>Ga0247742_10001442_pt1 | contig 16669 bp, 16 predicted proteins | sample UWRJL208509C2_FD_180944 | JGI IMG/M metagenome (GOLD analysis project Ga0247742, IMG submission 180944) | Plant litter microbial communities from Arlington Agricultural Research Station in Wisconsin, United States - UWRJ-L208-509C-2 | ecosystem: Environmental > Terrestrial > Plant litter >...
TCGGCGGCGAGAGTCCAAAGATAATCTTGAGTCGTTCCATTGGTCGATGTCGATAGGACTTGACAAATCGAACAACTGTGGCTGCATAGATGAAATGGCCGGATGATTTTTGAACTATCCGCATAATCTCCTCGTCTGTGGGCCAAACTTCGGGAAATTGTCTTGAGAGTGGGTGCCGATGTTTGATATCATCAAATGATGAGCGCAAATAGCGTTCGATATCGGCGTCGGGGTCGTATTTATCGTCCAAGACGATTCGGTTCGTCACGGAGTTGAACTGATCTCGATTGAATATGTCGCGAATGTGATATTCCGGTCGACTGGCGACGAGGAAGAAAAGTGGGATCGACAGCTGCTGTACGGCTTTGAGCAACACCTGCAGAATGTCCGTCTGGGATTTATGGTCACCACATTCGTCCAATCCATCGATGATGATGAAGCGCGGCCTTGAGAGTAGCACCGATTGAGCAGAGCCTCCTGCCTCCACGGCCTCGTTGAGGGGCTTGACGATCAAGGCCTGCATCTGCGCGCTCAGTGATCGAGAGAATATCAAGGGATCGCTGTCCACCACTGCGCTGACCCATTCCTGCATTTCAGGAATAGCCACCGTCAGCTGGCATGCGATTGAGCTGACGAAGTGAGTCGCATCCTTACGACCCTCCGCCCCTCGTGAAAAGAAGAAGGATGCCGCTAGATTTCCCTTGTCGTGGCACAGCTCCGCTATCGAATCTGCTATCGCTGTCTTCCCTGAACCCGCTGGACCATAGAGCCACATGAAGAATGCATTCTTCTCCTCGTCGTTGGCCAAGGTCATGATTTCGTTTATGACTGCTACACGCGTGTGGGGATGGCATTTTGGCTGATCACAGCGTTCTGCCGAGTTATGGAAAGCTCCTGGAGCTGCGTTGGCTCTAAGTAGACTGAGGCCTGCCAGCAGATTGTCAGTCATCATTTAGGAGTGCAGCATGGCTCAAAACTGTTGGAAACCCCCAAAAAATGTGCTCCACGGAGAAGAGCCTCGAGAGCGAATCCATACTGGCCCAGAGCGCACTGTATGAGGATAGAAGAAAGCCACACGGCTTATCGACTCAACACACCTTGTGGGCCTGTGAACGTGTTGTTGTGGTTCACTTGGGTGAAATTTCCACCAGCTACGTATGACTTGACTATCATTCCTTCAGACATCGTGGCGACAATGAAGGATAAGTAGGGTAAGAGAAGCCACCTAGCACGGGCGCTAAATCAAGTATAAGGTGTGGGAAGAAGTTGCCACGTGCCACGAAGCCCATGATTGAGCTACTCCTTCGCTTTTGACTTGATCAGTGATCACTACATTATTGAGACCTGACTACTGGCCAGGTTCTAAAGAACTCAAATTCAAGACGATCCCTGAAAGTTCGCCAACGCCATCGTCTACGCACCGGAGCCCTCAACAAGAGCAGGGGATCTTTTGGGACATGCAACATTTTCGTTATCGTAGGCGGCACCGTCAGGCGGTATATTTTTGATGCATCCTGGAACCTCCTCATGTTTGGGAGTGATGCATGGGCTAGTGGTGAGTTGGGGTTTTCTTTTTCTTTATATCTTCCACTTCCTTTTCTCTTCACATTTTTTCGGCTCGTGAGGACTTTGCGCTGTTGTCGTGCCTGGACGTTCCATCGGAGGACTTTGTCGGGCCTTCGTGGCTTCGCGCGAGTCGGATGACCCAGACGTCGTCTCCGTTTGTCGCTCTGTACCCCATGCATGATGAACACCCTACTAACCCTCCCCCTCTGGCAGGCCAACCAACGAATGTAACAACCACCAGCCGTCCACCATTAAGATGCCTGGGACGAGTTGTTATTTGAGCGAGGTTAGTAGGCTTTTCGCTGTTTCTTTGCCCTCGCTTCTTTAGTTCTGCTTTCCTTTATCCATGTTCTCCGTCGATAGTGGTTTCGTTGGATCTCTCTCTTTTCTTTCCGCTTGTCTCATAGTCCGACAAGTCTCGAGCCGTTGATTGACATCCCCTCTCTCCCAGTTCTACGCCTCAACACAGCCTGCGCCAATCCCACGTCCGTCTGGATCTACGACGCATCTGCAAAATCATGGAGTGTACAACCCACCCAGCCGGGCAAATTCGACTATACCAATATCGTTGCGATTTTGACCATGATACGAATGTGTTTTGTGCGTCTCTCGTCCTTTTTTCCTTGACTGTGTACTGATACTCTGAACAGACGCATACTCGAAAACGGAGCTCTTCTCGCTCGACATGTCTTCCCTCAAAGCCCACACATCCACGCCTCTCCCATGGAATGACGTCCAGTCGCCCGACCTCTCACCTTTCACCGCCGATGCGGCTGCTACGGTCACTCAAACACCTGGAGCCAACACGCAGAGGTGTGGTGATGGGAGTGGTGAGTTTCTCTTGGCTTTATTTTTATTTCTTGTTTCCTTTCTCTTCTCGAGTTTCGGTTCATGTTTTGAGGGTTTCTTCTTGGGTTTAAATCTGGTTGGCGTTGCACATACGACCGAGATCGAGATGGAATATCGACGTCAATGGGTTTTCTAATCATCCTTGTTCCCTTTCCCCCCTCGGCTCGGCTCGTGGATTCAGAGAGTCGGTGGTGTTGGTGAACGCATGGTTAGCATCAGCGTAGGACTTGGAATACTATGATTATGTTCAAGGTGAAGGTTTACCATGCCCCAAGGTCCTCGATTGTCAGTTACTCGTAATCGTCCCGAGCAGTACTAGTCTGGACTGCTGTGAGACGCACAGCGGTAGTTGTAGCGGTCTAGCTCGTCGTCTTCCTTCTCTTTGCCTCTTTTCCTTCTCTCGCTTTCTTTCGTCTTCTGCCTTGATCCCCGTCATTCAACTACAATCCAACTCTGACTAACCCCTAACCTCCCTTCTTCAGGTGGAATGTGGTTGACAATCTCCAAGATTCCTACCGCGTCGTTTGGCCCGCTGCTGCCTATATCATAGGCAAAATTCGAATCAGATATCATATTGCATGACAACGATACACCGTATGAACGTGATATCCATGAATGAATCCTGGTTCTATTTGCCCATCTCTAGCAAAAAATACGCCAGCTTCAAGAGGCTGCTACTGCCGCTGTGAGCATCTAATAGTAATACAATACTGTGACTGTTGACCCTCGAACAGTATGCTCGCCTCCATTCTTTTCTCCTCAGTTTTGTCATGGTTCGTTCTATCTCGGTCACCACTATTCATTCCTGGATGGCTCTCTCCAAAAAGTGGATGAACTAATTTTTTTTTGACACAGAGGGCGATAGACTCGGATACTGTATCGCCGGTTTTCAAATGCCAGGGTGTTGAGGTGGTACTGAGTAAGAGGCTTCTGACTTGCAGCTAGTGTAAACTGACGATTTGAACTCAGCAACTACTGAGGCGCTATACCATTTGAGCAATGTAAGTAAGCTCAACCCAATTCCTGGTTCTCCGAATTGCTTTCGAAGCGACTGTTTGGTTCTTGTCCTGTCATGGCAAGGCTGTGAACTCGTGTATGCGCCCGCGCAAACATCGGCTCGTACAAGCCAAGACGATCTCATAGTTACATCCAACCATTCTACCTAGGCTTCATCTGACACAAAGCTAGAAGATCCACCATGGTTCCTCCACAGTATACGGCAGTTCCTTTAAATCATCGCAACCTTCGTCAAGAAATCGAGAATGACCACAATATTCCCTGCTTTCGTAGTCGATTATGGAAACCTCCTCGGTACGACTGATCCAGTCCTGCATGTAGAAGAAAGAGCAACGAATTAATGTGTTGTTTAAACAATTGACGCAATTGTACGAACATCTAAACCTTCTCTGAACCCACGGATGGCCCGGCTGTCCATGATCTTGAAAGCTGCTCGACATGAGGCGTTGAGTTCCATCTCCTTAAGTACGAGAAGGCAATTCTTCGCGGACTCGACTCGCTGGTCCACAGGCATTTGTGCCAAAATGAATGAAAAGACGGGAAGGAGCGGTTTTAAAAGCCCCAGAGTGCCCCAGAGCTGACTCATGTCATCTGTAACACTGTGTACAACATCTCAGACCGAAGGATCACAGATCATCAGGGAGCTTGTGGCACTCACAAATCAGGAATATTGAAGACCGTCAACCCCGTGATAACAAGACTTAGATCCTGCAGTCGAGTCACCATTGCTGACCATACATATGCGTAATGGTGTTCTGATATATGCAAGTTTCCGGCTCGGGAAGGAGAGGCTAAAAATTGACAGCAAAGTTGCCAGAGTCCATATCCCCGGTGAGTCGCGACCCAGTTGAAAGCCTCAGTAGTTACGTCCACCCCCGTAGGGTCAAGCTCATCGAAGAGGAAGAGGTGGATGAACTTGGCGTACCACTGCGGTTCCCAAGCCGGATTTTTGGCGAGATAGAAATTGGGTAATGTGAAAAATAATAAAATCAATGGTTCAGGAGGGAAAGGCGCCAAATAAGCACGTATCCGGATATCAATAAGGTCGTCGAGGGAGAAAAGCTGATATTCTGTCAGTGTGGGGCTTTACAACAGAGAAATCAACATACAGCCGAATGCCGAAGACAGCGCATCATCGCAGGTATCTCCTTTTGGGTGTGGGTGTTTTGAAATGTCTGCATCCATACCAGATGATGGAAGAGGAAGTCATCCGTCAAGGCGTCTGCAAGTGCGTCGGTCTTCCGAAAGAGCGGCAGAACCTTGGTGAGGCGTCTGCGGAAGGTGGCCCGAGAGACTTCATCTGAAGGCCTTAGTTAGCTCATTGTCTGTCATAAGGACGAAATTGGGGTACCCTCATCCAAGTTGATGCGGTCAATGTACATCACCGCGAGTTTCGCGTATGCTTCAGACAGGTTGATGTAAAACGATCCAGATCTCGAGCGGTCGAGAAGGTAATCGCGGAAAGATGCATGGAGAATCCGGATCTCGTCTGTGTCACCTTCTGGTACTCGAATGAGAGAGTGGAGGTCGACGAGGAGCATCTGTATTTCTCCCTGATCGCATGAGAGGAGCTCCTCCATATGAGAAGAAGTAGCCATCCCGAGGACTGTTAACAGGAGACTAAGAACCTCCAACACAAGATCGATATCTCCAACGGAAGAAAGAATGTGAGTGAATAGTGCATCAAGTTCGACAAATGGAAGATCGCGGTTCGGCGGCGAGAGTCCAAAAATAATCTTGAGTCGTTCCATTGGTCGATGCCGATAGGACTCGACAAATCGAACAACTGTGGCTGCATAGATGAAATGGCCGGACGATTTTTGAACTATCCGCATGATCTCCTCGTCGGAGGGCCAGACCTGCGGTAGATGTCTTGAGAGTGGGTGTCGACGTCTGATATCATCGAATGATGAGCGCAAATAGCGTTCAATGTCGCCGTCGGGGTCGTATTTATCGTCCAAGACGATTCGATTCGTCACAGAGTTGAACTGATCTCGATTGAACATGTCGCGAATGTGGTATTCCGGTCGACTGGCGACAAAGAAAAAAAGCGGAATAGACAACTGCTGTACGGCTTTGAGCAGCACCTGCAGAATTTCCGTCTGGGATTTGGGGTTATCGCATTCGTCCAAGCCGTCGACGATGACGACGCGCGGTCTTGAAGGTAGCGATAATTGACCAGAGCCTTCTGCCTTCGCAGCCTCGTTGAAGGGGTTGACAATCAAGGCCTGCATCTGCGCGCTCAGTGATCGAGAGAATATCAAGGGGTCGCTTTCCACCGCCGCGCTGACCCATTCCTGCATTTCCGGAATAGTCATCGCCAGCTGGCATGCGAGTGAGCTGACGAAGTGAGTTGCATCTTTGCGACCATCCGCTCCTCGTGAAAAGAAGAAGGCTGCTGCCAATTTCCCCTCGTCGTGACAAATCTCCGCTATAGAGTCTGCTATTGCCGTCTTCCCCGCACCTGCTGGACCATAGAGCCAGGTGAAGAATGCCTTCTTCTCTTCGTCGCCAGCCAAGATCATGATTTCGTTGATGACCGCTACGCGTGTGTGGGGATGACATTTTGGCTGATCACATCTCTCTGCAGAGTTATGGAAAGCACCAGGAGCGGTGTTAGCTCTCAGTAGACTGAGGCCTGTCGCGACATCGTCAGTCATGACTTGAGAGGAACATCATGCAGGTTAATTGTTTCGCTTTACACACCTTGTAGAGCTGTAATATTACTGATATTGTTCACTTGGGTGAATGTACCACCAGTAATATACGGGTTGACTATCATTCCCTCGGACATGGTGGCGACGTTGGAGGAAAGGGCAAGAAGTAACTTGTGGGAAATCACTTAGAATGAGCGCTAAAATACCCAGAAGGCGATGCCAAACCCCCATAGTACCACCGCCTCTGCAAGTATTCTTGTGGGAAGGTGTTCCCAGCTCATATACGGTAAGTGGGAACCGATGATCGGAGACGCTAACTTGCACCCGCGCTCCACTGCCGTCGGAGCAATTGGTCGATGTCGATAGGACTCGACAAATCGGATGACTGTGGCGGCATAGATGAAATGGCCAGATGAATTCTGAACGATTCGCATGATCTCCTCGTCGGAAGGCCAGGCCTCAGGAAAATGTCTTGAGAGTGGATGCCGACGTCCAATATCATCGAATGCGGAGCGCAAATAGCGTTCGATGTCTGCGTCGGGGTCGTATTTGTCGTCCAAGACGATTCGGTTCGTCATGGAGTTGAACTGATCCTGGTTGAATATGTCGTGAATGTGATATTCCGGTCGACTTGGGCGCTAAATTGTAATTTGTGGGTAGAAGTTGCCACGTGCGATTTGCTGACCGCGGGCCGGCTGCTACTTTACTTTCTCCCACTTTGCCATTCATTCTTCCTCTTCCGCTGTCTCCATCTCTTCCTGTAAATTATTGAGCTGGATATTCGACCCCACACGCCAACACCGCACCTACTCTCGCTGGTGGTTTGTGACCCCAGAGGCTTGTACCCTTGGCTACGCCGATGATGCCCAACTTGAACCTACGTCAAGGTCCTCTTCGCTGGAAACGACGAGAAACACACCTCAACCAAGGAAGACAGCGAAGGAAGATCAAGTGGTCCTCGAACCCTCGCTTTGGCACTTCTATTAGCCTCCCCCTGGTCACGACATCGTCGTCGCCTCACCTCTCAAGACGTTCACGTAGTGACTTTTGAAGGCGTTCTCCATCCGAGCTCGCCAACGACATTGTACCAGAGCTCCCCGGCTGTGTTGCTGGTACTGATTCGGACCTCTTGCAAAGTGCAACAGCCCAAGCTCCAGCGGCCGCATATCATTCGACACATCATGGAACATTCTTGCGTTTGGGAGTGATGCTTAAGTTGGTTGCTGTTTTCTTTTCCCTTCTGTTCCTCCCCTTCTGATTTTTGCCGCTTGTCTGAGCCTTGCTCGTGTACTCTCCTCTGAGAGAGCTTTTTTAAAGCCTCCCAGATGAGCAACGTTGCTCCTAGTCTCAGAACTCAGACTGAGCGCAGCAGAGAAGGGGAAATTGATGGATGGAGAAGCGCAGGCAAAAGGGCATGAACAAGAGGATGGCCTGCAGTGGGGCGACGGAGTCTTGTAATAGTTGGTGTCACCGTGTGCAAGGGCATGGGCAGACAGGCGAACTTATGGATGGACAGACGGGTGGATGGTGGTGACAATCGTTGATCGGGATTGTGATACTTTGGATCCAGCAGTTCTCCACTTGTGGGACAGAGCACACTGAATCTTCGACCCGCTGTTGATGTTCGACGGGTGCTTGGGTGGTCGTTGTATTTTCACTTTTTTAGTGACGCCTTCTGCTTCCTCGTCCGTGTCCGCCGTTCTATTTTCAACACCTATGCTATGGCATATCTTTGAATCATTCACTGACATGTTCTCTCCGAGTTTAGCAACGCAACTATGTGCTCAATACAGACAGCGCCAATGCATCTACGACGCCACCACAAAATCATGGAGCATCCAAGCCACTTATCCAAGCAAATTCGACTACAGCAATTCTGTCGCGATTTTAGATCATGATGCAAATTTGTTTCGTGCGTTCACATCCTCTCCTTGCCAGTCCTCCCTTATGCTAACAGACCTATACTAAAAAAACAGAGCACTACTTGCTCAAGACGTCTTCTTTCAAAGCAGCCACCTCCAAGCCCCTCCCATTGAACAACGTCCAATCGTCTGACCTCTCGCTTTGACATCCGACGCGTCTGGTATGACTTGGGTTACCAGGTGTGGCCGCGGGGATGGCGAAGGTTTTTGTTATCCATTGTAAGTATATGTGTCCTTGTGTTCCTTCTACCGACCCTTTCCTGTAAACTCAATGCTAACAACGATCCTTTAACAGTCTCTTTCATGCAACCTGCTCCCCAATCATACGGCTCCCATTCTTCCCAGCCACACATGGCAAAACGCATCCTCCTTTATGCCCGAAGGACAGGGTGTGCAACAAGAATTTGCATTGTGCGTGATGATGGGAGTGCGATGTATGTAGTTAATGTGGAGAATTGTACCAAGGTTTTGACTGGTTAGTCCTTTGATTATTACCCTACTCTGCTTCTGCTTCTTTGCTCGTTCTACCTTGAATCTCTGCCGCGCTTCCTCGTTTCCGCATCCCTGTTTCGTCATTCCTGTTCCCCTGCTTTGTCCTCTCGTTCACGCAGCCCGCCTGCCATGACGAGCACATGCCGACTTATTTCATTTCCTAGGTTCCCCACAAAAAGATCCCTTGCAACATACACAACCCCGCCTACTGCCCTCGTTATGCTCGCCTCAGAAGGCCAGGTGCATATCTTGGGCATGATCCTAAAGCTACGGATGGGAGTGGTGAGTTTTATTTTGCTTTGTTTTTGTTTCCATTCTGTTCTCGAGTTTCAGTTCGGGTTTCAAGGGTTTCATTTTGTTGGCGTTGGTAGTGTGCATCTACTCGTGCACACGATCGAGATGGAATGTCGACGTCGATGGGTTTTCTTGTTCTTGTTCTTTTTCCCTCCACCGTCGTTCCTTGTTCTTTTCCCCCCTCGGCTCAGCTCCTGGAGTCAGAGAGTTGGTGGTGTTGGTGCGAATGCCTGAGCAGCAGGCTCGGACTTGGACCTGGACCTGGACTCGGATTGGCGGCAATACCATGGTACCGGTGTTGGTGCTGGTGTCGTGGTGCTGGTCTTATTGCGGAGCTCCCATGGTCTTGATCCTGGTAGAGTGGTGATACAGTCAAGTCAAGTCGAGTGCTGGCCTGGGATGACACCTATGTTTACGTTCAAGTTGATGGTCACCACCTCGATACCATCGACTGCCCCATGGTCGTCGATGGTCAGTTGCTCGTAGTCGTGGCGAGCAGTCGTTTGGACTGTTATGAGATGCGCAGCAATGGCTCTGGCTCGTTGGCTTCCTTCTCTTTACCTCTCTCGTGTTCTTTCTTTCCTTTTCCTTCTCTCGCTTTCTTTCGTCTGACTTCTGCATTCATTCACCCATTCAATTATAATCCAACTCCCTTCCCCCTCTTCTATAAATAGGCGGAACATGGTCCAATCCAAGATCCCTACTGTATCCTTTGGTTCCTCTAGCGGCTCGTCCAGTTCTGTCAGTGGCAGTTGTTTGATCACCGGCAGGTTGAGATCGAGCACAGGAAATGGGACATCGAGACAGATTACAAAGCCGAATAGTAGCGATGCAACGTCGACCAGGCGGCAACGGTGGTGTTGGGGCTGGTAGGGGTTGAGATGGTGCTGTTGGGTGTTCTGGTATGAGCTCTCATTTGATGCATAGTTGTCGCTTCCTCGCTTGGGATAACCCCGTGGTTTCATACATATCCTTTCTTATTTTCTTGTTTTCTTTACCCACACTCGCATATTCTCATCGTTCGCTCATCCCTTTCTCGACACACAATCTCTGAGCCATTGCCTTCCCTGGACCATCACATTCTCTATTCACAGTGCTTCTTTCCTTAATTATTGATATTTTGACCCCCACATTCGCCTTCTCGTATCTTCTTTACCAATTACCATTTTATAACCTTTAGGTCGGACTCGGATTTGGACTCACGTAATTTTCGCAGCAATAGAAGTGATAATAAAATGAATGGTTCCGGGGAAAAGGCTTCAAATAAGCATGGATTCGGGTATCAATTAGTTTGTAAAGTCCAAGTCGGCAAACCGCACCCTACGCCTTGCCCGTATTCGCATTTCTGCATCCCCATCTGCAAGCCACCACGGCTCCTCCACAGTATGCGGCAGTTCTCTGAAAGACAGTTCCTCGAAAGCACGCCGGTCATCTATAAGTTGTTCCGTAAATTGAGAACAAAAGGCATCATCCCTGGTGCCATTGTCGAGTACAGAATTCAAATCGTTTCTCCTGATGCGACTGACCCAGTCCTGTTGAATAATGAGTAACGAGGTTGATGTTGTTTGCAATTGATGCAGTTATACGAACATTTAAACCTTCCATGACTGTACGGATGCTTGGGAATTTGATGACCCGGCGATCAGCAGGGGGAATCATATTCAGTAAGAATACAGATTCTTTTGCAGACTTAAGTCGTTGATTGACCGGCAGTTTTTCCAAGATGAACGAGAAAGCAGAAAGGAGCGGTATAAGCTCCCGAAAAATGTGCCCAGGGTGATTATCTAGGATGCTACGCACAAAGTCTCAGACAGGAGAAAGCAGGCATTGGAGTTGTAGCACTCACCTCTCTAGTCGAGCCACCATTATCGTCCATATCAGTGCGTAGTGTTGTTCCGATATGTATAAGTTTCTAGCCCGCAAAGGAGAGGCCAAAAACTGGCGGCACAGCTGCCACAATTCATATCCCCGGTGAATCGTGACCCATTCGAAGGCGTTAGCAATGTCAGCCGACCTCCAAGCGTCAAACATAAGGTGTTCCTGGATGAACTTGACATACCATCCAGTATCCACAGCTGGATTTCTGGCATCATAGAAGTTGGGTAATGTGAATAATAATAAAATCAACGGTTCAGAGGGGAAAGGCTGCAAATAAGCACGGATTCGGATGTCGATTAGATCATCGAGGGAGAAGAGCTAAACTTCCTGTCAGTACGGGCCACTGGAATGATGATATTTACATACAGTCAAATTCGGAAGGCAACGCATAACAGCAGAAATCTCTTTTCGTATGTTTGGACTTGTCTGCATCCATACAATATGATGGAAGAGGACATCTTCCGTTAGAGCGTCTACGAGCTCTTCCGTCTTTCGCGAGAGTAGCAGAACCTTGTTTAAGCGTCCTCGAAAGGTTGACCGTAAAACTTTGTCCAAAAGCTTCCGTTAGCTCATTGTTTGTCATGAAAACGGAGAAATAGAGTACCCTGATGCATGTTGATATGGTGAATGTACCTCACTGCGAGTTTTGCATAAGCTTCAGACAAGTCAATGAAAAAAGGCCCAGATCTCGAGCGATCGAGAAGGTAATCCCGGAAAGATGCATGAAGAATTCGAATTTCGTCTGTGTCGCTTTCCGGCACTCGAATGATTGAGTGTAGGTCGATGAGGAGTAGCCGTATTTCACCCTGGCCGCCGGACATGAGCTCTTCTATGTGAGAAGACGTAGCCATCCCAAGGACTGTCAACAGGAGACTAAGAACCTCCAGCACAAGACCGATATCTGCGACGGAAGAAAGAATGTGAGTGAAAAGTGCATCGAGTTCGACGAATGGAAGATCGCGGTTCGGGGGCGAGAGTCCAAAGATAATTTTGAGTCGTTCCATTGGTCGATGTTGATAGGACTCGACAAATCGGATGACTGTGGCAGCATATATGAAATGGCCAGATGACTTCTGAACTATTCGCATGATCTCCTCGTTGGTAGGCCAAACTTCGGGAAAGTGTCTCGAGAGTGGGTGCCGATGTTTGATATTATCGAATGCCGAGCGCAAATAGCGTTCAATGTCGCCGTCGGGGTCATATTTATCGTCCAAGACGATTCGGTTTGTCACGGAATTGAACTGATCCCAATTGAACATGTCACGAATGTGATATTCCGGTCGACTGGCAATCAAGAAGAAAAGTGGAATAGATAGCTGCTGTACGGCTTTGAGTAGCACTTGTAGAATATCCGTCTGGGATTTAGGGTCACCGCATTCGTCCAAGCCATCGATGATGATGAAGCGTGGTCTTGAGAGCAGCATCGATTGTGCAGAGCCTCCTGCCTCCACGGCTGAGTTGAAGGGCTTGACGATCAAGGCCTGCATCTGCGCATCGAGTGATCGAGAGAATATCATGGGATCTCTGTCCACCGCGGCGCTGACCCATTCCTGCATTTCCGGAATAGCCATCACCAGCTGGCATGCGATTGAGCTGATGAAATGGGTCGCATCTTTGCGACCATCCGCTCCTCGCGAAAAGAAGAAGGATGCCGCCAATTTTCCTTCATCGTGGCATAGCTCTGCTATCGAGTCTGCTATCGCCGTCTTCCCTGAACCCGCTGGACCATAGAGCCACATGAAGAATGCCTTCTTCTCCTCGTCGCTGGCCAAGGTCATGATTTCGTTTATGACTGCTACACGCGTGTGGGGATGGCATTTTGGCTGATCGCAGCGTTCTGCCGAATTATGGAACGCTCCTGGAGCAGCATTAGCTCTCAGTATAGTGAGGCCTACAGGGAGATCGTCAGTCATCATATGGGAGAGTTCGCATCATGCAGGTTACAACATTGGCTATTGACTCAGCATACCTTGTGGGCCAGTAAAAGTGTTGTGGTGGTTCACTTGGGTGAATGTTCCACCGGTGATGTATGGGTTGACTATCATTCCTTCAGACATCGTGGCGATGATGAAAGAAAGGGCGATAGATGTCTTGTGGGAAATGGCATGGGCGGTTTGTTGACTTAGACTATGACGTGGCGGGCCGGCATTTCTCCTCGCCTCCTCCTCCTGCTGCCGGATTGTGAATTATAGAGCTGGAGCTCTAACCCCACACCTGGACCTATGCTCGTTACTCGCCTGTGAGCTCATCACCCAGGACCCTGCTTCGTTGACTATGCACCTTCACCTGCGTCAAGCGCTGCAGTGAAGACAGACTCCACCGCGACGAACCATGAATTAGTCCTCGACCCCGCTCGCTTTGGCCTTACTAGCTCGAAGCCACTCCTACCTCTCGTCTCCACATCCCTATTTTCAAGTTCAAGTGGACGACAAGTTGATAACTACCAAAAGGTTCCCCGCATTCGCCGTTCTCTAAATGATCTCGTGCGCCAACCAAGTTCACCAAGGACAGCGCCCACACACCAGAGTTCTCTGGCTGCGCCACAGATTTAGATATCCTCCAATGATGGGACACTGTCCTTTGCAGACCTCTCGCGAAGAGCAACCGGCTAGGCCCAGCGACTGGATATCCTTTGGCATATCCTGGAATCCCCCCGCGTTTGTGTTTAATGTGAAGGATTGGGATGCAGGTGGGAGTGAGTGGTGGGCAAGCGGTATGTTTCGGTTTTTTTACTTCCTTGTTTTGTTTTCCAAGGTCGTTTGTGCTTCCTCTCGAGCAACGTCGAATTGTACTAGACCCCGGACTGTTGAATTGTGACTGCCTCCCCTTCCCCTTAGTTAATTAGCTTTTATTTTTGTTGTGCACTTTCATTTGTTCCGTTTCGTTTTAGCTTATTTGCTATTTGTCTATGATAGTTTCGTTGGTCGTTGCACTTTCTTTTCGTTCGTTCATTCCGTCCTCCCCTCCCGACCGGGAGGGAAGCTTTTTGCATCTCCAACCAACATAGGCAGGAGGTTATCTGCGGTGCGTCCCATCCTCCGCCTGATGGGAGAGCACACCGAATCATACACGCGCTGTTGACATTCGACTGTTGCTTGAGTGGTCGTTCTACACCTTCTACTTCTTTCATATCTGCTGTTATCCTCTGCATGCTATAACACATCCTCAAACTGTTCACTGACATACTCACCCACCAGTTCACGAATGCAATCTACGTGCCCAAAGCAGACAGCGCCAACCCAACAACCATCTACATCTACGATGTCACTGCAAAATCATGGAGTATCCAACCCGCCGAGCTGGGCAAATTCGATTACACCATTGCAAATTTGGATCATGATACAAATGTGTTTTGTGCGTCTCTCATCCTTTGTCCTTGTCCTTGTACTGATACTCCCTACAGACTCATACTCGAAAACAGAGCTCTATTCGCTCGACATGTCCTCCTTCAAAGCCGGCACATCCAAGCCCCTATGGATTGACGCTCAATCGCTTTTCACCACTGACGCGCCTGCTACGACCACACAAACACCTGGGCTATTAACCCGTCATGCCGTTGGCGCAGAATCATGTACATTCCTTGGGTGTACCTGGATGGCATTTAAAAAAAATCCATTGTACGTATATGCGTCATAGTGCTCCTTCTCTCCTCTCTTTTCCTGTAAACCTAATGCTAACAATAATCCTTTCAGTCTCATTCATGCTATCTGTGTTTTTGCCTGACGATGGGAATACGACATATGTCGTTAGCGTGGAGAAGAATAACACCGAGGTATTGACAGGTCAATATTTCGACTTTTGCCCTACTCGGCCTCTGAAACGATTTCAAGTCCTTATCGCCCGTTAAAATTTTAATGGTATTTAAATCCTGTTGTATCTTGTGGCACGACCTATGACAGTGCGTAGTTGAATCCAACTCTAAAAGAAGCAACTAGTTTGAGGATATTGACCACTACATATATTGTAAACACACGCACTTTCAAAGCTGTCCTGAACGAGATCAACGGACAGTTGGATAGCCAGTCAGCGCAGGGCCCGGTCGCGCTGGCCTCCATCTCGTTCAAAAGATTACTACATTCTTCGGCACACTCGATCCCATCTGTGTGCATCAAAATAGAGGAGAAAGTCTCTATGAGAGGCATGATACTCTCAAGGATATCCGATAACTGTTCCCCCCCATGTGCTTCGCTATGAACAACACAGCGTCAGCACTGAAAAGACATCAATTGAGATCACTCACAACTCAGCTGGTCTCCCGGAAAATTCTTTGATCAAGAGGCTCATATACTCCAGTTGATCTATCATTACAAACCATATATTGGTGCACTCCCGTTGAAAATCAATAGAGTAGTTGCTGGCATTGATGGAGGCAATCAAATCACAACAAAGTTGCCAGAGTTCATGGCCCCGGCATTCTTTGATCCATTCGAGGACTATGCGAGTGTTTTGCATCATTTCGCCAGTTTTCGAGTCGACTAGCTTGACCTGAGGGTTCATGAAACAGTCAGTGACAATCCCAGAGTACCAAGCTGTTGACCAAGCTGGACGGTCCATATGATAAAAAGTAGGTAGTATCAATTGCAACAAAACCATCGAGGTGGGAGACGATAACTTCAGATAGGCGCAAATTCGAATGCCAATGAGGTCATTAAGGGAGAAGAACTGTGAATATCTGTCAGTGCAGATCATTATCCTAGTGAGATTGCCATACGTTTGACTGCCAAAGACTACGCATCAGGGCTGGAATTTCCTTACGAATGCCGGTTTGATTTGCCTGCATCCATTTAAGATGAGCTACAAGGAAATCTTTTGTAAGAGCGACTTTGAGATCTTCGGACTTTTTCGACAGCATCAGGACCTTAGTGAGGCGCCTGATGCTGGTCAGCTGCGAGGTATCGTCTAGATTTGAATGTTTATATTAGACAATTGTCTACGCGGAAGAATGGCAAAACATACCCTCCATAAAATTGATGTGATTAATGTGCATCACCGCAAGTTTCGCATAGGCTTCGGGCAGGTCGATGAAAAAAGGCCCTGATCGTGAGCGATCGAGAAGGTAATCGCGGAAAGAGGCATGAAGAATTCGAATTTCATCAGTATCGCCTTCCGGCACTCGAATGATCGAGTGTAGGTCGACGAGGAGCAGCCGTATTTCCCCTTGATCATAGGACAGGAGCTTTTCCATATACGAAAACGTTGTCATCCCAAGCACTGTTAGCAAAAGACTCAGAACTTCCAGCACACGCTCGACATCTGCAACGGATGAAAGGATGTGGGTGAACAGTGCATCGAGTTCGACGAAAGGAAGGTCGCGGTTTGGGGGGGAGAGTCCAAATATAATCTTGAGTCGTTCCATTGGTCGATGTCGATAGGAATTGACAAAGTGAATGACTGTGGCTGCATAGATGAAATGGCCAGATGAGTTTTGAACTATCCACATGATCTCTTCCTCGGACGGCCAAACCTCAGGCAGATGTCTCATGAGCGGATGCCGACGTTTGATATCATCGAATGCGGAGAGCAAATAGCGTTCGATGTCGGAGTCGGGGTCATATTTGTCGTCCAAGACTATTCGGCTTGTTATAGAGTTGAACTCATCTCGATTGAATGTGTCGCGAATATAATAATCTGGTCGACTGGCGATGAGGAAGGAAATTGGAACAGACAGCTGCTGTGTGGCTTTGAGCAGCACTTGCATAATATCCGTCTGGGATTTGGAGTTGTCGCATTCGTCCAAGCCATCAATGACGATAATGAAGCGCGGTCTTGAAAGTAACGCCGATTGTGCAAGGCCGCCCGCTTTTGCGACCTCGTTGAGGGGCTTGACGATCAAGGCCTGCATCTGCGTGCTCAGTGATCGAGAGAATATCAAGGGATCATTTTCCACCCTCGCATTGACCCATTCCTGCATTTCCGGAATGGCCATCGCCAATTGGTATGCAAGTGAGCTGACGAAGTATGTCGCATCTTTGCGACCATCTGCTCCTCGCGAAA
>Ga0247742_10001443_pt1 | contig 16653 bp, 19 predicted proteins | sample UWRJL208509C2_FD_180944 | JGI IMG/M metagenome (GOLD analysis project Ga0247742, IMG submission 180944) | Plant litter microbial communities from Arlington Agricultural Research Station in Wisconsin, United States - UWRJ-L208-509C-2 | ecosystem: Environmental > Terrestrial > Plant litter >...
AGGCCCATCCCCTCACCCAAGCGTAGTTCGAGCCGTATGTCCTCTGCTGCAGAAATTGACCTGTGCAGGCACAAGTGGCGTGAGTGGGGAGTGGCTCAAGAAACGACCGTAAAGCACGGACCTGCTGCACTGTCAAGCTTTGTTACTGTGCTATCTTGATTCCGCAGCACCATAGCGGATGTACCATTGAGCTTTGCCACTGGTTCTATAACGCTTTGCATGACGATATGAAGGAAGAAGACTGGCTGGCCTTCGTCGTTGTCATCGCCCTCTATATTTTCCGTAGTCTCCTCTTCGGTCTTATTAGCTTCAGCATCTGTAAGAAGCTTGCCAAAGTCAAGAACGTATTTTCCCATCCAACTTTGTTCGGCTTGGAGGCCCACCTCGAGTTCGTAGGGGGTGATTGGCTTGAGGAAGACTTGAAATTGGGGATATATTTTAACACATGAGAAAAACTGCCTGAAGGTCACCTTAGCTTCGTCAGGCCCAGCCTCTGCTTGAGATTCTTAATTATTTGATCTAAATAGTGAGGAAGATCAGCTATGTCTTTGTCTTTCAAAGCTAGCCGCAGTACCTGCATGGTAAATGTAATCTATGTCGTGACATGGCAGTCGTCGAATCCTTCTAGGAGTTGCTTTCGAATTCGGAAGCGAGGGCTTCAACACCGCGATCGATGTCGAGTGTTTTCTTTCCAAAGACGTAAGTCACGGGTAGTCGGAAAGTCCTGTAAGAATTCAGTGTATTGTAAGAAGGACAAGAATGGGTTGGTAACGCACTGGCGCATGCACGCATGTCCGTAGTGTACCATCGCGTCGGCGTCTACATTATATCACACGCGGGGACTTCATCTACGCAGCAACTGAGTACGTTCCTAGGGCAAGAGTTCCTTGTGTGGTACTTAGATTTGTCCCATCGTGAGTCCAGGCCGTGCCCTCCCCCGAAAGGCCGTGCCTATTCATTAAAGGTATATTAACCGTCGTGTCCTTATGATCACAGGAAGAAAATGAGCCCACCATCTTTGATCATCACGTTCGTCGTTTATGCTCCATGAAGGAATAATGCGCTAATAAAGAACCCCCGGGACGTACACTGTAATAGGTGTCCGAGTAGCGACCCTCTAGTTGTTTTGGACCGAACATAGTCCGAACCACCGAGCCGAAATTGACCACCGTAGGCGGAGGAAGCGTCGCAGGGCTTCCAGTCACCACAATACTTGGTGTAGTCCCAGTCGCAGAATAACTGACTGGGTGAGGGCTAGACCTTGTGGACGAGTCTACCGGAACAGTGACTGACGGAAGGGAGTACCCTACGCACTTCGCTTCGAAAGCTGGAATCGAATGGATCATAATTTTTATCATATTGGAATATGGGGCAGACTTCGAAGAAGAAAAGGCGCACGTCTATAAACACAGCACGACTAGTGGATTCTTGAAGTCCCGAGGTGTATGTGGCAGCCAAGTCTTCGTCGGCCAGGAACTAGGATGTCTGAAAGATTTCAAGGTTGACCAGAGCATGTACTAAAGGGCGCCAGTTCAATTGTTAAGAGAATGAATACGGTGGATACTCACCGTTTCATAACGATAGGCGCTTCTCCTGTGTTTATGCGATGTTTGGTACAATTCTGGGGACGGTGGCAGCCTTCCGCGAGCTACTCGAGTAGATCTTCTGCTATTTCAGTGTTACTGCTGGCTTCCGGCTTTCGTTGGCTGGGCTTCCTGCTTGCGATCCGTCTCCTGAGTGGAAAGGTTTGATGCGCCTATCGTTATGAAAATGGCTGGATGAAGGGTAGACAAAGGCACTTAAGCTACGTGGGCTAAGAGTGGCAAGAGTTCTTGATCGGATTCTATCGACATCACGACAGGTTTTGCTCGCGAGTACAGGAAGGCGACACAATGATGCATTAATGGGTCGACTGTCCAGAGTCAGGGGTAGCTGGGCGTCGCGCCGCGGAACTGGCAGCCTAAACACTTTGGCTTTGTTTGTTCAGGGCGCTATATAAGTAAACTGTAATTAGCCATAGTTATACAACTCATTATCGCGCTTCAGAGCCCTACTATGGCTGCCCCGACGTACACTTTTGATATCGCAAGCTTGCAAGCTACTGTCCCCGGGCTTCCCCTTCTGGGTGCTCTAGACCTAAGTCGATCGATTATTGCTGGTACCCCCATTGATCCTGACAATCTTACGCATGCGGGATTGGTGGTGAAGAACCTCAGGCTTCTTGTTGGTAAGTTGCCTCAAAGCTTTCTCTAAGTGGTTGAGCTGATGCATTTACTATAGAGGGTCCCCTCAATCCTGGTGTAACAGAGGAGATGGTTCAGCGCGCTGAACTAAGACATAACGCCATTGAGGTCGCACGTACGTGTTCTCTTGTTTTCCCTGTATCTCAATGCTCATATGCGTTTCCAGATTCGGCCGCTCAGTATGCACCTGGTCTGATGGCCGGAATTGGAGCTCTTCTGCACCGTATGACCCAATTGGAGCTCACTATGGCCCAATTGGCGCTTTCGGGTGCGATGACTGCGGCGGGGACTGCAAACCGTTACATCCTTGTCCGAAACCTCCAAAATATGCCCACCTGTGAACCACTTCAGAAGACGGTCTGTCACCTTGCTTTTTCTAATTTTATGCATTTTCAAACTTCAATTCTTGCTCCAGGTTGAAGGGAGTGGTCTGGTGCTGGCCCAAGCAGTTACTGCTGCACAAGGACGAGCCGCCCTTGCAAATTTACCTTCTCATGTGACGCCAGCGCCTATCGGGGCTGTACCACCTGGATTTCAGACGAACATCTCTGGGTATAGCAGGGCGGACATAACCAAGTTGATTGTTTTTTACAATCAGGACTTTGGTATCCTTATTGGAGACGATGAAACTGAGCAATGTAGAAAACTGACTATCTTTATGTCACATCATTGAATCTCAATACCCATTCCGATGAGCTAGTACTTATTATTGTCAATATTATTTTGAAGATGGGTGGTGTTCAACGTTTAACTATGATGGGCTGCAAAATAGGCATGGGTGTTCACCAAATGATAGTGCCAAAGGCGAAGGCCTGGCATTGGCGTTCAACAAATGTACCATGATGAGAGCATGAGTGGTCAATGAATGTGAATTTATTAACAAGCTGGCGTTAATGCTCGACGCATCTGAGAGGCCACAAAATGTAAGGGCCTGGGTTCGGTGGTTGACGCCTAGTGAAAATGGACTCTGATTGGTCGGCTCAGGGTTGAAACACTGACGGCTAATGAACCGCAAGCTGCTAGCGCTGAAGATGAAGTCTTGCTTTCCAGTATAGGACATAGGTCAGGATGTGGCCATGGACTTTCGTCACCTGTTTCAACTCCAATGCCATCAACAGTCTGAGGAATTACTAGAACAACCAATGGGCACTGAGGTAGAGTTGCATGACTTTCTACCGGAGAATCCGAGAGCTCTGGCTGCCGTAATATTCACTGCCACTCCAGGTGAAATACAAGGCAGATTGGCGCCCGGTGGCAGTGTAGCTGGGGAAAGTTAATTGATATGCCACGTGAAGTGACGGATTCATATTCATGCAGAGAGTCGGATCAGGACAAAGCGCAAGGGCAAAGAAAGGGGTTCACGCTTTGTCTCCGCAAGTCTCATCGTGAAGTCCTATTTGGCAGAGATGAACGAAGGACTCGTCGTAGGATCTAGCTAGTGTCGATGTCTTGGTGAGACCGGTCATCCTGATAGCCTCGTGCGATCCCACTACGACCCTGCTCCAATACACTAGGCCCATCCTCACCCAAGCGTAGTTCGAGCCCTTGGTATGTTCTCTGCTGCAGAAATTGACCTGTACAGGCACAAGTGGCGTGAGCAACGAGTGGCTCAGGGAATGACAGTAAAGCATGGACCTGCCGCACTATCAAGCTTTGCCACCGCGCCATCTTGATTCCGCAACACCATAGCAGAAGTACCATTGAGCCCTGCCGCTGGTTCTGATTCTCCTTTACCGCCGTGCCCATAACGCTTTGGATGGCGATATGTACCGGTTATGAGGGAGAATACAGGCTGACCTCCGTCGCTGTCATCGCCCTCTCCATTTTCAGTAGTCTCCTCTTCGGTCTTATTAGCCTCAGCATTGGTAAGAAGTTTGTCAAAGTCAAGAACGTATTTCTCTGTCCAACTTTGTTCGGCCTGGAGGGCCACCTCGAGCTCGTAGGGGGTGGCAATTGGCCTGAGGAAGTCCTGTAACTAGGGTAAGATATACTCTGACACATGAGAAAAACTGCCTGAAGGTCACCTTAGCTTCGATGAGGCTATTCTCAGGACATGCTATGAGTACGAAGCATTCGATCTCCAAGAAATTGGCGAGCTTTGCTGGATTAAGCTTGCCAACACTAATAGTATAGCTCTTCTTGTGCTTTCGAGCTAGAAGGGTGCGAATGTGCTTTATCAAAGGAAGATAAGATGCTGAGTTCGGTGAGTTATCATTTAGGCAAGCAGACAAGTAGACATACCAACACCCAATGTCCCAACTAATATTCCAACAACATCCGCGTCGCGGGCCTTCTGAACAACAGCATATCTGCGCATTAAAAGTCGGTTAGTGCGCGTTGATTCGATTCGGGTTGTTTGTGATTGCGGGTTGAACGAGTACACCTGAAAGGCAACTTCAGATTTGAGTCAGCATTCAGATTATGGAAAGCGTACGGTACATGAAGCATTTGTCATGAGAATGTTTGTTAGTCCAAGACTTTCGCTTCCGATGTAGAATATTGCCGTTTGTTCCAGATGGATGCCTCCTGATGATACCTTCGCAGAACTTGACGTAGGCTCCAGGAGAAGGGGAATTTTTGAGTATAGGATCGTCAGCCCTAGCCTCTGCTTGAGATATTTAACTATTTGATCTAAGTAGTAGGGAAGATTAGCTATGTCTTTTTCTTTCAAAGCTAGCTCGCAGTACCTGCATGGTGGGTGTAAACGACGTCATGACGTAGCAGGATTACGGTTGTCGAGTCCTTCTGGGAGTTGCTTTCGAATTCGGAAGCAAGGGCTTCAACACAGCGGTCGATGTCTAGGGGTTTCTTTCCAAAGACGTAAATCACGGGTAGTCGGGAAGTCCTTAAAGAATTCAGCGTAGTGTAGAAGTAACGGGAATGGATTGGTAACATACTGGCTCATACAAGCATGTCCGTAGTGTACCATCGCGTCTGCGTCGACGTGAGACGCCGCGACTTCATCTACGCAGCAGCTGGTTATGTTTAGATGGGAGCCGTGAGTTTGATACTATATTCAGATACCTGCCTGCCATAGGATGTATCAGCCAGCACGTAAAGCTCTCGTCCAGTTCCGATTCTACGCTTCAGATGCCTGAAGATAGGGACGGAATCATGTAACAGTTCGTCTGGAAATTGGAGCGCAATCTATCAAAGTTAAGTCAAAAAACATCAGAAGAAAAAGTTAGCTTACTCGTCTGAAATCTCCTTTAACTATCTCCCTTGCTGTTCGTTCGATGTCGTAGAACTCGTCAAACTCGTCAGGGGGAAGAACATCCGCTGATTGATCAGGTTGGACATCGATAACCCTCGTGATCGCATCTTCGCCAGACGTTGAAAAAGACGTTGTCTGTTCACTGGCCATGTAGGACCGTTATACAAACTTTGAAAAGTAGACGATGCAATGGTGAAAGTTGCATTTCAAAGGATTGAGTAATGGATGTCACGCCGTGACGGTAGAATCAATTGCTTGCACCTGCATTTGGGACAATTCGCCCGTTTTATACTAAGTTCATAGCGTCATTCGACGTTGATTGTCACGAAACTCCCGACCGCGACGACTGGAAGGACATTGACGAGCTAGGGCCTCATATGTCCAACCCCAAGGAGAAGCACTATTGGACACAACTTCGTGCTGCACTTACTGCCGGTCAATGGCGTTCAACGGTACCGGCAAAGGCACCCAATGGCACACCACTTAGCTGGTCAGAGCTCTTTCGCAAGTTCAACAAACATTGCAGAGGCTACCAGGAAGTAGCAGAAGCAGCTTCACGAATGCATGCGTTGGCCTTATTGCTGTCGGCGCCCTATCTGGATGACGATGAAGACGTGGATGCTTCAGTTGAGACCTCGAAAGGGGAAAGGCTAGATTTGTCTGGAGAATCGACGGTGGCTGAAGAACGGAAGGAGGAGGCTGAAGCTGGATATAAGGCTCTTAAGGCCATTGGGTCCTCAAAATTTGATGTGCGTGCATTGTTCGCTCGAGTCATACCGCTGTCCATATCGTTGTACCACAGACTCTACATCTTGCCCTCGCATACTACGCATACGCGCTCGGAAATGCGGCAGAATGTATTGTTCATCTAGAAAAGGTCCCAGAGCTCCTTCAGTTCCAGAATCATATTCCGACGGTTGGATCGACAAGGTCAATCAACACACAGACAATGCTCGCACCCTCGACCTATGCACCCTCGACAACATCATTTACTGGAAGTTTCACTTCTGTGGTTGATCCTGTTGTACCAGAGGTCCGAGATGGGAGGGGTTGGGCTATGGCAGAGACATTTCGTTCATTTTGTCTTCGAGGTTCGTGTCATCTAGTCTCATTCTGCTATGGCTAATTATGAACTAGGGATGTGCCATGAACGGCTGAGCCCTTCAGAGCCCCACAAGGCTCTTACGGCGTACGCTGAATCTCTTCCCCTCTTCTCCGCTCTACAATCAGAATTCAGCCATAAATCGTTACCAAAGTCTTCTGGAAAACTCGACTTCACTTTCTTTCATCAATTACGAGAGCTATGGCGATGGGTCGAACGGCTACTCTGGCGTGCGGTGGTACTGAGCTCGCGGACGACCGATCTACAAACGGACGACGAAATGCTATGGATATGGTTAGGGCACTACGCTAGCTGCGGTACCTTTTGGCCATCGACTTTCCGCACTGCTCATCGCTCAACGGTGTACGCGATACATCTCCGCGCTCTCGTTCTAAAGAACAGGTTTTTGTTACCTTCTCCACTAGACTCTTCCCAACACACGCTGCAACAATCTGTGACACCGTCTACCACTACCCCATCCTCTGCCTCGTCAACTTTCCTATCACTGAACGGGCAGCCACCCACTTCGGGATCGTGGTTGCACTCTGCACGCACTGTGGTACATGAATACCGGGGAGTGCTGACATCGAGCACCAAGTTTCCGCGAGCAGGCGAAAGGAACATGCAAGTGGAAAACTTCGTTGATTTGTGTGTCGCAGTTTGGGAGGCCGCTGGCGCAAATGGCGAGCAGGCAGGTTGGGTGATTGACGTATGTGCTTGTCTTTCTCCCTACATAATGGTTATTAACCAGCATCCAGATCCTTTGGTGGGCAACCCGATTGACGTTCAACTCATCGCGGGTTTTGCGACACATGTCGCGCTTACTGTACCTAGCAGGTGACAGCCGACTTTCAAAACGGACGTTGAAGCTGTACATCCAGGTTGTTGGCAAAGCTTACGAGGCGAGCAAGGAAGGTGTCGGAGAGGACAAAGACACTGACGAATACTGGGTGGATACACTGGTTTTTGGAGCGAGAATGTTGTGTAAGACTGCAGCAGCACTACCCGGAGTGGAAGGTATCGATGACGTGCGGGAAGCTGGGATTGTTCTGGAGAAGGCGAAGTTAAGGCTCAATCCAGACGACAAAGTGCTTTTAGCGAAGCTGCTCTTAGCCGAAGGCGTTTACTGGAGCCTCCTTGCCCTTAAAGGTCTCTTCCCTTTGCTATACTCTTCATTGTCGTTCTATACTGATACTTCTACAGGCCAAGACCCATTACAAAGGACTTTCCAACTCGAGAAGGCACATGTTGTTCTTCAACGATCAATCATCGCAAATGCCACTCCTTCAGCGTATCATCACCTTGCGTTGTCATTTTCTCGCAAGGGGGGTCCTGGACAGGATCTTTCACGAGCCATTGAATGTGCTGGGCATGCCGTTGCGGGTGAACCGAAGGAAGTCCGATATTGGCATCTTCTCGGCATCCTGTTGACAGCGGAGGAGAAGTGGACTGAAGCCAAGGAGATCTTGGAACATGGTGCTGAGCTCGGTGTAGACGATGAGGAGGGCGCTGATGCAGAGGATGATGACGAGAATTTCAGGGACGAGGGGACGCCGACACCGGATGGGGCTGGAACAGTCACACAGTCCGATGTACAGACGTTGAACATCCCTGGCGCAAACGGCACCGTCCAAGCCACTGACTTTGCTAGTGGCAAGCCTAAAAAGATCAACGGTGTTAGCAACGGGGTGGCTAAAGGTAGTCCGCTCCGACCGAAGGCCAAAACAAGTGTAAGCCCCACTTCACCTAGGCCGGCGACAGCTTCTTCCACCACCTCTTCTTCGTTGTCGTCTGTTTTGGCTCTAGATGCGACAGAGGTACCGCTGGCGTCTTCGCTGCTCAAATCCACAGAACTAAGTTTCGAGTCCTATACACCGTCGAAAGCGGAGCTATTTGAATGGCATCTGCAACTCCGCATGACCCAAGTAGCGCTGGTGGAAGTGGTGGAAGGCGCCGAAGGTGCTGAGCTCACCTGGTTGGAGATTTTTGGATGGGTTGCCGATCGAAAAAATAATGTCGGCGATGGTGCGTTCCCGTTCCATAACTCAATTTTGCTTTATCTGATGGCCCCACGCGAATAGTCCCTCTTCACCCTCATGGACAAGAAGGAGTCCGTAATTCTCTAGACCGCATAAGCCACAATCGTCCGCCTTCCACAAACCATGGAGCGGAACCCTCGAGTCGACATCTGGGTCTAGACCCTCACGAACACGAGAAGAAAAGTCTTAACCATCTGGGTGCAAACCTTATGGCTAATACGAGTACGACTGAGTCACTAGTCGCACCAATCCCCATCACCATCTCACCTGCGACACCCGACGCCGAGCGAATTGAGGCAATGGCCATTGGAAGCAGTGCTGGTTCGGAGCATGGAAGGGAAGACAGACTAGATATGGAAAAGAAACACGGGACTAGTCAACAAATGAAACCTAAGCGTTCCTCTTCATCAGAAAGAGACGGTCGTGGAGATACTACGAAGACCAAGAAGGTCCAGCAAATGTTGAAAGAGCAAGTGCACAAGAGCCGTGCTGGCATCACTGCAGTTTCAAGAAAAATTGGACATGGTGTTACAAAGAATGGAAGTTTAAGGAGGTCGACCTCTACTCCTGGTTTGTGATATCTATTATTTCCGTTTCCTCAATTGAAATTTATACGCCTAGACTTTCATGCCGTATTCCAGCAAACCTCGTATCAAGCTTCTTCGATTCACTCCAGAAGACGTCTGAGCTCTATAATCCACTCTCGGGATCGCACACCCACAGATTCGCCGCCTCCGCCGCCTCCACCATCTATGCCCACATCAACAAGTCAAGACTTCAAATTGAAGAATGACCGCTCAGCGAGGGAGAATAGGTTAATGAGTGAGCTCTGGTTAATGTCAGCTGCTACATTTCGAAGACTGGGAAAGATCGAGCAAGCCAAGGGTTCCATACAAGAGGCGGAGGTCAAAGATGAGAGCAACCCGAACGTCTGGGTTCAGGTACGATTCGACTCGCATCCAGCGTCTAGTCAACAGTCAATTGATTTTCATTCCAGCTTGGACTTTATTACGTTGCCTTGGGTCATTACCAACACGCCGTCGACACCTTCCAAAAGGCACTCTTTATCGCGCCTGATGATGTCTCTGCCACTGTTCACATTTCGCGATTGTATCTGGACCCAGACATCAGCGACAAGCTGCAACATACATCCAACATAACAGCAACCCCATCTCTCTCCTCCGCCGCTTCGACCCAAAACTGGGGACCTTCATCGACCAACTCTGATGTTGACCTGGCCACCGGAATTCTTGCCTATCTGACCAAAGGCCGTGGATGGGATGTACCAGAGGCTTGGTACTATCTTGCAAAAGCTTATGGTATGCAAGGTCGGAAACAAAAGGAGAGAGAGACACTGAAGTTGGCGCTGGAGCTGTCGGAAAAAAGAGGGGTGCGAGATATTGGTATAGCTATCGGCTGGTGCACATAGTCGTGACGGAGACGGGCGCTTGTGAGTAGAAGGACGCATTTCGTACCAGGATAATCTGGTTTATACCCAGCATAGACACTCGACTTAACTTACTTTACATTGATAATATTCGCAATATTTTGTCCTTCGCATAATGAGTCGGTTAGAACTGAGTCATTTCGAGTGTTTCCATTGATGTTTCGACCTCTCCGTTGTCTCATGGGTGTCCTGTGCCACCCAATAGACCTCATATTTCCCATTTATCCTTTATTACGTTATATGCCTGAAGCGGGTGCCATTTGGCTAACAAGTAACGAGTAACCCAGGACATGAAAATGGTCTTTGTCCTTTCCGTCCACTATAAAAGGCCCTCAGCCTCTCTTAAGTATTCCCCAACATTCACCTCATATACACTCTAGCATGAGTAGCTCTCCACAGGATTGTCCTCAAATTCCCGTTTCCTTTCTGGCTCGTGGCATGGCCCTTTCTCAAGCATCTGCCACCAGTGACCTGGAATCGAGTTACAGTGACAGTCTCGGCAGCTCTCATTCAACATCTTGCACTGAGGCCAAATCTGGGCAGTCTCCGTTTTTTGGTACTCGAGAAGCGTCAGCGACTCCAAACCAATGTTTCAGCCCGATCGTGCCACCAGATCTTTGCGATTACGATGCAAGTGGCATCGTCTCACCTAAAAAAGAGACCGCTCATTGCCAATCCGACTCAGAGGCGCAAATTCTCGACTCTAGAGAGAGCTACACTTACGAGGAGGCAGTAGCCTTGACCCAGAGCTTCCTCATGGACGAGAGGCGCCAAGTCGAACATGAATTCCGTGGACAAATTGACGAACTGTCCAAGCACTATCAGATCGATAGACGCCTCTGGGATGAAAAAATAAAGAATCTACGAGCAGAACGGGATGACTGGAAAGTCCGGTCTGATTTTCACGAGGAATGGAGCAGTGACCTCAAGCAAATTTTAGACCAAGCGACGAAGAACATGGAAATCCACTACGGCGTGCTTCAGGATCAACACGACAGATTGAAAGCAGAGTACGCAACGATGCTCCAGAATTGGGATCAGGAAAGGATCGATCTGCGTAACGCTTCTCATCAGTGGGCGGCCCAGTGCTTGACGATGAACGCGGACCTACTTCGGCAGGGATACGTTTACGCCGTAGATGGAAGTATTTCAGTCTTACCGCCTCCTCCGTATAGTATTTCAGCTACATTGTAGATTTACAAACCCAATAGACTACAAATCCACCTTGAAGTTCTTCTCATTATACATAAATATCGATTTTCATTATTATGATCGTCTGAGATGTTCTAAGGAATCTCCTTGATGGCAGAGCTGTCAAGATTATTGAGCCGTGACAGCTCCTTCCCGAAATAGGTGTAGGTCCATATTGACATCGTTTGACAAAGTCGACAAGCTCAGCACAAGTGATAAAAATCAAGGTCCTTTCCTGTCCTTTCCCATCTTCTGGCCTTCAACTGGGGGATCCTCTTGGCTACTGGATAAGGGTTCCTTGGAGGCCATTTTCATGGCCAAGAGATAGCGTCGATGTCGCTTAGCTACGGAATCCGGAGATGCGGATCTCCGGCATATGACCAGAAATTGATTTCAATGGAGAGAATATTTTCAAATCGGCAATTTTTAGAAAAGTTTGTACTCAAAAACATGCAGTCACCAATAAATACAATCGTCAAACTGGGCCATCACGCACCCCAGTATGGCCGACATGAAACAGGAGTTGAGCAAAGTGGTTTTGAAGATGCAAATTGTCGGCGAACGATCGCCCGCGTAACACATGTGTCTAGGACCTTCAACTAGCCATATACCAAAGGGCTATTATTTTAGCGCTTTAAAAGGTAGTACAGCCAGATGAACTTGTACGACGTCCGTAGTGAAGTTACTGGTGCCTCGAAATTGACTCAAAACCGCTACGCACTCGGTACTTCTGCTTGTGTCATGTGGGCATAATTGATTTAGTAGAGAGAGCGGAGAGTGAAACGGATAAGATAAAGGCAACCAGTGATTTTCGTCTCTTATTGATCCCCTTTGATCCCCCCCTCCAAATCACGTCGCAACTTGAGTAGACTGAGCTGTGCTATACACCCTCCTCTATACCCCCAAAAATTCCCTTTCAAATACAGTAAGCTAGTAGCATTATCAACGATTGTGGTAATCTAACTGGCTCGTTTGTCCTTTTAGAGAGAGAATATTATCTTTCGCCTGCTCCCCCTCCTTGCTATCAGACGCGTCTCCTAGTCACTATGGATACTTCGGACGTACATTCCTTCCGATTCAGCGCTCCAGGTCATAATTTCACCTTCAGCGTCGACGAGGAAGGGGTATCTATCACTCCAATGAAACGCAACCCGATCACTACCTTGGCTCTTCGTCCTTCGGACAAGCCTTCCAGGGCTGCCACCAAAAATCTCAGCAAATGCACCAAGTGCAAGCGGGACAATGTCAACGAAGGGGTACACCAGATGGCGGTATGGAAGAAGCGGATCAGCAACCTCGAAGACGCACTAAAACAAGAAACGGCGAGAAAGAAGAACGCAATGAGGAGTGAGGCGATGTCAAAGAAGAGGGAGGAAGAGATGATGGTGTTGTACGATAACAAGATAAGTGAACACCTAACGACGTCTGCTCGATGGAACGACGTGGAACGCACTCTTCTGGCTGAAATACACCAATTGAAAGCGAAATCGTCTGCCATTGAAGACGCCAGCTCGACGCACTCGGGATCTATGCACCCTCTGTTGGAGATCCAGAAGTTGACCTCAGAGAATCACGCGCTCAGAGAGCGTTATGACCTCTTGAAGAAAACCTTGAATGAACGCCCTACCGCCGCTGACATGGCGGAGGTGGTTTCACAAAAGCGTGCTCTCAAGAAACAGCTTTCACAACGAGATGCAATGCAGTCTCCTTCTGTTAGCGCTGCTGCGCCGCCGGAGTGGGCCTCGGAGAGACGAGCGCTTAGAACGCGCAATGCCGAATTGAGCAACGACTTAAATCAATCCCTCGCATCTCGTCACAACGCAGAACCAAAGTGGGACGAGCTCAGAAGGGAAAATGCGACGCTGAAGGACAAGTTGGCCGTGGCAAATCAAAGGATTGCGGAGTTGGAGGCTCCACGCCGACGGATCACCGCTGCGCCGATACCTGGGCGCTAATCACACAACCAACCGATCACGTCACGCCAACTTCTCACAAATTTCCCGCCAACTTCACATCCTCTGACGTCGTCGCCTCATCCTGCCTTCCTGTCTCACACAGCCACCCACCTTCTTCGCCGCCCGAATCCCGCACATCGCCTGCCTTCCTCATCGCCCGCTCCTGCAGCCACTCCACCAATACCCACAGAACAAAATTTCTTACCTACAGTCTTTATTTATTTTATGGTCGAATAGCTGTAGATACATACTCGAAACCTCCTTCTCAATTTATCAAAGGCTCATTTTCTCCCATACTTACAATGATACGAACAAACTCTTCGATATTTCACCGACTTCCATTACTCATGCTCTTCGCACTTATATACTTGTGCCTAACTGCTTATTGTACAAGGTGCCTTCGGAATCCTCACTTGAACAAGCGCCCTAAAAACAAAGACGGTGGGAATAAACATGTGAATCGGCAGCTCCGGCCCGTCGGTGGCGATACAGTTCGAGCCCTTTGATTCTTGAAAGGCTTGAACGTAACTTGAACCTCAGGTTGCTCTATCTCACACACAGGTCGCTTTTCATAACTGGCAACTAGCCCAAATCCTGCGAGGATATCTGTTTATGAAGTCCAGAGACTTTCTATAGCATAGCAGACGACCGGCTCACCATAAGATTTGGAGCGGATAAACTGCTGGACTCGTAGGCCTATTGTGCGTGTTGTGCAATCGGCTTCAAGTTTAGGTGATTTCATTATCCTCGTGAAGTTAAACAGCCCTGACACATATGAAAGATGGTAGATACGGTCAAGAAAACTGCGAGGAAGAGAAAGAAGATCCGCAACGGCAACGAAATCAACAATGATATTGCTCAGCATGGATCGTCTACACCTTCGACTGTCACGCAATCTGTGCTCAGCTCGCAGGCCCAGCAAGATTACAACCCTTATCCTGTCCTTCACATCGCTACTGCGACTGGGAATACCTACTCTAGCGTAGAGTCGGCCAGCCATGGGCCATATCCCCCTCCTAATCCGGCCTACTCACATGTTCTCCATCATCCACCTGGCCCAAATTGGGTACACCAGCCATGGGCTGACCCGGGTTATACGTACCCTCCCTTTGATTCGTTGGCGCCTTTGCCCATGGAAGATTTCCCGCAAGACTTAGGCGCCGGTACTTTGGCGGCGCATATAATTGGGACTGAGAGCACATCCTCCTCGAACCCCACAATCGCGACTTCATCAAGCGACAGCATCACTTCAGACAGCCAGGATGCTGACCTGTCTGTATCCTCATCCGATATCAGCGAATCGACATCTCTCACATCACTTGGATCGAGGAATTCGTCTACTATTACTGGTCAATCGACGCCCGATATTGGTGACGAGGCTCATGGTTTGCTAAAATCCACCTCTATTGAGAGCAACGCAAGCGATGTGGTAGCGTTAATGGATGAGGAGCGCGCCAATGCCCATGCTCACTACATGGCCCAATTTATACCACTGGTTGATACCATCGCCCGTCTATCAGAGGAGAAAGAACGGTGGGACGCGGAGAGAAATGCGTGGGAGGACCGTAGAAGGGTGTTGGAGTATGAGAAAGATACGCTACACAAGGCGTTGGAGGAGGAAAAGCAGCGAGCCGTTGAGGAGCAGTTGCGTGCAACTGATGAGCAGAAGGCTTGGAAGGTTCGCCTGGAGGGGCAAGAGAAGAAATTGGACAGCCTTTGGCGAAAAAGAGACGAAGAACGGTGGCAATATGTCAGTGACATCAAAATCAAGGATGAAGCTTACGAGGAACGTGTTCGGCAGATAGAGGCGAGGGGAGTGGAAGAACGAATGGAATTACAGAAGACTCTCGATGCAAAAGAGGTCGAATGGGACACGGAACGGCATCAGATCGATCAAACCTGCAAGGGATCTCAGTGGCAGCTCAGCACGGAGCGCGACAAGTTGACGGTGGCCAACGTGGAGCTGGCAGAGGCTCGTTCGGAACTGTCCAAAGTTGTCAAGCAGAATATCGAACTCCAAGAGAAACTCACCAATCTTGAACGTGATCTTCGTCAACGGGACGAACGCTTCAATGACGCCGCGTATCGATGGAAGGGAGAACTCGAGGCCGAGAGGACAAAGCGCGAGGAAGATGTGCAGCAAGGGTCACAGGACGCCGAACGTCTCCAAGAGCAAGTGAAGACCCTCGAAGCCAAGATTACTCATTCGGCATCCGTAGAGGTAGCTTACAAGGCGGAAATGGATGTTCTAAAACTCGAGAAGCAGCAGGCGGACGCCAACTTGATCAAGGCGCAGGATAATCTCAGACAGGAGAGGATCAGAGCAGATGGTGCGGAGAAGATGGCCAAGGACGCAAAGAGGGAAGGACATGACGCGAAGGCTCGTCATAATCACCAGCTGAACGAGTTGACTTGTCGACACAAAACGGAATGCGACGAGGCAAATGAGCTGATTACGAAGCACAGGACGCTACTCTCCGAAACAGAGGCTCGAGACACGCAGTTGCGTCTGGAGCTCGAAGACTCCTTGAAGGTGATGGAAAATCTGCTTCAGAAAGCGAAGGAGAAACAGGAGAGGATGGATAGGGATCTTCGGAGCGTGCGGAGTAAATTGGCAGATAGCGAACGGAATGGCGGCGTGATGGCCACGAAATTGGGGTTGCAACAGGCTCGAAACGCAACGATGGAGCAGGAGGCGCAAAGACTCCAAGCGATCGTGGCGGCAGGGAATTTGAAGAGCGAGAGACTTGTGCAGGAGATGGCTGTCTCGCAGGAGGAGGCGAGGATAACGATACAAACTCTCACAGACGACACAAATCGCAAACTCTCGACGCTGCAGGTAGAAATTGACAGCGTTAAGCACAGTCTTGAAAATGCACAGAAGACTATCGAGACACATGAAACCACTGCCGTCCAATTCGTCGTTCAACGCGCTCAACTCGACAACAAACTTAAGGCGGTCAATCTGTCATTTGACTCCTACAAAGAAGAATTCGCCATTGAACGGACCAAACTGGAGGATGCATACTCACTGCTTCTCACCGAAAAAGAGAATACCGAGAAGAAACTCAAGAGCACCACTGCCGAATTGGAGTCCCTCAAAAATGCTGCCGTCGGATTCGTTATTGCACGCGTTAAACTCCTAAACGACCACAAGCGGGCATTAGAGGCGAAAACCCGGGAAACCGCTGCAGCAAAGCAGACGCTTGAGGATGAGCACCAGAAGGCTTTCGAGGTGGAGCTGACGAGACACCAGGCAGAGACTGAGGCTCTGCGGGATGCCCACCAGGAGTCCCTGCGAGGTCTCCACCAAGCAATGTCGGAGGCAGCAGGTCGTGCCTTCACGACGGTCTTTGAGACGTTCAACGCAACCTAGAGCTCTCATTCAACCCAACGCAAGATGGCGACTACGGCATCAACTTTCGACTCATCTGAGTCTACTAAACCTCTGCAAGCGACAAA
>Ga0247742_10001444_pt1 | contig 16650 bp, 18 predicted proteins | sample UWRJL208509C2_FD_180944 | JGI IMG/M metagenome (GOLD analysis project Ga0247742, IMG submission 180944) | Plant litter microbial communities from Arlington Agricultural Research Station in Wisconsin, United States - UWRJ-L208-509C-2 | ecosystem: Environmental > Terrestrial > Plant litter >...
CCAATACGCAGGATTTTCGTTTAATCCATTATTCTTTGGCAATGCGAGCATTGCCAGAAAGGAGGGCGCCGATGAGATTGACTCTCCAGTGACCTCTTCGTTCGTTCTCAGGTCGCCACCAGCTCATCGGAGGGCAGGCTCCCTTTCAGCGCAGAGCACCCCGAATCTGGTAGAAAAGCAGGTCCCACAGCAGCAGAAGCGCGTGCAATGGAGATTCTAATGGTTGGTCACATTGATTGTTGTCCCATTATTTGACCGAGGGCCTTGCAACGAACCAGACCTTTATTATGAGTTTTTCGGATATTTATTAGAGAATAATTTATAGAGTCTATACCGCACATACCTGTAGTTTTACCACTTGTCTGTACACACACTATCACGACATTCTACGACCGTGACGATAATGATAATGATGACTTGACGCCTTTCGTGCCGGACGCATTGTGGTGGTTTGCACTGGCAAACGTTTTTCGAAGAGCAGGGAGATTCTAAGGTGGACGGTGAGCTTTTTCAAAGCCTCCAGGAGGTGTTGCACATTGCGAGAAATATGAAATTGTAAAGTAAAGTAGATGTTTGAGAGAAATTCAAGTTGTCATCGAGAAATGCGTGACTCAACATTGCGTGCAGTCACATCATGTGCTAATGTCACACCAAATCGGGCAATCGGGCCGCGTGTCCGACTTCCCCATCTCACCTGCATTCACCCGAGGATGCAAGTTGGGTTGGATGAAACGTCTCAGAATGCCTTTAAGGGATTCTCCAGACCACTCTGATCATTAGTCTGGGAATGACATACATTTATTGGCTAATTCGCCGATGGAAGCTCTGTTCGAATTGGGTGTTTCCGAGTCAATAGCACGCACTTTGTCATTCACCGTGAGTCGACAGGTCACGGTGTAAAAATACAGATATCCCGCATTGCCCTCTCATCGCCAAAACCATTGGATCTGCATTGATATATGTCACGAGCTGCACCGCCGACTTATGCATGCTTAACCCTCGTGGCTTTTGATAGCATTTAAGTATCATCGCTTGTTGAATGCAGAATGCTCAATAGTGTAAAGACTGAGTGAGTACTATTCGAGCTGACTCCATTATGGGGAACCTGTGATTCTGTACATGCGTTACGAGCTGTTTGTATCTACACTTGTCAGTATTTGCATTTGACGTGCTGCGCTTTCCTCCCGAACAAGTGGTTCAGTCATTGCCCATCCGCAGTTGCACTGGATATCTGCATGTCACTGCCGGGGATGCGATATGAGTGTGTAGATTACGATAAATATATCCACCCAAGTGTGTGATATTTAATGCTTATCCGCATATATATTAGCGAAAGACTTGGTGGTAGGCCTTGCTAGACGCGAACGAAGGTGAATATTTGTGACTTTTCCACCGACTCAGTGGCACTAGTGAAGAGCTAAAGAATTACAAGATAGTTGGAAGGGTATATAACATAGGATAGCCGCATGCTACCACTGATTTACATTTTTACACTGTCATAATGATAAAATCTCCATATGAAGGCTCGTCATCGGAGCGGTCATCTAAAATCCAACTGGATGTTAGATATAACATTATGTATGGAACAAAATATAGGTAGGTAGGTAAGGATCCTCATCATCACCATAACTGTCACTCTCAAATGCCCAGCCACCAGCGTCTGTGAATTGATGCGCCATATTCCACTGGAGGCCTTAACGCGAACCTTTGTGTATCATGACGTATTCTTGCAGTCGCCCGCTTCTTCTAGAGTGATGAGAGCAAATGCGTATACCTGGAACGCTACATATTGGAATGCATAACACTCGACTCGGAAACTTCGTTCTCGGCCTCAAAGCCGCGGGTAAGTCAGGTCAAGCTTAGCGCCGAAATTACTTGCTTTAGGAACTCACCCCTGGGTCTTCTCGTCTTCTCGATGTAATAGCTGCGCCCATGATGAAGTGTGCACCCCATAATTTAGCACTCTAGTGATGAAGGTGAGCATTGATGGTCACGACCGTAATAAGACTAGAAGTCCGCCCAAAATCATAGCTACCTCTCGTGAACTAGGGCATATAAATCCCCGTAGCGATCCAAGAACGACCATGCTTCTGATCCACGCCCGTAAGGAAGGCAGGATGTTCGAAGGCGCTTCGTCGCGTGCTGGTTCTACAGACTTTGTGAAGTGATTAACGCAGTGGCCTTTTCGAGTGTCGGGAATTCCCCGACCTGTACCGCCTTCATACCCTCGTTATTCCCCGAGCGATACCATTCGTGCTGTCGGTTGGATCTCCAGATGAGTCATAGTAACCTTCTCATCTTTCCCGAAGTTGCCATCTCGTGTACAAACTCAGACAAGGTTCCCAATTAAAAACTGCTCAGGTGGGAGAGATAGCAGAATCCATGCATATCTATTAGCCTTAGCCTGCATATAAAAGGAAATCCACCAGAAACTCATGTTAGTTCTAGGCTTCTAGGCCTGTCAAGAGGTATTGTCTCCGAATTAAATCTGTCAAAGACTCAATGAATTGTGGAACTCTCCTCGATTGCATGTGATCTACGTAATGTCAAATGTGGAGCAAGTATGAGGCTGCGCTGAACATGATAGGAGCAGTTGACCTTCAACCTTAAAATTAGTAGAGATAACATTGCTTCGAATTCATTAAAAGAACACTAATGTGACTCCCCAAGAGGTATTGGAATGTATATGATATTCTTCCCAGCTGCCTTACGGAACAAATGCCATAATTAATCCCGTTCAGTGATATCCATGGCGCGAAGCTTCTTTGATTGCTCGAGGCAGGAAGTCAAGACGTATTAGACGCATTGAGACAGTTGAACGGACTTTGGGCGCGCCGATGTGGGATCCCCCGACGTCCAACTCCCAGGCAGGTGACTACTTGGGAAACATAGATATTGAGAAGAGGGTTCTATACATTGAGCCATAAGGCTCCACGGAAAAATGAGGAGTCGGCTGGGTGGATTTCCTTGCACCCGTCTGCCAGTGAACTTCGCGATTTCACCTCTTCTTCTGTCCAGAACACGGCGTTCTGAAACTAGACGAGGTCAATTTATCAAGGTGGTGCCTGGACGCCCAAAAAAACCTTAAACATCTTGTTGGAATACGGGATGGGTTTCTTTTGGATTCTGTCTGTCGATCAGAACGGGATTTCTCGAGCCCGCTGCCCGTGCTGATGGGATCAGCGGAGGACAATATGCCCAATGCTCGGCATGTAGGTTTACTTCGTTGAGGCATAATTGACCCTCAAAATAGACTCAAAATTTGAGAATATCCACATAATGAGAGAACCGATAATCATCAGAGATTCAAAGGACAAAGAAGTAGCTTTTTCTTGGCCAGTGCTAGATTGCGAGCAGCGTTCCACAGAGTTATCTTTGCGCTGACCTATATTATTTTATCCTCATTCATAACTTCTATCCTTTTTTTTTGGACACATAGGCACCATTACTCACCCTGATAACAACTCGTCATCCCTGTAGAAGATAGAGTCATGAATCATTTGAGCCTTGCTCTAGGCTTTAGGTCATCGGAGCCTGAATAACGGATCACGCCGCCATTGATGCGTCGCATTGTCGAGAGACGGCTTGCTGTATTGTGGACAGAAAAATATTTAGAGAACTAGTGTTCTGCAAGTCCGTTGTCATAGATGTTATCAGCGTCGATCTGACTGCCACTGCAATGAATCGGCGTCAATCTGCATATGAAACATCTTCCATCGCCTGTGCAACCATCTGGTGCGCCCACTGCAAAAGATAGAAAGCCTTCAGGAGATTCCTTAATCTGGTAGGTCAACGAATCAAACCGATCAGGGGTAGTGATGCTTGTTTGCGACGCATGAGCACCGAGGAGAATGGGATTCCGTTTCTCTCTGTAAGAAAGGTATAGGATCTCGGCAGGTCAGGGTGGGTTTGGCACAAAAACGGGCGAAAGTGTACAAGAACCCTTTTGAACCGACAGATCAACACCTCGCCTTTTTCACCAACCCCCACACCATCGGCTGAACAACTCCCCCGAGGCTGACAGTTTGCGCGCTGGAACCAGGTGCACTTCCGAGGGCTATTATACATCATGAATCCATCACGACTAGGACCCGGAGCTCTTTCCTCCATGAACCCACGTATTCCCAGCAATCAAGGCCCGTCGCGCTCGCCAGCTCATGGCAAGTCGTTTACCCTTTTCTCGTTGCAATAAGGAGCTAGAACCACCAGCTGACCATGCTTTGCATCGTTAGCAGGCACAGAGGAAGGTCCAGTTAATAGTCTCTGGTACTATCCTGCTCCAGGAGAATCAGTGGAGGCTAACAAAAGCCCCCACCCGCAAGGCTCTTCGTCTACTTCATCTATGATTGGCCCTACCCCTACGTTCTACACTGAAGGCGACAATGCTTTGCAGCAGGCTGACGATCATCCTCACTATCGCCAGTGGATAGAGAGCTATAACTCTGGACAGCCACCACCGCCTATGCCGATGCAGTCGGCCTATGGAAGAGATATCGTCCATCCACCTCCCCAGCAGCCGTCGCAGGGTCCATATGTGTCCTACATGGGGGGTCAATACTCATCCAACTCGATGGGTCACTATGCTACTTCGTCTTCTGCTACTGCCACGCAGTCCAACATAGGCCCATCCGCTTACCAGAGTCAGCCAGGTGACATGTATCCGGCTTTCTACCCCAATCCGATGGCGACCAGTACCACTTCATCGCCTGATCAAGCGCAGTCGTACCATCCGTCGACGCCAGACTCGACTCTGCATTCGTACTCGACCACGCCTGACCCGGCGTATCAGCAGCAACAGGCTCAGACAACTTATCAACCCCGCCAGCCTCCCCCGCCACCGCCGTCGCAGCAGCACAATCCAAGCCATCAAAGACCCCCAGCTCCGCAACGAAGCTTGCATTCCAAACCGCCACGTTCGCAGAGTCGATTTGTGCAACACCAGCCTAATGATCATACTTCTCAATCGAATCTCCAGTCCTCACCATCAAATCCACCCACCTTAGCGCCACCTTCTACGACGTGGAACTCGAAGCAGACCACCACTTCGGTAAATCAGCCGTTTAAGGTGCCCAAAGCTCCTCCTGCTAGGGGCGCCGGGCTATCACGTCCGAACGCGCCTCCTTTGCAGCAGTCAACTGGGGGCCATTCCCCATCTTTCTCTTCTGTGGTTGCATCTACTTCTACAGTGACGCCTGAAAAGACTGGTCGGAAGCGAAAATGGGCAAAGAAGGAAGAGGGCAAGCCGCCTTCCAGCCAATTTCCTGGCGACTATAGTGGTTCTGGAAGCGATGAGGACGAGGATAGATCCGGATTGGCGATGACCGGAAGTATCAGTGTTGGCATGGGTGGACTTGGTGTCGCCCAAAGACCACCGAAAAGAGGTGGTGGTAAACAGTGAGTTCCGTTCTTTCTTCCAGTTTGGCTTTGCAAATTATCGGACTCCTGGCGTGCCGGAGGAATTTCACGACATGAGGTCTCATGTTTTCCATCCTGACATACTGCCTTCTGGCCTGTCCCCACGGCTTGAAAGCTTGAAGGATGTGCTTGAACGGCACGCCAAGTTCTTCTCTGCGATTGGATGTTGCACTTTACTGACAATCCCTCTATCTTATACCTTTATTCCGTCAAAAACGCTTTGTTTCACCTTCGACATCGGTATCGCAACAATCTTTCTATTTACCACCCGACTCACACCATCCGCGGTAAATGATGTGCATCTAACGACGGGTGATGCTTTCCTCCTACGGGTGTGCGTCGATGCCGCTTTCTCACGCGCCGGCTCGGCTACTCCATAACTGGTATTTTCGGCCGCCCCTACATCGTCTCAAAACGTTTGTGTGGCGTTGATGCTGCATTCATCCTGCTATGGCAAACGGCATTTTCCTCTTCTATTCACCATGTTTGGTGCATACTTTCTGTGTGTCCACTGTCAACCTTCACCACATTTTCAACAACATCCGCCCTTCTGTCGGTCTCTGGACGTTCCCGTGGTCTGCACTGCCTCACCTGCTTTTGCAATCGCCGGTCGCTTATGGTGTCGAAACTCCATTCTGGGCTTGTTTTCCGTCTTTGACCCTTCTGTGGCTTGATGTTGTCCTGTTAACTGAATTTCGACGTTGTCACCCTACCGCTCTTTCATCGTCGCCGACTTACCGTTTTGGACACACATCCTGACTGATCCGCTCCTGTAACCTTTCTCCGACCTCTGGATTGCGGTATGCCTTGGATTTTGTCAATCCCATGCTCGCATCATGATTTGCCGACTGCCAACTTCGCTCCTAAAGGCGTAACGCCTGCAAACATTGCAAGAAACTCAAGGTAAGCGCATGTTCTTCGATTATCATTATATTCAAACATATCCTTGAATCGTTTGCTGACATATCCGCTTTCTCCTTTCTCGTCCGACCCTTTCTTTATCCTGTCGGCCCCTGGTGTTCCGTTCCTCACGTACCTGTTCGTGTGTGCCCGTCTCCGACGTGCCTTGTATCGTCAATTATGCTTGTCGTCCCCGCATCCGTGTCTATCATCCGGGCTTGGTTCGTCTACCCCTTTTTCCTCCGTAACTTCATTCATCCGATCTGGGGTATTCAACAACTCATCCACCCTGTAATGCCGGATGCAACATCTTGCCTCAATCCGCAATAACAGATGAAATGCGACATGCCCGAAGATGATGATACCTGCAAGCGGTGCAAAAATAGTGGACATCCATGCATTGTCGAGGGCCGCAGGCCCCGAACAGCCCCAAAGTGAGTAAATGATCTCGTTTCCGAATATCCGCTCTTTGGTCCGTTATTACATACCGCATCTCAATCCATGCGTCCATGTGCTTTCACGCGATTCAAGTGGCAAATGTTCTCGGATGTACTTCCTGCGGAGGCGTCTAACCCTCGGGGAATCATTTGTGACTCCTGCCTGTTTTGGTTAATGCCCAAGGCGGGAAAGTCTCGACAGGGGCAAACCCTTTATAGGTCGGGCAACCTTGTAGTTGATCAATTCGAGCTCCCTTCCTGTCTTGTTCTGCGGCGCCACACCTGACTTACACCTCGAGTCGTGTTTGCTGAGATTGAGATGTCGTTTCCACCGTCTCCTTCGTTGTCTTCGACAATTTCATTGCCCTCGTCTCGCTGTTCGTCACCTTCAGCTGACTTTTCCCCTGTAATTAGCAAGCGAGAATATTTGCTTGCGCAGATCAGGCAGAAAGACGCCATCATTGAATCTTTACTCAAGCAGGTAGGTCATATTTCGTTCTTTTCTTTTGCCTTTATCAAGCATTACCAAAACTAGGTTCATAACCCCTACCGTTCTACTCCCCTCGGGATTACGTCCTTTCGGATGGCAACTTCGCCATCTGATCAGAATAACAAGAACGTCTTAGCTTGGCTGGACCGTCTCCAGTCGAGCGTCCGCGACGCAGGCAAGGACGCGGGTCCTCGTGCCTTCTTTGAGCCCCGTAGCCCGGAAACGCTGGAAGACTCTGATGTGGATGATTCTGACAAGCGCACTCTTGCCCAGACTGAAGGGGGACCGGGAAAGGACGATAGTGGAAATGATGATAACGAACAGGCGTTACAAGAGGCAGAAAAACTCCAGTCATCCTTACCAGACTCTCACGTGCCACTTGGCTTGATTGCGGATTTAAGCCTGAGCAACAAAAAGGCAAACAAGAAGAGAAACGGCGCAAAGGAAACCGCAATCAGCGAGGAAGATCTTGACGGCAACAATGTGGTATGTCTGGCCCATTCCATTGAGCACTTTCAATTGAACGCTAAGTTACGGGGCGCTACTAGGGTGTTGCAAACGATACATACTTTATGCCCGGTCCAGCGACAGATCTGGGCATGAGAGCGACTTTGATAGAGCAGCATAGCCCTCCTGAGATCCTTGTTCATGGGTTGGTCAAACCAGAGGACGTGGACAAACTATTTGAGATGTATGTCAAAGTTTATCTACGAGTCGATAGTCTCATCTGACCTGGCTGTCGCAGCTTTTACCAACGCGTTAACGTAAGATCGTACTCCAAATTCTTTGATGTTCTTGCCCGTTACTAATGTGTTCTCTTTAGCCATTTATCTCCCTCCTTGACCCGGTTCTTCATACGCCAGCCTTAACGTTCGCAAGATGTCCTTTCTTATTTACAGTTAGTAAGTCCATGTCTCTTCTGTGCGCATCATAAGGGGTTCTGATTGAATGTAAAGTCTGCGCCATCTCGTCGAGATACTATGCAGAGAAGTCAGAGATCTATCCTATTGCTATGCACTTTGCGAAGCATTCTGCCTCCAACGCACTCATCGATGGCTGGAAGTCAGTAGAGCTTTGCCAAGCCTACATTCTTATGAGCATCTACGCTGTACCTGCGCGGAGGTGGGAAGAAGACCGAAGTTGGCTGTATACAGGTCTTGCCATCCGGTCAGTCACCAGCTATATTGATCCGATCTTCTAGCACCTAACCGCCCTAACCCCGTAGCATCGCGACTGACCTAAATCTCCATCATGTGTCCACGACGAAACCCCAATCGGAAAAGCAGGAACGAGAGATCCTGAACAAAACGCGAGTGTGGTTGATATGCTTTAATCTAGACCGATCGACTGCAACACAATTTGGTAAACCTTCGACGATCAAGGAGGATTTGTAAGTCTATACACTCCTTTGATGAGAAACATGTCTGACATAATTAACTTTATATAGCATCGTCCGAAGCTCTAAGGACTGGTACAAAAAATCCCAGTATAACATCAGCGTGGGCTCTAATCCTTCCGTGTCTCGATCCATTAGATGCTGATTCTTTGAGTAGCACGACGTCCATCTTTGTGCCTACACCGCTCTTCTGCAAATTGTCGCCAAATTCCATGATGAAATCTTCAGTGACCCATCTTCCCCCACGGGTCTCAACAAGGTAATGATCCGTCACACATTCGGACAAAATGCGCACGCATGGCTAAACTATCGTATAGAAAGTAGACTTCCGAACGGTGACGCTCACTCATGACAGGCGTCTATCGGAGTATCACGAAGAGTGGTCGAAGAGATTCAAGGAAGACTCAGATCCAAATGACCCTAGTTGCGTCTTCCGGTGCTCTTTATTACCCTTGTAAGTCCCAAGAAATCAGGTACTCGGTTTCATATTTACGTTATCACCTAGCCTCGTTGGGTATTCCCGTCTTGTCATGTTTTCCTTCGGTTTCCAGCAGGCATACCAACGAGGTTTCGAAGCTGGAGATAGTCTCTTCCTCACTTCAGTAAGCTTCCTCGCGGAAATCATTGAATTTCATTAGTTGACACTGCCTGTCAGTGCTTGGAAGCTGCCAAGTCGGTCATCGAAAACATGATTGACCATCTGGCACCCAGCGGTTACATGCGTTACGCGCCCGATGGCCACTTCATTTTCGCGTCATTCGCCTCTGCCTTCCTCCTCAAACTTCTGAAGCCTGAATTCTCCTCCTTCTTGGTCAAGGAACGAGAGACCGAAATCTTCGACTTGATCAGGCGCCTGATCCAGACATTGAGCTCGACAAAGATTGCCATTGATGATCGCCACACTCCGAAGCTTTACGCTCGATTCTTGACCGGCCTCATTTCGCGACATCGTGGAGACGGTCCCACTATCGGTCGCCTACAGACAATCCCGCCGGCTCAGAGTCAGGTGTCCAGTGCCAGCCTCCCTAACAGTGGTTCCTCGTCAGCGACATTCACTCTTCCTCCGTCTGGAGCCGTGGTTCAAGGAGGCGAGCAAACCTTTACCCCAGCGCCTAATAGCCTGAATCAGGCTTCGTCTACCCCCGTCTATGTACCTGAAGCAACCTTCGCAACCGGCGAGGCAATTGAGCTTTCGACCGACTTCGACATGGGTTATGGGGGTGGATTTTCTGATGAGGAAATGCTCGCGACCATGCAGGCCATTAAGAATCCTGATTGGTGGTCGAATATGATGATGCCTGGGTATGTAGGATTTCGCAGTTGACTGTTGACTCGATTCTAATATTGTATCAGGTTCTCTTGGCCATCTCCGACTCCGTCACCCCCTGCTCCCCCTGCTCTGCCCTCATACCACCCAAACATTAACATGTCCATGCCAGGGCTTTATAACTCCTTCAACATATCCCAAGGGACACAAGTTATGATGTGAATCTATGTTGTTCGTTCTTCCTAGCATCTATTCGCTGTTTTGATATATCCAGATTCTGATCCGTCTATCCCAAACTTGCATCTTAACCGTATAATACTCTCTATCTTGACCATTGTTGTTCTATCTATTGTATCCAGTACGTACTCCCTATAAATTGGCGTGCCCAACCCCTAAGTTCGGCCCGGGATTCTTTACCTTGCTTGCAAGGTATCTTGCACTGTCATAATTGTGGAGCATTGGGTTCCTAACCTTTTCCCGAGGTTTCGCCATTTTCCGAAGTATCACGTCTATGTTGACAGTAACCCGAGCTAGTAAATGGAACAATGATATTATTCGCTCTTCCGAAAATGGATTTGTAAGCAAGCAAGGTATCCGCCTCCGAAGGAGGCACTCCTCTAGTCCTGAAGTCGGACTCAAATTTCTGCCGTTGAGCCTCCTTGTTCTTGACCACAACCATCACTAACCTCAATACCCGATGAAGTTGTTACAGTCAGTTCAATCGCTGGTTAGAGTGGCTAACCGCTAATGCGTCGTATCTTTGGATAGGATTGGGCCCTTGCGCAACTTGCTCACCCACTTCCGCTATGTGCTGACACTTCGCTCGCAAGAAGGCCGCTATCATTCCCTTATTCTGTTTCGACTTTCTTCTGGGAAGGACATTGAGTACCCCAATGAAGCCAGTGATGTCCCCGGAAGTGCTATCGTACCCAAGCATTGGGACACGAGCGTAATCTGCCCGAGCCACAGGCAGATATACATTATGGAAGCAAGCTGTCCACATCTAGGAGCTGATATGTCGCATGCAGAGATTGAAGAGTGCGAGGATAGCATGGTCGCAGTCTGCCCGTGGCACAGGTATGTCCCCATTGAACCTACTTGAGGCCACCTCTGAGAACACCAGATATGACTTCGATCTGAAGACAGGGAAAAGCGAGACTGGTTTGAGGGCATGTACCTACGTTGTGGAAGTCAAGTCTGACCCAGAAGACGGTGTCGAGAGAGTTTTCATGGAAGAGCCTGATGGAGGTAGTAATTGGAGGTTAATTGAGTTGCGTCCAGTTTCCGAAGGTACGTAGTTTCTCCGCGACCTTCAATCAAGCGTTGATTTATTGCGTAGAATTTGCCGATCCTCCACCAGCCATGACTATTCGGGTTCTTCCTCAAGTCTTGGCTCCATTGGAGCCTCGTGACGATGAACCTGTGGTTCCTACCACTGGCGCTCCTACCACCCTGATGCAATGGGCTGTTCTTATTCTCAATACCCCGAACCCAACCCTGAAGGTGTGCTATAGCCTACGAATTATGCGTTGACTGACCAACAGCTAGGTTGAACGGACCCGGCACGCAGTACAACTTTTTCGTACTGGCAAACTTTCCTCCATTGGACATAAGTCATCGAATTCTCCTCGACCTCCAGATGTACCTTCAAGGGAAGACTCTGCTTTGAGGAATACAGTGGATTCCTCCAAAATGAAGAAAAGGAAGAATCACGCTGTCATGTTGCATGCACTTGCCAACATCGAGCAGTGGGCGTGAGTGGCAAATTCTAACCTTTGCAGTCGCAATATATTGAACAACTTCTTAGCATCGATCTTGCGTAAGTCCCTTTGTCTTGAAAAATCTTCGAAATTAATTTCGTGATAGATGGGACATCATGGCGAGATTTGGCCCACTGCATCCAAATCTACCACCAGCCTTCTTTTCAGACTTTACAAAAATGGCTCTGGATGAATCAAAACATTTGTCTGAACATCTTGCTCAGAAGTTTCGTTCTTACTGATTTTTTTTTTTTTTTCTTTCTTCAGTTCGCTACTTACATCACGATTAGCTGCAATTTCCCCTGCAACACCGTACGGAAGTATGCCTGTCCACGCGGGCCTCTGGGAATCTGCCACCACCACTTCCCTGTCTTTTCGTTCACGGCTGGCCATCATCCATCTTGTACACGAAGCTCGGGGATTAGATGTCAACCCTGTTACGATCGAAAGGTTTCGGAAGGCAGGTGACAAGGAGACAGTAAATGTGATGGAAATCATCCATGCAGACGAAGTTACGCATGTCACCTCCGGCCATCGATGGTTTACATGGATATGCGCACAGGACGGAGACGTGGATCCTGTTGTCGCCTTCCGCGAGGAAGTTAAGAAAGGCTGGCGGGGTGACGTGAAAGGTCCATTTAATGTAGAAGACAGGGAGAAGGCTGGACTGACACCCCAGTTTTATGAAGATCTAAGAGGGGAGATGGGGATAACAGACGAAGAAGCGGGCGTGCCTGTGTTGACAAATTCCATGGCGTCTGTCACGATTGAGTACGATAAAGGATACTAAGAGTTGCGCATATTTTTCATATTTTGCATATACATCACAACTTATAGCATCGTGGAATGTATCGATTCGTTGCGTCAATTCTTGAGGGAATATCCAATCGCGTTGCTTTGGGTTTGGTCGTACATGTTAAGGAGTTTGTCCAGCATGGCTACGGCGGTTTTGTTATGAAGAGTGGCTCTGAATTCGGGAGTTTTCATCCAGTCCAAACCATGCTGAAGAATGTTTCGAGCCCGAGTTGAACCCCCTTTGGCATTGCCCATACATGCATGAAGCGTTGCACGGCGTACCTGGGAGTCATATGTAGCGCAATGAAGTATGTTTGAATTGTAAAATACTGTTTGTCCAGCTAGTTCAATCAATTAGAATCGGTAGCACTCAGGAAGAAAATATTACTAACGTTCAAGAGTAACCTGAACGGTGCCAGGCATATCGAATGGATTTGTTGGGATTTGACCAGAAGAGAATGCTCGTTGCTCAGGGGACCTTGGGACCTTATGGGATCCGGGGACGACGAAGAGACATGAATCACGATACAATGCCCTACAGATGCTTCAGCAGCGGAGGGGAACAGGTCAAATAACTCACGTATTCCACTGCACCTTGGGAACAGTGTTGATTACAATCAAATCTCTGAAAGAACATTGCTGGTCTCACCCCGTAGTGCCAGATGTTGAGGGCTTCTTGCTCCTCAATCTCTGGGGTGCTCTCCGGAACATCATCTCGGTGCCAGCGTAATGCAAAGTCATGCGAGACTGGGTTGATCAAAAGATTGAACAGCTCTGTGAAGGAAGTCGCATACATCAAATATTCAGGATATGCCGAACGCCACTCCAAAAGTTCATACCCAGTTGCAGGTCTTGATCTTCGCATTGCAGCAGTTGATTGACAACGGAAAGAAGCTTCGAGGATGTGTACCATTTAGCAAAAACGGGTTCTCCCAGTTCTGGATGCATGAGATGCTGAATACCCCAAGAATCTGGATTTTCGTCACCGTAAGGTGGAAACTGCTTGCCTACAGTTCTGCGATGGGGCCACGACCCGTTTCTAGTGCGCTCAATGACACGGTCACAGGCCTTCTCCAACTCAGGCCAGTCACTCTCTTGGACAAGGTTGTCGACCAATACATACCCATCAGTCTCATATTGAGCTTTGAGAGTTGATAACGAAGTGACCATGATGGTCAAAGACAAGCGACGTAGATGACTCGTAAGCAACATTTTGTTATTTATAGGACTCGATTGGACGAGGCACATGGTATGTTGCCATTTACATATTTGAAACAATACACAGATGCGCTCGCTATGAGGTCTACAACCATTGTGCTGATATCTCATCCTTTCCCAGATTGTGAAGTTTCCCATTGGAGTACTCGCTTTGCAAGCCTCTCGCGACCATCTTCGAAGTTGGTGAATAATGTGGGCAATTCGAGCCTCTGCGAGTTCTTCTCTGCCCAAACCATGAACTTCTTCTCCCCATCTTGCGGGTCTTTGACAATCTCAAACATGAACTTGGGCCTGGGTGTATTTTTCTTACGGCAGTAATCTGTTCATGATGTAAGTAGTAGTCAGGAAGGGTCTACAAATCACTAACCAAAAAGAGCGGCGAGGTTGGAGTTCGGTGGAGGTGGAGGTTCCTGGATGTCGGTTTTTGGTGAGGGTGGACGGATAGGTGGGCTTTCTTCCGGTTCTTCCTTCACCGGGGTAGGCAAATGCTCTTGAGTGAATGATTGTCGTGGTAGTGCTACTGAGACGCCTGGGCTATGATTCAGCGATGATCTGATAAGAAATAAAGCGAAAATCAACACACTTGCAGGCATCCGGTCGTGCCTTGGTCGTCTACCATCAACAGGGGGCTGGTCGCGTGGATATCCGTCTTCATTCCTGTCCTTATCTGTATCATCTTGACGATAGTATCCGTTTTGATTGTGTCGTTGCGACTCGGCCTGAGTGGTATGTCTTCGCCGATGGTTCGTCGGGCGGTTATAGTCATACGGGGGGTATTCAGGTGCATGGGGAGGAGAATGAGGAGGAGATCGCGGTGAACGAGGTGAGAACGCTGGAGGAAGGTGTTCATATGGCGGTGAATATGGTGACCGGAACCTTGGCTGATATTGAGCTGGTAGCGGCGGCGAAGCGGCAGAAGGGTATGCAGGTGATATGGGTATATGCGTTGGAGGAGGGGGCGGGGATGAGTAGTGTGGTGGCGGTGGTGGTGGCAGAGGGTAACTTGAAGGGTAATGTCCGTGAGGATATTGACTTGGAGGATAGTGAGGTGGTTGGGGATACTGTGCGTACGGTAGGTGCGGAGGAGTTGGGGTTGGGGTTGGAGGAGCCCCATAATAAGGTGGGTAATGCTGTGGAAGTGGGGGAGGAGAGTGATACGGAGAGCCAGGATAATGAATGGTAACAGGAGAATGATAAGGAGGGTATGATGGTCCATATGGATCAGGTAACCGTGGGTAGTCATTGGGATGACTATACGAATCGTGTCGGGGATATAGATCTGGTCGAGCAAATGAATCTGGTCGGGGATGCGGAGGCGCAGAGTAGGGTGGTGCAGGCGGATGTTGATACTTGTGCTCATGGCTCGTTTGATAAGACGGGCCTGGAGGTCCACGATCTCTCTGATCATCGTAGGGACGTGGATGGACAGGATAGGATGTGGACGAAGCAGTTTGATCTGAATGTCCACGGGGTGGATTGGGAGGACGGGGGGCCTGGTATGGTTTTGTATGAGGAACAGGGTTATGGGAATGTGAAGGACCTCCGCTCCTGTTTCCAGATCGGTCTTGTCCCACCGAACGTGATGCAGAGGCATGCACATTGGTAGAAGCAAGACCGCTGGGCCCAGTTGCATGAGATTTCTTCCAATCGTCGCTCTTCATAGGCCGAAGGCCTATACCTACCGGAATGGGAGGCAATACATAAGGCTCTGGTTTGCGTGGCAAGCCATGAGGATGACCCTCGCTCGGGGGCTCAATCTTCACCTTGGGACGTGTTACATTCAATACTTCACTTGATCCTGGTACGCTGTCTTTAGCGTTACCCTTCTTGCGTCTTTTGCGGTCTTGCCCATCCCCTTCGATATCGCGGTCCAGGTCCTTACGCTTGGCGACGTAGTTGTCGCCGTCTCCGTTGACCTGAGCTTCCCAGAAAGGAGTGTAGTCGCTAGGAAGGGGTCCACCTCTGAAACGCAGAATGTCGACAAGGCCTTGTTCAGCTGCATGACAAGCAACGGCGGCTTTTGCATCGGCTTTGTTCCGATACTCTGTGTTCACTGTGTACTCCCGAACGTCAGGTTCTACGGCATTGGAAGAAATATCTGCCTTCAGAATACAGCCAAAAGCTGCAAGGCATTAGGATATGTAAGATACCACATATGCAAGCAAACCCACCATCTCGCTCAGTACGGAAGTCAAAAACAAGGCGGTTCCCAGGCCTGACTTTCGCGCATTCAGCCGAAAGGGTCTGCAGGATTTTTTCGTTAGCAAGTTTTCGTTTATCCGCTGGAAGCTTGTTCTCCGCCTCTTCTTTTAATCCCCGGATGTAGTCACCGACGCCTTGAGACATCGCTAACAGACAGACAGCTGATTTCGCATCAGAGCGTTTAGGAAACTGTGGGTCAACGAGGTACGTCCTGGTTTCCGATGGCCGTTGTATTCGAAGAATGCAACCATGAACTAAAAAAAAAGTACCTCAGTCAATGTAGACAGGAGAGGTAGAAAAACTGACGATGTCGAATCCCGTCGACAATAGGTGTAAAATGACTAGCCAGTCTTCCTCCTCTGGCAGACTGCATGGTGAGATTCAACCAAGCAGGTGAATTGATTTCGAGGGCAGTCATCTCGCCGACGTCTTCCGGAAAGGGCCTAGGAAGAGTGTCGTAGAACTCTTGCAATGTGAGTCCTTTGGGAGGTGGGGGCGGGGTAAGCTCGCGAGTAGTTTCGTGGTCGTCGTCCACTGTTTTCGCTGGCTGTGTCTGGCCATTTCCATGCTTGATGAAGTCAACGACCCCTTCTTCGACAGCAATTCTTGCGCATGCGAGCTTTGCTAGTCTTTGGTAGGTATGCACTGGATCTGTCGAGTAGGCTCGGAAGACATGAGCATTGAGAGATATCCGCAATGCGGCACCATGCTCTATCAGACAATTAGTAAACCTAGGGAAGGTTAGAATGCCACACGCACTCTTTTTGTTC
>Ga0247742_10001445_pt1 | contig 16650 bp, 17 predicted proteins | sample UWRJL208509C2_FD_180944 | JGI IMG/M metagenome (GOLD analysis project Ga0247742, IMG submission 180944) | Plant litter microbial communities from Arlington Agricultural Research Station in Wisconsin, United States - UWRJ-L208-509C-2 | ecosystem: Environmental > Terrestrial > Plant litter >...
TCAATGCCTGCGGCAAAATATGTTGTTTTATTTCCCATAATCTGGTACCTAGTGTTCCACCTGTTAGTGTAGAACATTCTATGAGGTAGAGAATTATAATAATTTGTGATAAATGAGGAATTAATCCAGTACCACTCCTCCGGAAGCAATACCCACATATCCCCTCCAATATCGGAAGGGGTCATCTTACTTGCACTCTACGTGTACGATAGTCCCAGAAGTTCTTAAAAAAAAACTGATATCCAGACTCTTTGATGGATATGAGAGTATATGCACGTAGTTGTACATGAATTGCTGTCGTGCGAGCTTCAGTGATTGTTGTCTTGTTGGAAGTAGAGCTCATAGTAGTTTGGGCCAAGATCACGGAAGCTTCCCAGGACATTGTTCTATAATATATCGGCGCATAGGCCCTTATTAAGATTTCCTTCGAGGCATATAATGTGATCAACACCAAAAGTGGCGATCATCTCCCGTACCATGACTTCCCACTTCCATACCTCAGCCTTTTCTCATTAAAATTAGGCTCTAACTGCTGTCAAGGCTTACCACATAACCAACCACCCAATTTTATACAAGTAGACAAAATCTTGACTCATCTGAGAACGCACATGCCATCCAATTTACGATACTCCATTTCAGGTGTCCCTCCGCCCATAACTTCCGCACGTGTAGGCTTTTAATCGAGATGAACTGGACCAAGGATTTGATATAAGGCATCTGTGTTTCACCTCTACAAGCTCGCCTAACCGTGACCGCATTCACTTGCGGGAAGTACTTGTGCTGGAGCTCAGATGTGCTGGCGCTGTCCTGACTTGAGAGGTACTGGAACGCAAAGTGAACGTCCTGGTGAGATGACTGGCTGGAAAGTCCTAGCAAGTATCAAACATTTTTTAAGTTCTACTTCTCTCTATAACATGAAAAAATGAGCTTGATTCGCTGATTGGATATGTCATGGCGAACGACCAAGGCAGCTCAGGTGTCATCATTTGGCGAACCAGACCGCTTCAGAGCACAAATAATCGCTCTCTGTTCAGCATTTGTATTTGAAGCCATAAATAGTACGGGGAGAGAATGCAAGTGGAGCGAGAGTGCGGTTTGTAACTGATGGCGAAATCAAGCATCAAATTAACCAACGCGACGCGTTTGTTACACCTTCGTCACGTGTATCCCCAACTTGGACGGATAACAACTCTTGAGGGATGCAACCATTTTACCCAAGATTTCTCGCACTTCAGCAAAACACACCTTACTCCATATTATAACAACAATGAAGAAGAAATGTTATATACTTATGAAGCTACAAGTTGGTTTTTGGGAAAATTTTGCATGGACAATCATTTTGTCGAGTTAGTGTATGACCGATTTTCGCCCATTTGGGGCATATTTGCCACCACCAGAGCGTCGTTTAAGATTTTAATATTTCAATACTCATCCCCATCATGCAGCACTCTTGTTCAACACCATGGAATGCATAATTCGGGACAAAATATATAATCTGAGAATTCACTTGTAATGTCTCCTGGATATGTCGATTGAAAATATTGGCAGAAGAACACCATTTTCGACGGCAAGGACTCGGAGGGGCCCTGGGCCTCAAATATGACATGAATGTATGATTGCGTTCAAACAAGGGCCGATCTCTCTTGGCCAGACGAGGATCTTGATGTAGAAACTATAGCTCAAGAATACTTTGGCCTCAAACTTGTAACGGAGTTTAATATCACACTCTACGTTAACAACCTTTCCAATGATGTGACTAAATACACTATCATCTTCATAGCGTGCTAAATTGTCCACCACCATAAAGTACTTAGCGTTCAGAGCTCAGCAGTCAGGCCTCGGGCCCAGAATACACATGAGTCGGTAATAATTGTCCTAACTTCAATTCGCAACACATGCAGCCCTAATTCACACCATATTCCGGATTCACAACGAAATTTTGCAAAAACGAGCGTGAATCAGTGAAAATCTTACGTCTGCAAATTTGCAGTGAATCAGGCGAAAATCTCGCCTGCGAATTAGGGTATCCCGGGAGGTGTTGCAAATTTACACTGCCTGCGCGCCAAATCCTAATTCCCGCAACACTATTGAACATTTCCTGAACTGAAAACTTATCTTACAAATTGGGGAACACCTCGACATAAAATTGACCAACTGGGACCAAACCGGTCGAATTCGTTGACAAAGCCTTGCTCCAATTCACCAGAAATTTAGAAGCTAAATCAGTCCACGATTCACGAATTCCTACTGTACAATCAGCCACACTGGCCAGATTTATCTTTGCTCAGTGAAGTCCAGTTTTAAACCATGGGCTCCGAGTCAATTCTGCCTTTGGTTCGCATAATGGTACAATATTGATGTATTATCTTACCGTTGTTCAGTGTTTATGGCTTGTCGTCGTCACTGGCAGGAGCCTGAGTGATAATGAACCAGTAAAAACGACATTGGCAGAAAACGGAAGGAGATCGCATTTTTAGTACATACACGAATAAAATTGCCGATAGATGTGATAATATAACATGGCTCGTAAATTACATAGGGACCACAAACAAAACCGGTACAAGCTAGGGACCGAAATAGAGACTCAGCCATGCGCAGCCGCTCACCGCTGCATACTATTGACAGCATCAAATGTTGGTTTACTTAGGTGGTCATTGGCTTGTTCAACTCTGGCACTCTATATAACTTTTCCGAACGGTAGGCTCTGTCTTTGAATGCAACGTAATGTCTGAAATCTGTGAAGCAAACCTACCGTTAGAAACAATATATACTTTCTACCACCTCTCTATTGATAGTCAGCTATCTTTATGAGAGGCACGCATAGAAATTCTGAGTGAGAGAACGTAGCCTAAGAAAGCTCTGACTCTCCAGTTAACCAGGGATTCAAATTACCGGCGCCTAGCTTGCGCCATGCGCGCCTAACCCCATTTCGGTGCTCAGGTAATAGATAATTGTATGTTGACACTGACGGGTAAATTCTCATATCACAGAGGCCGCCAATCGTACAAGCGTACAAGCGAATCCGAAACTAGTTCAATGCATGAAGAACTATAATGATCAGAACATTAAAGGTGGTGCTGTACACCACCTTTGTCATAGTTCCGACTTGGATCTGTCTCGCTGACCCACAAAGTGGAACCCCAGTCAACCCACGTACCAATACACTGGACTTGCACCTTATGACATGCGTCATGTGTGGTAGGGCCTGCCCACTAAAGTGTCCAGGCAGTAGCGCTTTTGAAAGACCAAGCGTTACACCTTTTCGAGGTCTGATGATATAAATGCGCCCAAATCACCTTTTTTTGCTCGTATCGCAAGATGCCAGCCTGAGCGGACGCCAATGACCAGCCCTGTTCCATCTGGTAATCTGATGGGTCTTCTGACACCACTCGCCTCATGGTAGGGTTTAAAGAAAAATTAAAGCGATGCCCTCATCTGGATGGTAGCAGACCGCACATACACCAAACATATTACATGCCTTCTATCCGTAAGATTCATCCTTGGTAAATAGTGAACACTGCTCAGAGTACGTCCGTGGAGGGTGGCAGAGGCGGCGGCTGGGTTAAAATTTTCCTCAATTTGCGGGTGGCCTTTCGTTCGGTTTCTGACTTCATCGTCCCAGAGGCAATGAAGCGGGCATAGGAGCGCATTCGTTCCCCAAAAGTGCCTTCGGTGGGTTTCTGTATGATTTGAGTACGAGATATAGACCTTTGAAGTATTCAACGTACTTTGGGAACAAAATATACAACACCTAGAGACTCATCAGATATTACACTCAGCAAAGAAGATACTCAAGTCCGTACCGTTGCTCACATTGACGTCGTGATGGGCGAAAATCTTGTGAAAGAGACTCAGAAATTCGTCAAGCACGAGGCTCCGCTGTTATAAACATAAGCTTCGCGTCAATATTGAAGAGGGGATGCATACTCCAGTCATTAGAGGACACCAGATTGAATCGTCGAAAATAGCAACCTCGGCAGTAGGTTCCTAAAGTGTGGTCAGACCTCTTGTAAGACGAGCTCCACCCTCAACGCACCAGCTCGAGCAGCACTTGGAGCAAAACCAATGATGGGAGGAATAGATGTTGCCAGAGACCAGTCAAGTCATCACTTTGTGGTTTGCGGTACCTTCGCATGTATCTCTCGAGATCTGCGCGCCAGCCATGGACTGGTACCGATGGTATGTGGTAGAATGGGATTAAGTCGCGGGGGATTGTGGCAATCCCATGCGCCCAAGAAGAATCGTTTAACGAGAAGGCAAAACCGCGTAAAAACACAGCACACGGATTTCCGTCAGAACTGGTATCTGTTGAATGTAGTTTCTCGATCCATGTAATCTCTACCCATTCAGGAGGTTGTCCGGCTGGTTGTTCGAAACGAAATATTGTTGGCCTGTCTGGTTGCGAATTTGACGATGGAAACTGGGCCAAGCTCCACACCTTTGCTCTGTCACTTCCAGTCACTACGAAAAGAGTACCGTTGACAGTAGGTTGTCCAAGAGGAATGTCGCTATAAGCATTGAAGAATTGGTACCAATCCGACGCATGTTCTCGCACGTATGGATATAACTTCTCCACATCGAGGAGGTCTTCACGATCCGCGCCATCCGGGAGTATGAGAACTGCCCCCTCTCGCGCAAAAGAGGAGAATTCCAACACCCTGGATAACTTTATGAGAGTGGTGGAGACCGAAGTACACGAACTACTCACGAGTCATCTCCAGAAGGACGCGTAACATCGATCCCATTGCTTCTGACGATGGTGTTCTTCTTAAAATACTTGGGTATCACGCTAGTTTTCCACTCCGAAAGAGGGGGTTCAACAGGCTTGAAGTTCCGAGGTAGGTCGGGGCCGTGAGTACCAGCATCATCACGAGCGTGAAAGATGTTGAAGTGGTACTGGAAAGTACCTGACCCGCTTATAAAGCCCACGTCCCCAATACCGACACCACGTTCGAAGTGTTTTGGAGGACGAAAGGAGCTAACCATTCCATAGGGAGGGAAACCGTGGCCCTTGGACATCAGAGAACGACAGTAGATTGCAGTACCATTCAAACATGTTGAAGTCGGGTAGTAGACAGGGAACTGTGCCTCCTTGGAATTTCGTCCATAAGGCCCCAGAATAGAACCTACAATTCAAGTTAGTGTGGGTTAATGCAGCGACAGCTGCGGCATACTGTGACGGGAATGAGGTGTGTCCGACAGTGCGCCATCTTCGAGATCATTTTCTAGATTCTGGCGCGAAGAAGACGATTCCATACCCGCGAATCGTTCCCGGCTTGAAAATCACTCTGTAGATAGGGAGAACAAGGGAGAGGGTGTGACGAGCCAGAGGACATGAAGTTCCAACGAGGTTTAGGTTATCGTTTACTCAACCACGACAAATGTGAACAAAGGCCGAGTGCCGACTCCCGGCATCAAGAGACACCGTGTGGCCGGGCTTGTGGGTCCTTATCCCCTTTTGTAAACCAATCTGCAACCTTCTTAAAAGTATCCAAAGCACAAACATTAATCTTACTTCCCTTTTCAGCGCATCGGAAAGCCTCCTACCAGAAAATGAGTCTAACATCTGGAAAAAAAATTCGGCTATTTTCTGGACACTGGGCACTTCACCAGCCTCGCCTTTTAGTTTTTATTCGGACTGCTCAAGTACATATCTGGTGGTTTTCCCTAAAATTCACATCATACAGCTGCCTCATAGGTACGTATAAGCTGAAACCAAATTATGGGGTTCGATGGCTGACGGCCGTGTGTAAGGATATCTCCATAGTTTCCCCAAAAGGTGTCGACTGGTGATTGGCAAGTTCGGCGACTGCCAAAGACTTTGGAGACACAATTGTTTTCTGTAGTGATGAAACTGATAGAGTTCAATGCTTCCCTGACCTGGCACATTGAGGCACCGATAACCGAGAAAAGCAGCCGACGGGCCTCGCAGTTCCCAGCCCTTCTCTTGCCAACTCGCAAGCCTTCGTTCAGTTTGACGTTCCAATGGATCTGTTCAGGATTCCGTTTTGGAAAAAGAGTAAGTCTGCGGGTGATCATAATCTAGAGTCTCTACTTTAACTCTCCACCATATAGCGAAAGTGAAAAAACGACACAGCCTGTAAACATCTTCAAATTATCCGTTTCAAATCGGTTTTCATCTATAAACTTCTCCAGCTACAGTAGAGGCGCTGATAGCAGCTCGCATCCACAAGGGTCAAGCTCACAAGAATCGAAAACCCAAGAATCAGTTCCTCAAGAATTGGAACCACAGGAATCCCACATATCAAGCTCCCTCTCGGGAAACATTTCGAGTTTCAATGGTCCCACCTACCATGGAACCACTTACAATGGTCCTGGTGAGTTTCCACCTAAACCCACCTTCGTTATGCCCTGTGCGCTTAGTTGTTCAGTCAGCTACTCGGTCATCGTCCAGCCAATAGTCTCTCCGACTCAAGAGACTATTGGGTATAGGGGATCTCAACAGGTGGGAGTCAAAAAATCTCCGTTACTCATTGGATGCTGACTTCTCTAAAGATACTAGGTCTTGAACGTCAGGCGGATGAGGAAATTCGATCACCTGGTATCATCACACTCCTTTTCGCTTATCCAGGAAAATAATTGTGAACAACACAGATCCAATTGTGGAGGAGATTATCCCTGAACGCATATTACGGGCGTTGAATACTACTCTCAGTGGTACGACTTCACCTATCGAATACAACGAGGCTTCAGACCGCTGCATGCCTCTCGAAACTCAGACAGCCGGCGTTGCCTCCAGTCTCACCGTACGAGGTGCCTCAGAATTGTGACACTATTGGCGTATTGCTGATTGCAATTTATTAGAGAGACTGATATACAAGCCACTGACACTCAAGGTGCGAAGATCTTCACGTTGCCGACAGTGGTACTTACGAAAGTTGTTGCAAGAGCATTAAGGCGCACTTGCCTCCTGAGATGCAGCCACACATCCGGAAGTACATGTCACATTTGGTTCTTGGAGGACGGATCGAGAAGTCTCCAACCATTTTTCTTTGGAATCCAAGTCCCGACAGCCGCGACGCCGAACCAAATCTCCTAGCTCAGAAGAGGATATCGCCTGGCTGCGTTGGCTACTTCAACGCCAACGGAGGATTTCATGTCCTTTTCAACATCCTAAAGACAAGAAAGCAAAACGAAGATCTGGGTTACACGGTACCGCATGGTTATCAAGAGTTTGATAAGGTACAGCTCAGTGCACCAGCGTATCATACTGCTCAAATTTAAATCTACTTAGAACAATTGCAACCGAAAGGCTCAATTCGCCCGAAACCAGCGGGTTCAACAGGGCTTCCGCAACGAGCCCATAAGAGGGAAAGATAGGTGAGAGTCCGTAAATTCTGTGTCTTGTTGGTGTCTCATTCTACATGTAGGTCAAGCCAAAATGCGCCCCTCCTCTCATTATCAGTGGAGGAAAGGGATCCGAATCATGCTGCTCTTTATCTACCTCATGGAGCTGTGGAAGAGTCTTTCAGTCGGGAGATGTTGAATACCATCGACACATACATCCTATACCATGGACCCAGCTGGTACATCCAATGCAACCCGAACTCTTGGGCCAGGAAGCGATATCCGATCCTCGTAACTTCCTCATGGCTGGCGAAGAGCTTTGCATGTGCGACCTATATACAGCCATCGCATAAAGCAAAGATGGGTCGTCATGCAGAGCTAACAAGGGTACCAAATCAGGATCTTATGCAATGGGATGTTGATGATGGCATCTACTATATGACAGCGCCTCTCGACATCGGATACGATAAGGACGGCCAGCTGTTATTACCAGACAAGGAACACCCGCCCGAGACTCAATGTTGCGCTATTTCTGCTTTCCAGATCTGCCCTGAGAGTTTTATGGAGCGTTCTGGGGCGTTACTCTCACCTAGCGCACGACGGCGGTCGAACGTCACGGTCCATTTCTAGAGATACAGCGTCCTTGTTGTCATTATGATTTCTTTCTTTACCTGTAATTATTACGTGTAGCCTTAATATTAAATGCTGTATGATTAATTTGATTGCTATGTGGAGGATGATGAATGAGCAATGTTTACCTGGACTTTCAGTCAACTTTGCGTTGTATGCGCCTTTAACACTGCATAGTGCACTGGGGATGAGTTTCTCCCAATATAGCAAGTGTGCGGAGGCGCTTTGGCGTTGCCGCGATCGGATGACTCGGTCCGTTGGAGATAAAGCCGGATTTGGAAATTTGAACGACAATGTACTTTGATCCAGCAGACTACGGCGTTCTCCACCCAATGTGGAAGGCATACTTCAACGAGCACCGGTTGAGCGTATCAGGTGTTGAACAAGGGATTGCGTGAGTTTACAAATCCACCGTAACGTTCTTTAGCGTCAACATTTGTAACTTTTGAGAAAAACCGGTATCTTCATGCTTCAATGTTGCGAGTCTGAACGAAACCACACTAGCTCTGCTTACTTACTTTATTGCGGACCGTTATCTAAGTCGCTATAATACTATATATATTGGTTACGCGGGGAGAGGCAACTCACCGTGTCGGCACTTTGCTTCCTGACAGTAGACAGTAGAAACTCGTGGCACTGATCTCCCAAGTCGGCGCCATCATTGTCAACCGTACTCGAATCCGCCAAGACCACAGTTGGACCGCAATTAGATAAAGCTGCGCGAGCAGGGACCAAGCTGAGCCGACGACAAGGGAAGCCCTTGTCGTAAATTGCTCTAACAGCTGCCAGTGAGGCCCACCAAGGACCCAAGCATCGCCTAACATGGTATTAAGGACGCAAGAGTCTAGATATTAGGAGTTCAGGAATTAGGTAGATATAGCAATACATAGACTACCGTGATTTAATTGATAAACGAGACATAGTTCGGATGAATGACCGAAAGGCACTATCTACCCTTGTTTTGTTGATCTGTATCGAATGCACCTCCAAAGCAACGCATTGATTTTGGTCAACGGCTCGGTCACCTTCCATCTCCATAGTCGATGGACCGGTCTTTGCTGCGACTCCATGTGAACTTTCCCAGCGGTACAAGTCCCGATCCGCCTGATCTTTGAACAGTTTTGCGTAGATTCGCCTTTCCCGAACACTCTGCTTGTTGCTGTACGTCGCCAGTTCCCAAACCTTCGAAGTGTAGCAGGCCGTCACCATCTTCAACGAACCCTTAGGTATCATCTGCCCAGTTGACTGACTTGTGTAATATTTGCACCAGTTTTCGGCGTGCAGGTTGACGTATCTCTTGAGCGAGGCCATTCTATTTTCCATGATTCGTTCCTTCCATGTCCCGCTTGGTATAATAAGGAGACTGGCGTCTAGGCTACCTTTCCGATTTGCTTCAAAGTAGTAGAGGTGGTCCCTAATATTAGATGGTGAGTCAACGATACATATTAATGAAGCGCAGTTAAACACACCCAGCAGTGTTTTTCTCTCGCCCAAAGTCACCAGGTGAATGATCATGCTGGTCTCCTGGAATATAATCCAGCTTCCTCATAACTAGGCCACGAGGTATAATATAAGGCGTAAATTGGGGAGGTGGCTCAAATTGCTGATTGAGGTTCTCTTCCGTATCAAGGAAAATATTGAAAAGAATATCGAATCCTCCATCCTTGTTGAAGTAACCAACGTCACCGAGCTGTATGTTCCTCTTGCGACGATTCTGTGGAAGGCTCAGGCTTGGGGATGGATTCCACAGTGCGATTGTACGTTCTGAATAAAAAAACTCAGTCCGCATGTATCCTTGTATCATGGGTGCAAGTTCCATTGGCAAGTTAAGCCTCTATGAAATAGAAAGCTATAAATCTTCGAGGTCTTGGAACAGAAATTCCCACTCACCTTGGTCGTCATACACTCGAATCTACAGTTGCCCTCTAGGAGGCTTATGTCAGGTTTTGTAGCCACGGCAATTGAAATTACTCGCCGCTGGGAGAAAGTACTGTTTCCATCGAGTTTGGAACCGAGCGTAGACCATCAGCGCATTGCTCGATCGTCTACGCGGTGAATTGCATTAGAAAAGCCACATTTGCTGGTGGGCGTCAGGAATGACTCACATCTGGACACATTGGCCTAGATTCTGGTCGCTGTGAGGCGAAACCCTTTCTTGCCCCACTAGCCGGCAACCCTAATCCACTGGATCCGCCAATATCTGTAGCAGAAAACATCTCCTAGCAAGATGGCGTGAATCACAAAGTTAGAAAGTTAACGCTTTGTGTTTACCTCCCTTGCGCTGACGCCGGATTTTAATTGCTCGCCATCCTCGTTGCTTTCCACACATTCGTGCCCCTCTTCAAGGTCGTCTTCCTCCTGAATAGCTGTAGCGTAAGCTTGCAGTATAGATAGTACCGTGATAGTGGCACCTTACCTCAGTGATAGTCTCTGGGTGACTACCCACAGCAGACAGTCGAGGGGGTCCTTCTACTCATCCAGCTCGTTCAGCTTAGGTATGGGTAATCATCGAATGGGAAACTTACCAGAGTAGATGTAGTAGTTATAGGTAGTCTTGTAACTATCATGTACTATATGGCTACTTGCAATAGCGCTCCCATTATAACTTCCAATAATCGGACCTGGTTGCTGATAATCCCCCATAAATCAAGAGCCCCCCAAGTTCAAGACGTTGAGATATAGAGTGAACACGTCTGCGACCCGGAGAAAGGCGAGTGATTCTGATGTTCAAAACGTGAGGACCTCGAAGATAGCAGATGCGTCAGGCAAGAGTCTGAAAGGAAGCTATACACTGTTGAACACGATGTGATACCAGCGTCGACCACAATAGTACACGAACGTAAATCGGACACTGCCATGCTTCCCAAGCACCGCCACAGATCCAACATCTTACCCTCAACTTCCCCTGAGGGTTATCTGGGCGCAACACAAAACGATCTTCTGATTCCACAGGATTAAATTGAAAACCCTAAAACACACGCCAGATTATTACGACCCACAATCTCCAATGCCGTCTATGACAGTATGCATAGTCATAAACTACAAAGTGACTTGTATTTACCAAAGATGATTTTTGGCAATGCTCCAGGGAGGGAGGAGGCTAATCCGGCAGCCTTACTTAGTGTTTAACAACAATGGCCCAAACACCTTGCATGTAAGATACAGTGAGGGCTGTGACGTATTTATCCAAATATAGCAGGTGTTCAGAGTCGCTTTGTCGATCGCCGGCCCATCGGATTTGGTCCAATGGAGATAACACTCGATATGAAAATTTGATGACATCTGTGATCCGAGTCTCCTCGTGGTGTTTTATTTGGTCTACCAATGAGGCTAACGTTTCTTTTTGGCTTTTGAACCAAAGAGGTATTTGGAGAAACTTGGGGGTTTGATACTTCTAAGCGATTCAGTCTTCCGACGAAGCCATCCTGGCGATTCCTCCTTCTTCTCTTTGGGAGGAATAATAATGAACCCTGATACAGCCATACAGAACTCTTCAGGACTTCTCTCCTCAAGAGGACGTATTTGGTCTGTAAAGTACCCAGAGCGTGCCAATATACCAGGATCATGATTCCAGTTGAGCTTTCTACAACTCAAGTCGGGCTGCAGAAGCGATGCAGTTGGAGGACTCGGGAATTGATTGTCCGAAGAGATGGCGGCAGATGCGTAGAACGGAGCCCGGTACGAGTCGGTGATAACGACCAACGGGTTGTCCACTAAATCGGGGTCGCCATCGGTTATAAACTTCTGCTCATACGCGCACCATTCAGCTCCAAAACATTTTACGTAATGTTTGACTGTAGTGAGCTTTCTGAGAGTCATGGTGAGTCGTTGGCACTCGTTCGGCGACTCCAAAAAGGCGCCTTCAAAACGATTCGTCGCCGTCGGCTCCGCTATAATATGAGAGACAACTTTGATTCTAGGAGAATGAGAATGAGTGCATGATTAACCATATCAACTCCAGAAACAAAACTCACCCTGCAGACTGGTCATCTAGTTGAGAGTTCCCCAGCTTAAACCCCTCCATTCTCGCTGTACCCATAGACTGCGAGAACATGAGGAATTTCTCAAGTGAACTACACGGGAAGGGTTCAAAGTCAGGTGGTGTTGAACACTTCCGTTTTCGGTTTTCTTCTATGTCGAGGAAAATGTTAAAGTGGGCTTCAAAATGACCATCAGAATGAAAACGCCCAACGTCTCCAACAAGCCCATTGTATCGTAGGTGCGGGAATTTTACTTCGGCGATGGGTGATTGATTCCATATTGGAATGATGGTCGGTGATCCCCAAAGATTTGAAACCATATAACGCTTGACATATCGAAGCGTGTCATCGGGTAATAGAATGTTCTTCATAGCCAACGTTTAGCAGAGGATAGACGAAATTTTGAGTCAATGGCTTCTTACGTCCAAAAAGAGGCGTTCCAGTTTCACAGCAGCTAACGAATCCTCAGCAAATCCCGAAGATGCGTATACGAAGATGAAAACACACCATCCGGAGATATTGATCTCGCAGTCTCCGCGTATCTGTCTCTAACGGAGGATGACGAAAATTCTTTTGACATAACACTTTGCGGACGCATAGTTTCAGACGCCAAGTGGGGAACTGAGACTTCATTAATGTTCTGAAAATTGAGAGAATGTTAGATGCAAGAGCAGCTGCGCCTTAAACTCCAGTCATACCTTGTCCATGGATGCATTAGAGGATAGGTCATCAACTCCCACAGCTGTTAGGTCCAGAGCTCTTGCAGTGCCGGAAATAGACTATGAATATGTCTCAGCGTTGAGTGACTGAATAAAACACCGGCTGGAAAGAAGACATACCGGAGAGAAAGCGACTGCCGAGTCCTGTTCTTCAAAAATTGGCGTAATATCCAGAGATGAGACCGTCGTTCCACCGGCATCGCCATATTCCTAGACTTTAGTCAAGCCATTAGCGAACCATTGTTTGGAGGGACGTTCCATACTGAGAAGGGTTCGTCTGTTCTAGGGGATCGGGGGCCTCGCCAAGTAATAAGGACACAGAAGGGCGTGAGGTTGGGGAAAAGCCGCCTCACCATTAGTTCGCCTGACGGATCCTCTTCGCCGTACAGTATTTAGGTTGACGTTAACTGAGTATTACTCCACATTAGAGTCAAGAAGTAAAGTGGGCAAAACCCAACCTTTGACAGTTCGGACGTGGTTGGTAACGCGTGAATTGAAGTGATTCTTGAGTTCGGTATTGGTGTTGAAGCTTCCTTGATTGCCATTCTTGCTCCATTGATCCACTATGGAGGAAGATAGTATTGATGACGGGCTGCGGATGCAGAGTGAGGAAGGGATTGGTGCGCTGGTTCGCTGTGATCTTACCTCTGTGAGCTCGATGCTACTGGAAGTTGTGTCCCCGATCCAGAACTCTCAGGAATTTCTTGACGAGGCGCCAAAGCAGCCATCACAGTAGGTAAGGTGGAGGAGAACGTTACAGCGCTGAAGAACCTTGCCGTCGCCACACATCGTTGGCACTGCAATATTATATAATGTTTGAAAGCCCTGAAATCGATGGAATTGTGAATACGTGGGACTAACGGCAAAGTACGAAGGCTGTGAAGAACAAGACTCAGAAACGAGGCGCCATGAACTTAGACTGATATTGATTGTACATGAGAACCGAGTGTCAATGCGTTGCCCTGCCACCTGGACCCACACGGGTTAACCACGCCTCTACTACTCTACTATCAAGCAGATCGCTTGTTCTATTTCAATAATAATAATAATATTACACCACTGACAATGTCGCCTTTGTGATTCATTCGCCTTGGTGATCGAGCTGGCTGTTTTTCCTGCTTACTCTCGGCATCCCCGACTTCCTCAAAGTCTTACATTCCCTCCTCGATCATGGTGCAACGACCCCCCCTCTCGTTGTCCTTTTTTATTTATTTTTTCACTCGCTTGCAGACGAACTCCTGGTGCACGTGAAGTTCAGATATTAGTTGTCATATTCCATAAGTTACGAGTGATAAATCCATGTTATAAACAAATCCATTACGATTCTCTTAAATCGAAGTCGCTGATTGGTAGTCGAACTGCGAATACTGCTAAAATAAACTAGACATAGACTGTCGAAATGACCGAAACATAGTGTCCACCGCCCTGACACCCTTATTAATCTGAATCGAATGCACCTCCAATGCAACGCACTGGTTCTCATAAACAGCGCGCTCGTCCTTCATATCTCCAGCTGATGGACCTGTCTTCGCAGCGAAGTGAGGATCGGATGAACGTTCCCAGCGGTAAACATCCGTGTCAGGTTTCACTCTATGCAACTTGGCGTAGATCTCCGTCGACTTTCCTTTGTCCTCCTTCTGAAAATACGATGCCAGCGCCCAGACCTTTGAGTTGTAGCTAGTCGTAACCATCTTCAGCGATCCTTTAGGTATCATACGGCCTGCAGATTGGCTAGTATAATATTTGCACCATCCCTCAGCGTGGGCGTTCACGTAGGGTTTCAACAAGCCAAGTCGACCGATTGGCATGGTAGTCTTCGAGATTCCATTTGGTGATACTAGTAGACTGGCTTGTACGGGCCCTTTCTTGGGGGAGAGTCGGGCATAGAAGATGTGGTCACTGTTTGGACGACTTTCAGTACGTGGTTGAGTGCAGAGAATCAATGGTTGCACGAACCCTTTCGAGCGTTGATCATGCACGAAGCCACCCCAAGAACGCCGGTAAGCGTCCTCTTCAATATTTTCCGATGCAGTCATCGAAACGTTCCGTGGTGGGTCGAACTGCACAAAGCCCGGAGGAGGATCAAATTCGCAGTCAATATTTTGTTGCTCGGTGAGGAAGACGTTGAAGAGAATGTCGAATCCACCATCCTTGTTGAAGTACCCAACGTCCCCAACTTGAATATTCCTTCTGCGAAGATCGGGGCGATCGCGACTCTGGGTTGGTGATGGGTTCCATAGAGCAATACTGTGGACGGAATAGAAGAAGTCCGAATGCATGTAGCCTTGGATAACGCGAGACATGTCCTTCGGGAGGTTGAGATCCTAGACGGCACTCAAATGTTGAGATGAGATTGATTGACACGAACGTAGAAGCGCACCTTTATCTTCAACCCTACGAATCGGCAGTTTCCCTCTGTGATTGTGGTATTTTCTGATCAGATTTCACGTTGAAAGTGTCTTCCACATAAAGACTAACCGCTGCGTGATAGGTTCGTTTCCATCGAGTTGGCGGGCGACCGAACACCATTTGGCTCCCCAATCTCCATCGTACGGCGCTAAGTACTTTGACTCAGAATTTCCAGGAGGTTGAAGCAGACGAGGGCTGACTGACCTCCGGTGATCTCATACCAAAAGCCGAATCACGGAAAGCGAGACCTTTGTCAGTCCTGCTGGTAGGAGAGCTGACAGGGGACCTGGCAGCCCGGGACACTCTATTGCGAGCATGTCGTGCCGCAGGGGCCTAATGAAACCAATCATTACCAACCCACGGCCATGAAAATCGAAGTTGCAATCACCTGAGATGATGTGTAAGAACCACTTTCTGTGCGAGTGTCGTCGTCTTCATCTTCAGTTCCTCCTTCGCTCTCCTACCAAGGAAGCGTCAATAAACATGAGTTTATACAAGCTAAATGGTTTAACCCACCTGGTAACTGGACTCTGACGAAGCGCTGCTGCCACTCGACGAGCTTTGGCGATTATGCGAGGAACCTTGTATAAAAAATGAGTTCATTGGCGAGTTTATATTACCCCAACCACCTACTAGTCCGCCCTCCAGAGGGATAGAGGTGATAGTGGATGGTAGTGTTCTTGTAGCTGTCCGAGATCAAGTTGCTATTTGAGATTGCGCTGCCATTATTGCTTCCGTTAATCGGACTTGCTGGGTTTACAGCACTCATAGATTAGTGGCTAGAGTAAGAGGGTAGAGAGAAGAGAGAAGAGCGAAATGGTGGAATATGGGGTGCTTGAAGAACGCTGCTCAAGAAAGTTGGCGAGTGTATGTATGAGTCTGAATATGAGCAGGAAGACAATGCAGTGATGTTTAAATCAGCTTGATGTCGAAATTAGGTTACGTCTTCGTTACTCACATGGCCCTCTAAAGAACAAAGATGGTCGTCCGGTGCGCAAATCTTGACTTCGATTTAACGCCGTTGACACCCAACTACAAGGGCTTCCGTCCAACTGCGACCAGAGAATAATTGGAGCACCGAACAGCCGGCGGGCGGAGGACTCTTTGAGCTCTCACAGTGGACCCACACTCCAAGGTGGTCAGCCAGGGGTAGCCACAAAATTTTGGCTGCCTTCAAGCTTACGCAACATACCTTCTGAAACTCAAGTTTGGCCGGTCTGTGAACTTCATGCTCGTCACGGTAACTCTCTATAATCATATTGATTCGTTGAAGAAAATCATGTTGTGGTCAGGCGACGAGGACTGGGTGAGTATTATTTACTCCCACCCGAGAAAATAGAGTTGAAAGGTCTCATGAAGCACCATGCCAGTGCGATGAGAATGGCCGTTCCTTGTGCGGAGAGACGGAGGCAAATGTCGTTGCCCCGTTCGTTTGTGTGCGTTGCCTCGGATCATCGCGGAGTACAAATAAATTCCTCTGCACAGCCACAGATCCCCAAGATGCCTCCGTGTGCTGCTTTTGTCCTTTGAGCCAACATACCGGGTTATCCATGCATCATGGTCTCACAGCCGTCCTGGCCACAAATACCATCCATCCTCAGTAC
>Ga0247742_10001446_pt1 | contig 16644 bp, 15 predicted proteins | sample UWRJL208509C2_FD_180944 | JGI IMG/M metagenome (GOLD analysis project Ga0247742, IMG submission 180944) | Plant litter microbial communities from Arlington Agricultural Research Station in Wisconsin, United States - UWRJ-L208-509C-2 | ecosystem: Environmental > Terrestrial > Plant litter >...
ACAGACGGCGCTCGTCGAGCAAGCGCTCGTCGCGCCAGTCGGCACCGATCACGCAGCGGAGTAAGGCAAGCATGTCCATCGAAGTCAAAGTCCCGGTCCTGCCCGAGTCGGTCTCGGACGCGCTCATTGCCACCTGGCACAAGAAGGCCGGTGATGCGGTCAAGCGCGACGAGAACCTGCTGGACCTCGAGACCGACAAGGTCGTGCTCGAAGTGCCCTCGCCGGTCGACGGCGTGCTGAAGGAAATCAAGTTCGAGGAAGGTTCCACGGTGACCAGCAGCCAGGTCATCGCCGTGATCGAGGAAGGCGCCGCCGCTGCCGCGCCCGCCCCGGCTCCGGCCGCCGCCGCCGAAGCGCCGAAGGCCGAGAAGACCGAAGCCGCCGCCGCGCCGAAGGGCGTCGACGAACTCTCTCCGGCCGGCCGCCGTGTCGCCGTCGAAGAGAACATCGACCCGTCCAAGGTCGCCGGCACCGGCCGCGACGGTCGAGTCACCAAGGAAGACCTGGTCAACGCTGGCAAGGGTGGCACCGCTGCTCCCGCCGCCGCACCGGCTCCGGCCGCCAAGCCGACGCCGGGTAGCCGTCCGGAAGAGCGCGTGGCCATGACGCGTATCCGTACGCGCATCGCCGAGCGCCTGATGCAGTCGAAGAACTCGATCGCGATGCTCACCTCGTTCAACGAAGTGAACCTCGCCGAGGTGGTCAAGCTGCGCAAGTCCCTGGGCGAGCAGTTCGAGAAGGCCAACGGTGTCAAGCTCGGCTTCATGAGCTTCTTCGTCAAGGCGGCTACCGAAGCGCTCAAGCGCTACCCGGTCGTCAACGCCTCGGTGGACGGTTCGGACATCATCTATCACGGCTACCAGGACATCTCGATCGCCGTGTCGACCGAAAAGGGCCTCGTCACGCCGGTCCTGCGCGACGTGCAGGACATGTCCTTCGCGGACGTCGAGAAGGGCATCATCGGTTACGCCAAGAAGGCCCGTGACGGCAAGCTCGGCCTGGACGACCTCCAGGGCGGCACCTTCACCATCACCAATGGCGGCACCTTCGGTTCGCTGCTCTCCACCCCGATCGTGAATCCGCCGCAGAGCGCCATCCTGGGCATGCACACGATCAAGGAGCGCCCGATCGTCGAGAACGGCCAGGTCATCGCCGCCCCGATGATGTACATCGCCCTGTCGTACGACCATCGCATCATCGATGGCAAGGACGCCGTGCTCTTCCTGGTCGACATCAAGAACCAGCTGGAAAACCCGCAGCGGATGCTGCTCGGCCTGTGATGGTCGGCTAAACGTCAAATGTGAAGGCGGGAGTCGAAAGACTCCCGTTTTCATGTTCCGACCCCATATTGGGCGGTAGCAGATACCGCAGTGACATCCGGAGCAAACCAAATGAGCGACAAGTTCGACGTCATCGTCATCGGTGCGGGCCCCGCGGGCTATGTGGCCGCGATCCGCGCCGCGCAGCTGGGCCTCAAGACCGCCGTGGTCGACGCCTTCGTCGGCAAGGACGGCAAGGCCGCCCTCGGCGGTACCTGCCTCAACGTCGGTTGCATCCCGTCGAAGGCACTGCTGGATTCGTCCAAGCAGTTCCACAACCTGACGCACAACTTCAAGGATCACGGCATCACCGCCGAGAATCCGCAGATCGACATTGCGACCTTCATCGGCCGCAAGGACAAGATCGTCAAGCAGTTCACCGGCGGCGTGACCATGCTGTTCAAGGCGAACAAGGTCACTTCGTTCTTCGGCAAGGGCAAGCTGCTCAAGGGCAACCAGGTGGAAGTCACCGGCAACGACGGTGAGAAGCAGACCATCTCGGCGACCAACGTCATCCTCGCCTCGGGCTCGGTGCCCATCGAGCTGCCGTTCGCGAAGTTCGACAACACGCACATCATCGACAACACCGGCGCGCTCGACCTTACCGCCGTGCCCAAGCGCATGGGCGTGATTGGCGCCGGCGTGATCGGCCTGGAACTGGGTAGCGTGTGGAAGCGCCTCGGCTCCGACGTCACCGTGCTGGAAGCGTTGCCGAAGTTCCTGGCCGTGGCCGACCAGGACATCGCCAAGATGGCGGCCCGCGAGTTCGCCAAGCAGGGCCTGGATATCAAGGTCAATGCCAAGGTGACCGCTGCCGAGGTCAAGGGTGACGAAGTCCACGTCAGCTACACCGATAAGGATGGCGCCGCTCAGTCGCTCGTCGTCGACAAGCTGCTGGTCGCCGTCGGCCGTCGTGCCTATACCAACGGCCTGTTGGCCGACGACACCGGCGTGAAGCTCGACGAGCGCGGTCGCATCGTGGTCGACGAGCACAACCACACCGGCGTCGATGGCGTCTGGGCGATTGGCGATGCCGTGCGCGGCCCGATGCTCGCGCACAAGGGTTCCGAGGAAGGCGTCATGGTCGCCGAGCTCATCGCCGGCAAGCCGGGCCACATCAACCTCGACACCGTGCCCTGGGTCATCTACACCGAGCCGGAAATCGCCTGGGTCGGCAAGACCGAAGAGCAGCTCAAGGAAGAAGGCATCCCGTACAAGACCGGCGCCTTCCCGTTCGCTGCCAACGGCCGTGCCGTGGCGATGAACGAAGGCATCGGCCAGGTCAAGATGATTGCCCACGCGGAAACCGACCGTATCCTCGGCGTGCACATGGTTGGCCCGGTCGTTTCCGAGCTGATCCACGAGTGCGTCGTGGCGATGGAGTTCAAGGGCTCGTCGGAAGACCTCGCCCGCATCGTCCACGCGCATCCGGCGCTGTCGGAAGTCGTGCACGAGGCCGCCCTGTCGGTCGACAAGCGCGCCATCCACAAGGGCAACTGATCGCCTGTGTGACCTCAAGCCCGCTCATGCCGTTAGCATGGGCGGGCTTTGTCGTTTCTGGCGCTGCGATGCCTGGCTCGGCAGGGTGTTTTTGTACGACTGCATCGCCCGTCCTGTGCAGTCCTACAAACACATCGGAGATCTCGATATGCGTGACATCAAATCCCTCTGCGTCTACTGCGGCTCCAGCAGCGGCGGCAACGCGGAATACACCGAGGTCGCGAGGGCGTTCGGTACGCGCCTTGCGAAGGAAGGTATCGCGCTCGTCTACGGCGGAGGCAAGGTCGGGCTGATGGGCAGCGTCGCCGACGCCGTACTCGCCGCCGGCGGTCGCGTCATCGGGGTCATCCCGCGTCAGCTCGTCGAAAAGGAAGTCGCCCACACCGGCCTTTCGGAACTGCAGGTGGTCGAGACCATGCACGAGCGCAAGACCCGCATGTACGAGCTCTCCGACGCCTTTGTCGCCCTGCCCGGCGGCTTCGGCACCATGGACGAGATGTTCGAGATGCTCACCTGGGCCCAGCTCGGCCTGCACAGCTACCCCTGCGCCTTCCTCGACGTGCGGGGCTTCTACGCAGGGCTTTCGGCAAGCATGGACCACATGGTCGCCGAGGGCTTCGTCAAGAAGAACCAGCGCGACCAGGTCTGGTTCGGCGCCAGCATCGACGCCCTGTTCGACTGGATGACGCACTACGAGTCGTCCTACACGCCAAAGTGGATCACCTCCGACGCCGTCTGATCTTCCGCATGGTGACTCGCGCCGGCGTGACAAGGGCCTCCTTGCCGGCCACTACAAGGCTGGTACACGATGGCCCGACCGAACCACCTGCTTTGGCGCGTCGACCACGGCAGCATTCACCTGATCGACACCACGACAGCCCGGCCCACGACCTTCTTGCGAAGTTTTCGGATTGAGAACGAGCCTTTTCTGGTCGATCGGCCGCTCGAATCGGGGCGCAAACCCTTGTCAAAGCAGGTTTTGACCGTTCCACCATTGATACAAGCGCGCCGGCCGGTAGAATGAGCGCACGCCAGAGGCGCAACGCGCGACGTTTTTTCGTCACCGCAGAATTCGAGACGGCCGCCTGGAAGGCGTACGTCATCAAGGACAACACATCGGGCCTGGTCCCGGGGGAAAGTGAATGGCTCGTATCCTGATCGTCGACGATTCGCCGTCGCAGCTGCTGGGCATCAAGCGCATCGTCGAGAAACTGGGCCATGAGGCCATCACGGCCGAGGACGGCGCCCAGGGCGTGGAAGTCGCCAAGCGCGAGCTTCCCGATCTGATCCTGATGGACGTGGTCATGCCGAACCTCAACGGGTTCCAGGCCACCCGCACGATCAGCAAGGAAGAGACGACCAAGCACATCCCGATCATCCTGGTGACCACTAAGGATCAGGACACGGACAAGGTCTGGGGCCTGCGCCAGGGCGCCAAGGCCTACGTGATCAAGCCGATCAAGGAAGAAGAGCTCGTCAAGGCCCTGAAAGAACACCTGCCAGAATCGAAACAGCAGCTGCCCGGCGCCTGAGCGCCGGCAGGAAAGAAAGGCAGGGACTCAGCCCTGCCGCGGATCGAATCCCGCGAACGCATCCTTGAATTCCGCGTACGCCGCCTGCTCCTCGTGGGTCTCAGGCACCGGAACACGGATTTCCAGCACGACGATCTGATCGCCTGGCTCCGAGCCCGGCAACCCACGCCCCTTCAGACGCAGCTTGCGGCCTGACTGCGAGCCCGCCGGGATACGCAGGTCAACATGCCCCCCCAGCGTCGGGACAGGCACCGTGGCGCCCAAGGCGGCCTCCCAGGGCGTAATTGGCAACGTATGGGTCACCGTGCGGCCTTCCAGACGGAAGCGAGCATCGTCGCGGATGCCGATCTCGAGCAGGAGATCGCCCGAAGGACCGCCCCCCATGCCCGCATGACCCTGCCCGCCGAGGCGAATAGTCTGCCCAGGCGTGATGCCCGCCGGAATCTTCACCTCGAGCACGCGCTCGCTGCCCGACGCGTCGTTCAGCACCACTCGCGTCTTGCCGCCGTTGAAGGCCGTCTGCAGGTCGGTCTCGATCTTCGCCTGGATGTCGCGACCTCGCCTTGCCTGCGACTGCTGCTGCCCCCGGCCACGGCTGCCGCCGCCGAACAGGCTTTCGAAGAAGTCGCTGAAGTCACCGCCACCGCGGCCACCCATGTCGCCGAAATCGTAGCTCCCACCACCCTGGCCAAAGCCCGGGGGCGGCCGGAACTGCTCGCCCTGGCGATAGCCGCCGGCGCGGAGCTGGTCGTAGGCCCGGCGCTTTTCAGGATCCTTCAACGCCTCGTTGGCCTCGTTGATCGCCTTGAATTTCTCTTCGGCACCCGGCTCCTTGTTCTTGTCCGGGTGGTATTTGCGGGCGAGCTTGCGGTACGCCGCCTTGATCTCGGCGTCGGTCGCTTCGGGCTTCACCCCAAGTGCTTCGTAGTAATCCTTGAACTCCACAGGCTCTCCCGGGCTTGTGTCGATAAAAAAGCAGAATGCCCGCGGTGGCGCATGTCCACCGCGGGCCAGCATTACAAGCTTAGAGCGAATCAGCCCGCGGCGTTAATCTCAATGCGACGCGGCGCGCTTTCGGCCTTTTTCGGAATCGCGATTTCCAGCACGCCATGGGCGCCCGAGGCGGTGATGCCTTCGGCATTGGCGCTTTCCGGCAGGGTGAAGCTGCGCTTGAAGGTGCCGGTGGCACGCTCCACGCGGCTGAACTTGCCTTCGGCCTCGCTGGCAAACGCCTTGCGCTCGCCCTTGATGCTGAGCACGTTCTTTTCCATCTGGATCTCGATGTCGGCGAGGTTCACCCCCGGGACATCGGCAAGAATCAGGAAACGACCGTCCTCTTCACGAATGTCCACACGCGGCGCCCAGGCGCTCTGCGTGGCGGCGACCGGCGCGGCGATCTCGTTGCCGAAGAGCTGTTCGAAAACGTTGCGGACGTCGCTGCCGAATACCGGCGCACGACGAAACGACACATGACGAAGCTGGTTCATCTGTTTGACTCCCAAGAAGTTTTTCGGCCCGTGGCCGTCTGGGAACAAACATATGACCGACCCGCCCGGATTCAAGTGCCGCTGCCTGACACCGCGGGTGGGCCCGACACAGCGTTCGCGCTAAGCTCGGTTATCTCTCCTCGCAAAGGAATCTCCATGACCATCGCAGTTGGCGACACCCTTCCGGATCACACGCTTACCCAGTTCGGTGATGGCCTCGAGACGATCTCGAGCGTCGATGTCCTGGGCAAGGGAAAGGTCGTCGTTTTCGCCGTGCCGGGTGCGTTTACGCCCACCTGCTCGAACAAGCACCTGCCGGGCTACATCCAGCACATGGAAGATTTCCGCGAGCGCGGGATCAAAGTCGCCTGCGTCTCGGTCAACGATGCCTTCGTGATGCATGCCTGGGGTATTTCGCAGGGCGTGCCGGACGATCTGCTGATGCTGGGCGACGGCAATGCCACCTTCGCCAAGGCCCTCGGCCTGGAGCTGGACGGCACGAAGAACGGCATGGGTATCCGCGCGAAGCGTTTCGCGATCTATGCCGAAGACGGCGTGGTGAAGATCGTGCACGTGGAAGCGCCGGGCGAGTTCCGCGTCACTTCGGCGGAAGCGATGCTCGAAGCTATCGACGCGTAACGCCGGCTGCTCCGTGCAGGAGCCGATTCATCGGCGATTGGGTGCTTGCCGAACCCTTGCCCGCTGCCGCGGCAATCGCCGATGAATCGGCTCCTGCACAAGGCCAGCAGTCACAAATGGCTGAAAAAAAACCCGCCTTTCGGCGGGTTTCGTTTTTTACGCTTCGGTCGGCTCGTCGCCGTCACCCGTCGGCTCATCACCGGTGGGGCCGCTTTCGATCGGCGGCATGTCGGCGGCGACTTCACCGTCGATGATTTCGCCCTCGACTATCTCACCCTCGAGCTCTTCCTCGGCTTCCAGGCGAACCACGCCAATCAGCGTTTCGTCCTTCGGCAGCTTGATCAGCGTCACGCCCTGCGTATTACGGCTCAGCTGCGAGACTTCCGACACACGGGTGCGTACCAGCGTGCCCTGGTCGGAGATCAGCATCAGCTGCTGCGTCTCGGTGACCTGGGTCGCCGCGACGAGGTTGCCGTTGCGGTCCGAGCACTGGATGGCGATGACGCCCTGCGTGCCACGACCCTTCTTCGGGAACTCGTCGAGCGCGGTGCGCTTGCCGAAGCCGCGTGCCGTCGCGGTGAGGATGTTGCCATCACCCGCCGCAACGATCAGCGAGACCACTTCCGCATCTTCAGCCAGGCGCATGCCACGCACGCCGGTGGCGGTACGACCCATCGAACGGACGGTGCCTTCGTCGAAGCGCACCGACTTGCCGTTGGAGGCGAACAGCAACACGTCGCTCTCGCCGCCGGTCATGGCGACATCGACCAGGGCATCGCCCTCGTCCAGGTTGATGGCGGCCTTGCCCTTCTGCAGCTGGAACGCGAACTCCGTCAGCGGCGTTTTCTTCACCGTGCCCTTGCGGGTGGCGAAGAACACGAAGCAGGTCGGATCGTATTCGCGCACCGGCAACAGGGCCTGCACCTTCTCACCCTCACCCAGCGGCAGGAGGTTCACGATGGGCTTGCCACGCGCACCCGGGCCGGCTTCCGGCATCTGGTACACCTTGAGCCAGTAGACGCGGCCGGTGCTGGTGAAGGTCAGCAGCGTGTCATGGGTGTTGACCACCCACAGCTGCTGCACGACGTCTTCGTCCTTCAGTGCCGAGGCCGAGCGACCCTTGCCGCCACGCTTCTGCGCACGGTACAGGCTGGCCGGTTGACGCTTGATGTAACCGGTGTGCGAGAGCGTCACCACCACGTCTTCCGGCGCGATGAGGTCGAGCACGTTCAGGTCTTCCTGCGAATGCTGGATCTCGGTGCGGCGCGCGTCGCCGTAGTCGGTGCGGATCTGCTCGAGCTCTTCGCGGATGACTTCGAGCAGGCGCGACGGGTTCTCGAGGATCTCGATCAGGGCGCGGATCGTATTGAGGATTTCGCGATACTCGTCCGAGAGCTTTTCCTGCTCAAGGCCGGTGAGGCGATGCAGGCGCATCTGCAGGATTTCAGTGGCCTGGGCCTCGGACAGCTGGTAGCCGTTCTCGTTCAGGCCATCGCGCGGGTCCATGTCCTCCGGACGCGACGACTCGGCACCCGTGGCGGCGAGCAGGGCCTTCACCAGGCCCGGCTCCCAGCGACGGGCGACCATGCGCTCGCGCGCCTCGTTCGACGATGCGGAGGTGCGGATCAGCTCGATCATCTCTTCGATGTTGGCGAGCGCGACCGTGAGGCCTTCGAGGATGTGCGCTCGCTGGCGCGCCTTGCGCAGCTCGAAGATGGTGCGGCGCGTGACGACTTCGCGGCGATGGCGAATGAAGGCCTCGAGGATGTCCTTGAGGTTCATCAACTTGGGCTGGCCGTCGAGCAGGGCCACCATGTTGATGCCGAAAGTCACCTGCAGCTGGGTCTGCTGGAACAGGTTGTTCAGCACGACGTCGCCCATGGAATCGCGGCGGATCTCGATGACCACGCGCATGCCGTCCTTGTCGGACTCGTCGCGCAGTTCGCTGATGCCTTCGAGCTTCTTTTCCTTGACCAGCTCGGCGATCTTCTCGATCAGGCGAGCCTTGTTCACCTGGTACGGCAGCTCGTGGACGAGGATCGTCTCGCGGCCGTTGGCCTCGGTTTCGATCGACGTGCGCGCACGCACGAGAATGCGGCCGCGACCGGTGCGGTACGCCTCGACGATGCCGGACGAGCCGTTGATGATGCCGGCCGTCGGGAAGTCCGGGCCGGGAATGAAGGTCATCAGCTCGTCGACACCGAGCGAGGGGTCCTCGATCAGGCCGAGCACGGCATTGATGACTTCGGTCATGTTGTGCGGCGGGATGTTCGTCGCCATACCGACGGCGATACCCGCCGAACCGTTGACGAGCAGGTTCGGCACGCGGGTCGGAAGGACCAGCGGCTCGTGTTCGCTTTCGTCGTAGTTCGGTCCGAAGTCGACGGTTTCCTTGTCGATATCCGCCATCAGCTCATGCGTGAGGCGCGCCATGCGCACCTCGGTGTATCGCATGGCCGCGGCGTTGTCGCCATCGACCGAACCGAAGTTACCCTGGCCGTCGACGAGCATGTAGCGCAGCGAGAACGGCTGCGCCATGCGGACGATCGTGTCGTAGACCGACGCATCGCCGTGTGGATGGTACTTACCGATCACGTCACCGACCACGCGGGCCGATTTCTTGTACGGCTTGTTCCAAGAGTTGCTCAGCTCGTTCATGGCGAACAGCACGCGTCGATGTACCGGCTTGAGGCCGTCGCGTACGTCAGGCAGTGCGCGCCCGACGATGACGCTCATCGCGTAGTCGAGATAGCTCTGACGCATCTCGTCTTCGATGTTGACGCGGATGACTTCTTTGGCGAGTTCTGCCATCAATCGGCTTCCTGGATATCCATCAATAGGCCCCCGCCGGCCGCGCGGTTCGCGGTATCGCGACGCGGCCGACCCAACCCGTCAATGGTAGCACAACGGGTGCTGAAAAGATAGCTAAAAGTCGTTCTAATTCAATGACTTACGCAGGTGTCTTCGCAGCGCTGAAAAGCAGTGTCCTGGCGAACAGGAAATTCGCCACGGAACCACCGACCGAGCCCGCTGCGACGGCTGCCGCCGGCCAGGCGCGAAGCGCTGGGAAGACCTCGAAAACGAGCACGTAGATGCCATTGTTGATCACCGCACCGACCGCCATCAGGCCCATCCAGCGAATCCATTCGGAGCCCTGGCTACGGCCCGAATCGCGCTGCGCGAACGTGTGGTTGCGGTTCCACCACCAGGTCACGGTCGCGGCGCTGAGGAACGAAACGACGCGCGCGGTGTAGACGTTCCACCCGGCCATGCGAACCAGGGCCTGCGCGATGCCTGCGTCCACGATGAAACCGAGCAGGCCACCCACCGCGAAAAGCGCGACTTCGCGGCGCAGATGACTCACGGAAACAGGATCCGCATCTGTTCTTCGTCGGGCTTGAGGATCACGCCACGCTCGGTGACGATGGCATCGATCAGGTCGGCGGGCGTCACGTCGAAGACGGGATTCCAGGCGTCCGCGCCTTCGATCACCGTACGCGTGCCCGCCACCGAAAGCAGCTCGGCGGCGTCGCGCAGCTCGATCTCGATGTCCGCACCGGTGGAGGTCGCCATGTCGACGGTGGTGGACGGTGCCACCACCATGAACTTCACCCCATGGTGGCGCGCCGCGATGGCGAGCTGATAGGTGCCGATCTTGTTGGCGGTATCGCCGTTGGCGGCGATGCGATCCGCCCCGACGATCACCCACTTCACTTCGCCACCCTTCATCAGGTGCGAGGCGGCCGAATCGGCGATGAGCTTGGCGGGAATACCGTCGCGCACCAATTCCCACATGGTGAGGCGAGCGCCCTGCTGCCAGGGACGCGTCTCGCCGGCGTAGACCTGCTCGATGTTGCCCATCGCGACACCCGCGCGAATGACGCCAAGGGCGGTGCCATAGCCCGCGGTGGCGAGCGAACCGGTATTGCAGTGGGTAAGCACGTGCGAGCCTGCTTCGATCAGCGAGGCCCCGAGTTCACCCATGTGACGATTGGCGGCGAGGTCTTCGTCCTGGATGGCCTGCGCCTCGATCTCCAGCGCGGCCGCATCGGCGCCGGCGAGGACATGACGATTCATGCGATCCAGCGCCCACATCAGGTTCACCGCCGTGGGGCGCGCTGCACGCAAGGTGGCCATGGCCGTGACAAGGTCTTCGCCCTTCTGCGCAGCCAGCACCACGCCCCACGCTGCGGCGATACCGATAGCGGGAGCGCCGCGCACGGCCAGGTCACGAATGGCGCGAGTGACGTCGCCGGAGTCCACGCAGTCGAACCAGATTTCTTCCGCTGGCAGACGACGCTGGTCGAGCAGCCGGAGACGATCGCCCTGCCATTGCACGGCGCGGATGGAGTCGTGGGAGTCGTGGGAGTCGTTCGTAGTCATGCCGCCATTATCGCATCCGGCCGCGCTGCCGCGCGAATCGCCGCTGAAGCGGCTCCCACGGAGCACCCCCTGTGGGAGCCGCTTCAGCGGCGATGCTCTCCGCCCGGCTCTCCACCCAACTCCCCATCAGCCTGATTCACAAAAACCAGTACCCCGATAATCGCCATGTAAAACCGGAACGCCCCTTCCTGCCCGTTCCACACCTTCGACTGCCACATGGCGAACCACTCGCCACCCACCACCATGAAGCCGAAGAACCAGACAGCGAAGCCGAGGCCGCAACCCGCCACGACCCAGCGTTTAGCCGCCTGAAACCCCGACGCAGACTGCCGACGCGCACGCCACAACACGATGCTGCCGATGAGGAGCAACAAACCCGTGGCAGCTTCCCCTGCAATGATCAGCAGGTAGCCCGTTTGCCACATCCAGGGCGCGGTGATCGCACGATCCAGCAGCGCGTTGCCCGGGAACGTCGTATCCATCGACAACACGTGCCGTACGAAGGCGAAGTTGGAGCCGTAATCGACAAGATTGTCATACGCCACCACCAGCGCAAAAGCGGCCAGGGTCAGCGACAGGAGGATCTTGGTCACGCGCGTGGTCATACGAAGCACCCCATGCTTTGGGAAGGACTAGCGCTTCGCCAGCCACTGGTGGATCGCCGGCGGCACCTGTGCCTGCGCCCGGCCCGACACGTAGATACCGATGTGCCCGCCCTTGAAGGCGAGCGCGGTGTAGTCCTTGCTGCCGATGACACCACCCATCGGCGTGGATGCCGCCGGCGGTACGAGGTGATCCTGCTCGGCGTAGATGTTCAACACCGGCTGGGTAATCTTCTTCAGGTCGATTGTCTTGCCTCCGATGCGCACCTCACCCTTGATCAGCTGGTTCTTCTGGAAGAAATCGCGGGCGAATTCGCGAAAGGCCTCACCGGCCTGGTCGGGTGAATCGAATATCCACTTCTCCATGCGCAGGAAGTTCTCGACTTCCTTCGGGTTGTCGAGGATGTCCACGAGGCCGACGTACTTCTGCTGGTTCAGGCGCACCGGCTTGAGCGTGAGGTAGGCGAAATTCATGACGTCCGCCGGCACGTTGCCATACGTGTCGACGAACAGGTCGATGTCGATGTTGCGGGCCCAGTGCGACAGCATGTTGTCGGGCGTGTGGAAGTCCACCGGCGTCACCATGGTGACCAGGTTGCGCACCTTTTCCGGGTGAAGCGTGGCGTAGCACAGCGAAAACACACCGCCCTGGCAGATGCCAAGCAGGTTGAGCGATTCCACGGCGTGGCGTTGTCGAATCACATCGATGCAACGATCCAGGTAGCCGTCGATGTAGTCCTCGAGGGTCAACCATCGATCGGCCCCGTCGGGATAGCCCCAGTCGATGAGATACACATCCTCGCCCTGAGCGAGCAGGTTGCGCACCATCGAGCGATCTTCCTGAAGGTCCACCATCCACGGTGTGTTCACCAGCGCGTAGCAGATTAACAGCGGTGTCTTAGCGGTCGGCTTCCCGGTGCCCTTGAAATGCCAGAGGGTGAGTTTGTCTTCGGTATACACGGCCTCGCGCGGCGTGGTGCCGAGTTCGATCGGGCCGATGTGCTTAAGCGTTTCCACGCCGGCCTCGAGCTTGCGACGGAACGCTTCGACTTCCGCACGCGCGCTCTCGGGATCGAACGAAAACGGATGACCGCTCATCGCGCCCTACCCTTCTTCGCGGTTGCCTTGCCCCGCAAGGTGGCCACCTCGGCACGAAGCGCCTCCACTTCGGCCACCAGCCCATGCATCTGGCGCAGTTCACGACGCATCGCCTGCAAACGTTCGCCAAGGCTATCGACCTCGGTACGCGTCGGCATGCCGGCCTGTCGTGTGATGCGCTCCACCTGCTTCTGCTGCAGCACCTTCAGGCGCATCTGCGCATTCACGAGCGCGGCATAAACCTCGCGGAATTCGTCAGACAGCGCAGCCTCGCCGTAATTCTCTTCGGCAAGATTCACCCATCGGTCGTAGACCGAACGCATCGACTCTGCATCCGTCGGTGCCGGCTGCTCACGGAGAGCGGCCCCGGCACGCTCATTCACACCCTGTAGCAAGGTCTGGAAGCGCGCGTAATGCTCGGCGTAATCGATCCACGCGCGAAACAACGCCTGATGCTCTTCCTGCTGCTCGCGTGTCAGGCCGAAGGCAGGCATGGATAGCGCCTCGCGCGCCACCTTTGCCCACTCGTCGAATTGCTCGGTGCCCGGCTGCGGCATCTCGGCACCGGCCGGGGGGCCGTAGCCGAACGGCGCGGCACCCGGCGGCGGACCGTATCCGAACGGTGTAGCGCCCGGCGGAAAGGCTCCCGGCGGTCCGTAGGGCGAAGCGCCAGCGGTGCCTGGCCCGCCAAAGGGCGGTACGCCGCCCATGGCAAAGGGCGCGGCACCGGGCTCGCCGGACGCCATGGAGCGCATCCAGTCGCCGTAGCCGCTCAGGCCGGCGAACATCCGTCCCATGATGTCGGCCGACGGCGGCGCAGCCGATGCCTGGCTGGCGGGATCGAACTGGCGCGACCAGGTTTCCAGGCCAGCGCGCACGAACGCCTGGTACTGGTCGATGAAGTCGTTGGATTTATCTGCCATGTGGGTATGGTACGGCACGAAACGAGCGGACGTGCCGTACGTCAGGGTGTGATCGCAAAAGTGGCTTGCTGGCTGGCCCGCGAGCTGCCTCCCACCCACACCGTGTACTGGGTCGGCTCGACCACCTCTTCACTGTTCGTATTCCAGAACGACAGTTCCGAAAAACCCAACCGGAACGTGACGCGCCTGGACTCTCCAGGCTGGAGCGCGACGCGCTGGAAGCCCTTCAGGCTGCGCATCGGTTGTTCCACACTGGCACCCAGGTTGCGCACGTAAAGCTGCACCACTTCCGTGCCGGCACGCTTGCCCGTGTTCTTTACCGTGGCGGTCACGGTGACCAGATCGTTTGCGCCTGCACGGGTCGCTTCCGGCAGCGACACTTTGGTTCGTGACACATGGACGTCCGAATAGCCGAAAGTGGTGTAGGACAAGCCGTGACCGAAGGCGTACAGCGCGTCATTCGGTGCATCGATATAGCGCGAGATGAACGCCGTACCGCGCGATGGCGGCTTTGCCAGGTCAGCATCGCCCGGTGGCCGCCCGGTCGGAAGCTGATCGTAATAGAGCGGCTCCTGACCAACGACATGCGGGAAACTCATCGTTAGTTTGCCGCTGGGCGCCACATCACCGAAGAGGATGTCTGCCACGGCATTGCCGGCCTCCGTGCCGGGAAACCACACGGCCATGATCGCAGGCACGTGTCGATCGGCCCATTCGAGCACCAGGGGCCGCCCCGAAAACACCAGCAAGACCACGGGTTTTCCGGTGGCGGCGATGCGCTCCAGGAGTGCCTGCTGGTTGCCCGGAAGGTCCAGCTGCGCCCGCGAACCCGCCTCGCCACTCATGCGCGACGATTCGCCCAGCGCCATCACTACTATGTCGGCCTGGGCAGCCGCTTGCATGGCCTCCGCGAAGCCCGCTTCCGATTCCGTCTCAACCTCGGTACCCCGCGCGTAGATCAATTCGCCACCGCTCGCCTTCATGCGTGCCGCAAGACCGCTGCGCAACGTAACCACATCCGGAAAGTGCTGCGCGCCACCCCAGGCACCTTGCATCTCGCCGGCCGCGTCGGCCAGCGGCCCGATCAGCGCCAGTTTCTTCACACGGTCATCGAGTGGCAGCACCGGCGCCGCACCCTGACCGCCATTCTTCAGCAGTACGAAGGATTCACCGGCTGCGCGCCGTGCGAGAGGCCGATGCGCCTCCACCGCCTGGGTTACTTCGATGCCCCGCGCATAGGGATGTTCGAACAACCCCAGGGCGAACTTTGCTTGCAATACGCGTCGCACGGCCTCGTCCACGGTGGCCATGGACAGCTTTTCTTCCTCGAGCAGCTTCGGAATCTGGGTGTCGTAGAAGTGGCTCATCATGTCCACCTCGACGCCAGCCTGCAGCGCTTTCTGCGTCGCGGTAGCGGCGTCCAGTGCCACGCCATGGTGGGTCAGCTCCATCACCGCCGTGAAGTCGCTCACGACGAAACCGTTGAAACCCCACTCTTTTCGCAGTATGTCCGTCATGAGATAAGCATTGGCGGTAGCGGGCACGCCGTTGAGCGCGTTGAACGCGCTCATCATCGTGGCTGCGCCTGCATCTACGGCGGCACGATACGGCGGCAGGTACACCTGACGCAGGCGGATGTCGGACATGTCCGTGGTGTTGTACTCGCGCCCCGCCTCCGCCGCTCCGTACGCTGCGAAGTGCTTGACGGATGCCGCCACGCTTTCCGGATCGGCAAGGTCGCTGCCCTGGTAACCGCGGACATAAGCACGCGCCATCGCGGCGCCGAGGTAGGCATCTTCGCCTGCACCTTCGGTCGACCGGCCCCAGCGCGCATCACGCGAAATGTCGACCATGGGCGAGTAGAACCATTTCACTCCCGCGGTGGTCGCCTCCTCGGCCGCCATGCGCGAGAGCTCCTCGACCAACGGCGGATCCCACGTCGCAGACAGGCCCAGCGGCACGGGATAGATGGTGCGGTAGCCGTGAATGATGTCGGCGCCGAACAGCAGCGGGATGCCGAGTCGGCTCTTGAGCGCAGCCTCCTGGAATCGACGCGTCTTGGCGGCACCGACCACATTGAGCATCGAGCCGAGTTCGCCCTTGCGTGCCAGCGCCAGCGCATCCACACGCTCGCGTGTTTCCGGATTGCTGGCGACCGCTTCGCCATCCTTCGGCTCGGAAGCGCCGGTGGCGCCGTACTGCACGAGCTGTCCGATCTTCTCGGGCAGGGTCATGCGGGCTAGTAGCGCATCTACCCTTCGCTCGATGTCCGGCGAAGCAAGTTGCGCGTTCGATGCCGGGACGGCCGGTTTTTCGACGGCCGGAGTGGCATCGGCCAAGCCGGTCACCGTAAGGGATGCGCCGAGGAACAGCGCCCGGAGGGACAGGCGATGATGATGAGGCGAGGTCATGCATTCTCCGGCGCGAACCGCTGATCGGAAACGTGGGCGAACCGGGAATGTAAACGTTTACGTGGCCCCGGGTAAACCGGCTTCCGTAGGAGCCGATGAATCGGCGAACGGGTGCCTGCGTCAGCCTGGCCCGCTGCCGCGGGATCGCCGATGAATCGGCTCCTACCGGTGCATGGAAAACCGCCCACAGGTGCATGGAACACCGCCCATAAAAAAACCCGGCATCTTGCGATGCCGGGTTTCGTGGAACGCGTCAGGCGATGGCTCAGCCCGTGACGTTCTCGTCTTCGGTGACGGCCTTCATCGACAGGCGGATACGGCCCTGCTTGTCGACTTCGAGGACCTTGACCTTGACGATGTCACCTTCCTTGAGCTTATCGGAGACCTTCTCGACGCGCTCGCTGGAGATCTGCGAGACGTGAACGAGACCGTCCTTGCCCGGCATGATCGTGACGAATGCACCGAAGTCCATCAGCTTGGCGACCTTGCCTTCGTAGATGCGGCCCGGCTCGACGTCCGAGACGATCTGCTCGATGCGCTTGCGCGCGGCTTCGGCGGCTTCGCGGTTGACCGACGCGATGACCACGTTGCCGTCATCGGTGATGTCGATCGTGGTGCCGGTTTCTTCGGTGATCGAACGGATGGTCGCGCCACCCTTGCCGATCACTTCGCGGATCTTGTCCGGGTGGATCTTGATCGTGAGCAGGCGCGGTGCGAACTCGCTCATTTCCGAGCGGGCTTCGGTGATGC
>Ga0247742_10001447_pt1 | contig 16644 bp, 21 predicted proteins | sample UWRJL208509C2_FD_180944 | JGI IMG/M metagenome (GOLD analysis project Ga0247742, IMG submission 180944) | Plant litter microbial communities from Arlington Agricultural Research Station in Wisconsin, United States - UWRJ-L208-509C-2 | ecosystem: Environmental > Terrestrial > Plant litter >...
ATTAGACTATTTCAACCACTCCCATTGATGACAAGCAGCGGCTAGCATCTCCCAAGCCTGAAGCTCCCCTACGGAATCGCGCATATGGGGCACCTTTATGATCTCGTTATGAATAAAATGGTGATTTTCATCATGAAATCTGTTGAATAGATTCAGACGAGGTAGAATACTGGAGGGGGAAACTGGCGGTCTTACAAGAATCGCATGGTGCCGTTCTGTTCAGAGGCGGATGCCCAAACATTGAAGCGAATTAAGACATCGTCTGTATCCGGACTCTTGAGCACGACGTGCTTATTGGTAAGATTTTCTCCAGGTAAGTGAGGAAGCTTGCAGTTCGTTAATTTGATCAGGAACTATGCCAAATATTAGAGTAGGTCAACTCGAAGCTTTGCAATTCGTACTGACCTCCATCGCCGAGGCAAAGTTCAAACTGTGATCATCATCCAACAAGCTACAATGGAGCCGAGTGGGTGTCAGTACGCAAGGTCCAAATAAGTCGATTTAACATACTATATATCCAGTACAGCACGATCAGCTGCTTTAGAGTCTGGTACAACCTCCCAGGTGTAAGCATCCCAAAATGCTTCCAGTCTTGCATCAATGTCCGATTTCTGGAAACAGGCAGATCCGTCCTCCTGGATCATATTGGCTCAATTGGAATTAAAATCGAGAGAATGGAATATACGGACCGTCAACAACTTACAAATCCACCCCAAGACCAGCGTGGCAGGGTACCTCTTCCAAGGCGCCTCGCGAACACACAACCTATACTCGGCAATGATGTCTGTATCATCCAATTTCTCCAAAAGCCGTTGGAAGAGCCCTACTGCTGAACAATACTGGAGGGCGTTGCGCATTTTTGACAGGTCTGGTTTGAATTTGTTGGCTGGCACAACAAAGGACGCGAAATGTGAGTGCAGTAAAGAAGATAGCCAGGGCACGAATATTGAATGAGGGCCGCATATCACTCGGATATATGCCATTCCTAGCACCATGCGAGCTTCTGGTAGGTTAACAGCAAAGCCTTCTGACCTTGAGGGGTCCAACAAGAAGTCCTGGAACGACACATGAAGCAGATTGAGATCCTCGCCCACATCGATGACAGAGTGCATACTGTTGAGTAGCCTTGTTGCATCTCCGACGGGGAGATTGAGAATAACCTCTATCCTCCTCTGGGAAGTCGAGTTGCGAGGCGACCCTACAATGTCGCCCTCGTTCGACATCTCTTTAGCAAGAATAAGTTGTCCAAGGATCAGCCGCACTTTGTCGCGATCCTTCACAGATCGAACAATGTACGAATAGAGCTGATCAAGAGGGGCATAAGGAGCATCACCAACCGGCGTTTCCAGCAATTTCAGAACAATTTTGAGGCGATCGTCTGGTCGTTCGTCTGGTGAGGAGATGTATATGATGACTGTTGTTGCATAGACGAATTGTCCAGACGCCTTGTCCACCAGTTGTAAGATGATATCTAACCCTGGCCATTCCGCTGGGAGGTGTTTATGCCGAGCACGGAGCTCATTGAACTTGCCCTCGAAGTAAATTTGGATATCCCGCCGAGTCAGAGCATCTTCTGTGAGGAGCAGCGTCGAAAGGGAAGACCTCGAAAGGCGAGACTGAAGCTTCTTGAAAGCTTCGCAGATGTTTGGCTCGGGTCGACTGGCGATGAGGAATCGGAGTGGAAGGCGAAGCTGATGGACCAAGTCACCAATGATCCCAATGATTTCGTTCTGAACGTCAGGGCCGGCGCATTCGTCCAGGCCATCAATGACAATGAGGGTTGGATATGACTTCAGTCCAAACGTCATGGCATTGAGAAGACGAGCCGTCGTGGCTATGCGTCTAATAGGCCGGACAATCAGCACTTCCATCTGCGTCTTAAGTGCCTTTTCAAAGATACGAGGATCCTCGCGGATCGCCTGGTCGATATAGCGTCTCGTCGACGGAAAGGCTTGCATGAGTTGAGCTGCTAACGTGGTAAAGAGGAGGCTGCCATCGGTGCAGTTGGCAATTTGATTCGAAAAAAAGAAAGACCCTATCAATAGCCCTTCGTTTCTGCAGATCTCCGCGATCGTGAACTCCAGCGCCGTTTTGCCATGCCCAACAGGCCCTCGCAGCCAGAGGATGGAAGACGTCTTGGTTACTTTCTTCAGCCAGTCTAAGATCTCCTGGATGATGGCTTCACGAGTTCCCTCCACGCACCTAGGGGGGTCGCGTCGTGCTCCGGCGTCTAGGAGAGCAGCGGGGGAGGTGTGCTTATGGAGGAGATCCAACCCTACAAAATCAGCCCTCTTGGCTTAGAAAAAGGGGTAAAGTAAATCCCAAAGCTCACCTCGCAATGGCGCTTCATGCTCATGGTAGTTGTTCTGAGTATTAGCAACAGAAACGGTAACCTCGGCAGGGGAATTGTAGATATTTCCATCGACTTGCGTCGCAGTCATAGCGCCCTGCACCAGGACGCCCTGAGCATTGGGGAAATTGCTCATCGTCAGCAACGATCGTCTCAGGTAAGGGCCATGGGGGGTAAGACGATGAGGTGCATGACGCTGCGCTTTAGACGTGCACTTCTTATCAAGGCACGTTTCACAGCCTACAATACAAGTAAGGTGTACTTGGGCGGCAATGGCAAACGTCACTCCCATAGAAATACAATAATGACAGGTGGCACAGCCTATGGAAACTGCTGTGAGTATTCAATAGATGAACGTCTGTAATGTACCAACAAACTTTCAGTCACACTTGGGCGCTCCTCGCATTCGCTTGAATATAGATCCCATTTATTTTGTCATTGCATCCAGGCACATGATGCAAAGCGAGTTTGCCTGTATTATGGAAATACTTACATGGTCAGATTATAAATACAAAGGACGAGAACGCAAACAAACCATAGTTCACCACGAAATGCTATCGGGTGATCTAGTTACATTCTGGTGTGATGGATTGTGATTATGCCGTTGATAAAGGCGCGGTACGGCATAGTAGATAGACTTGTCCAGACGACCGTCCTTGCTTGAGATAGGGAAGCGCAGTCCACGTCTTCACCAAAGCTGTTTGGTTGTTCCTGTAATTAGGAAACGTGACTCTCAATGACCCCGAACTCACCTTTCCCTCCGGAGTCCCAACCCTCCATCTCAAACCTCCCTCCAAAGAGAAACAAATCGCCCTCCAGCTCCCTACTTCGCGCACCAAGCACATCCAGGTGATCATCAAACCTTGGCATGTTTCGCCGAAGATGAGAGCAACAGGGACAGTGGATTCGAAGATGGAGAAAATCCTCTGCACACCACCTTCAGTCAAATGAGATTGTCGACATAGGCACAGATCTCGGCTCCTACTAGTCCATCTAGATTAGTTCTTCGTAGTCCACGGCTTTCAGAGGCGAGAGAAGTATGGAAACGGTAGTGAGGATCGTCCTGGATAGGTTTCCAAGAAGCGCATAGAAGGCTGGGTGCTTGTGAGAGTAGAAGAGGAAATCCGTTGGTTATAGTTCAATGCACTACTGGCAAGGAAAAATCCCTAGATCCGAAGCAAGTTTTTCCCAATCATAGGAAGTTCAAGTGTTTGCTTTCCCAAAAAGTGACGCCACCATGAAATGTTGAGTCTTGACAATTCCCAAAGCACTGGGAAAGACAACGTCCATGTGAATTCTGAGGAATTAGAAGGCTCCTATGAAGAGTTTTATGTATCACAGAGAGGTTAGTAGCCTTTGGACTAGTTGTGAACACCAGGGCCTGAGTGCATTCAGCCTTCAATTTCACGAATCAGTTCGTGCTTGAGATCCACCATTCAGACCCGCTCGTCACAATACCGTGGATCTGAGCAAAATTGCTGATGCAAAATTCTGTAGTCGCCTCTGGTATGCTCTATATTTGACCTGTTTTAAATGAAGCAGTATTAGTGAGATAGTGGTTTCAAGAGCGCGTCGCGACGCGTGAAGTTTGAGTAAGACTAAGGTTGGCATCCGTGAGATCGCATTACATGAGCAACGCTTGGGCCTCGTTCCTCCAGCGTGCATTCCTCTTCACAACTTCATTTCAACAATGTCCTCCCTAGATAGCGATCCGTTCTATCTCAGGTACGCTAGTATTCGTCTTCCTAAAAATTTCATGCTCAACGCTTTATTTCAGATACTAGTCGGTCTACTACTCACCAGTTTCAACCATATAGCTCTGACATTGCGTTTCTTTTCTTTTCTAGCACTGGTCATTCTGGCAAGCATGGGCATGAATTCCTTGAGTTCGAATACTCCCATGGACGGCTGCGCTACGCCAACAATTCCAACTATCGCAACGACAGCTTGATTCGCAAAGAAAGTCCGTATCATTAATCTACCTCGACCTTCAAACAACGATTAACATTTTTTCTTATAATTTCAGTGTGGGTCGGCCCATTAGTGGTGAAAGAGCTCAAGCGTATAGTGGAAGCAAGCGAAATCACCAAGTGAGTTCTCGCTCTCATACTGTTCAATCACGACCATTCTGACTACATACACGAACTTCAGGGAGGACGACGCGAATTGGCCGAAAAAGAACATCGTAGGAAAGCAGGAGCTTGAAATTCGCGTTGGAAACGATCACATTTCTTTCGAGGTACGGGTGACGCCTTATTCTTCTCATATCCTATTCACGCGTCCTTCAGACCGCCAAGATCGGCTCCCTGGTTGACATTCAAGACAGTGAAGATCCTGAAGGCCTCCGTATCTTCTACTACTTGGTGCAAGATCTTCGAGTAAGCCCATTTTCCCTAGTCTACTTGAACATTGAGAATAACACACCTTCAGTGCTTGATATTTTCGTTGATTTCTCTCCACTTCAAGATCAAACCCATTTAGAGTGACATGCTTCCTGTTTCCTGCCCCGATGGATGGCTTGTCAATGTTTTTATTGTCTCAAAGTGGTCAGAATGAACTTCTCATTGACAGGTAAGCCTCAACACTGTTGAAGTCTACTTGTTACTAATACGTTTGCTCCATGCCATCCAGTGAACCTCTTGCCGAAAAACACTACCTTCAAGAAAACCTACACGTTATGTAGCAGGTCAGCAATATCCTTCATTCACTTATGTTGTCCTCGCTGACTTGGCGCCAATAGTATTCCAATAAATTTAATATCTTGTTGTAAAGTGACACGATCACCTGATCTTGGGTAGGCTTGTTGTCGAGGGATCGTAACTAAGCCATGTCCGAATGAGATGCGAGGTACAGAGTGTTTATGAGCCTGCCTAAGTCCACGCACTCGGTGCCTTTCGATGGACCCATAGTTACCCCATCCTCGGACTTGTGGTTGCCCTGCCAAAGTCGGTCTCAGCAAGGGTTTTACCGCTGCCGGCGCATGTGCGATAAACGGCTGCCAGGCGACCGGATCCCATCTATTAAAGCCTCACAAGTCTGTTATTGTCTCGATTCTTCCTCTGTCCCTTCCCTCAGCTCTCGTACACCCATGTCCTCAGCTATGTCAGACTCTCGTACCAAGAAAGACCAACGCACCCATTCCAGATCAACATCAAGTACCGAATCGGGCACAAGCGTATCCAGCTCACCGCTCATAGCCTCTCAAACATTGATCACGCCGTCAACAACACCTTCCCCATCTGTGGATCCCCATTCCGCGTCTATGGCTGAAGCAGAGGAGTCTTTGCGCGCGTTTCTCGTTGAGGTGGATGACTGGCTCGGAAGGATTGGCCAGCAAGTTGCGGCTCTGGAGCACCGGCACAGAAAGAACCTATCGATGGACGACACGTGGAAACCCGAGTGGAGCAAGAAGAGAAGGGCAGACAAGAACGTTAGAATGGTCAAGCAGGCGAACGGTATTGCTCGTTTCGTTGATACTCCTGGCGCAGTCATCTGACGCGACACTCGGTAGAATCGGTCGAACAAGCCCCTCGGCGCGACAGAGATGGGAGATGATTACACATATAATCGTGTACTTGGTTCTTTGATGATCTTATAGTGAGTTTCATCGTCTTCTAATTTTCTCGAGTTCGATGCTGATGATCTGATTGCATAGGCGGACGGGCGCTTCCGAAGTCAGCGTCTGATGTATTTCTATGGACGAAGAGAGGACTATCCTTGTCACTTGGCCGCATGCATAATCCGAATATGGTACCTACCAGCGTTGAGCTGGTATCCATCGTTTCTTGCAGGATATCCAAGGCAGCTGCACTATATCCTCTGATGGCTTGAGTTTCGTGAGGCCGACAATCAAGTTGATGAATTGGCTGGTCCTTGAAGGGCCTTTAGCAGCATGATAGAGCTGAAACTGCAACGGAGACGCGAACCTGTCTCCTGTCCTCTTTCATGAAGTTTGACATTTGTATGTGTGTGACCAACCCTTGTCTTACAATTTTACCCAGTGAACATAAGTAGTTCACGAATCACAACAGATCTATGAGGTTAAAAATGATTGATTTGTTTAATTCACAGCAAATGGCACAACAGGTAAGTAAATACAGACGCCCACAACAAAATATAATACGAAGGAAAGGTCTATGTACTTGAATCGTTACTCGTGAGCGAAGGATCATCCGGTCACGACGGCAAAGTTAACAGAAAAGAAAGGACAGGGGTTCAAAGGAGGGGAAATGAAAGTATACAGTATGCGTACATGAGCACAGTCGAAAGATTGTGCTGAAGGAAACCAAGAGAGACAGATGCAGTAAAAGTACAACAGTCTTGCAATTGTTGGGCCGAGAGGTTGGTTAATACCACCACGACCGAGACTGGAAAAGAGGATACACTTTACATTGGAGCTGGACGAGCCTATCGACTTCGTGCACCACAAAGCCAATGATATCGAGACTTCGACCGCGTGAGTCTGGAAGCTCAATTCATCCACCCAACCAAAAGCACCTGTAAGCCATGCTGCTTCACCCACTGAAGCGGCATCGCGTTCCGCTTCTTCTTGATATCCTTGATCAACGCCTTGCGACTGGGATACAAGGCCTTCTGGACAGCCTCGGGGCCTTGGCTGCGCACTGCGACATATTCCTTGATGTTAAGAAACACGCGCGACTTGAGGAAGACCTTGGCGGCTTTGAGAGAAGAAGGTAATGTGAGCGATGAGGTGGCCAGCCCAAGCTCGATAATGAGGGATTGGAGGAGCGTGAGTCGGCAAACGGAGTCGTTCTTAGCGTCGGGGTTCGACAAGAACCTGAATATTGGGAGAATAGTGAGCATGGTGAGGGAAAAAATTAATAGTAAAATACATACGAAGAGATGAAGGTCGCTGCTTCCTCGTACAAAGTCGGCCCCACAATGGACTCGTTATCACCTGAGACAACAGAGAGTCTATCTGAGACGTCGTCCACAATTGGCCGTTCGCCGAGGCCTGAGTGCTTCGCAGGCTGAGGCGATGTTCCGCCAACCTTCTTCTTAGCAACCTTGGGTGAAGGCGCCGGCGAAGGATATGCATTGGCCGCTTGGGCAGCAGCCGCTAGTTTCTTGGCCTTCTTCTCCTTCTTAGTGAGCACCGGAACTCCACCATTCTGAGCCGCCTCCAGTGCTTTCTGTGCCTTCCTCGCCTTCTTCCTTGCTTTCTTTGCCTTCCTCGCCTTCCTCCTCTCCTTAGCTGCCTGCTTGGCCGCCTTTGCGGCCTCAAACAAACTAAGTGCCTTCATCTGCGCGTCCAGCGACTTGACATTGGACGCAGATGCCGTTACGGGGGTTTGGGCCAGCCGGATCTCACTGTGCGGCCTCTCATGATCCTCAGCTCCTGGCGTTGAAATCCCGGTCCCAGGTGCGGCAGGAGAGCGGGGACGGCTGAGGAGGATGAAGTCGTCGTCGTCCGATGTGGCGTCCCCATTCTCGGAGGTGGTAGACGGAGATAACGCCCCCTCGGATACGCTCCAAACAATCTCGTCGTCGGAATCTTCAGGGTCGACGCGGAACGAGCTGGACATGCTCATAGAGAGCAGATCATACGATGATCCAGACGCCGCCGAGAGGGCGGGAGACCTCAGCGGATGTGTGGCCATTATTGGCGTTGTGCCAGACATTATCGGCGGGTAAGAGGTCGGACTAGACGAACTGAGACTGATAGAGGAGGGTCAACGATCTGAAAGGCTGAAATAATGTGAGACAAGGCGTTAGATGACGCTGGTTACTGTGCTCAAATGCTTGATACGCACAGGTCTAAAGCCTCCAATTGAAGCTGATGGTTACTAGGGGTTATCTAGCAAGATGCGCCAATATCTTGACGGATGGAGGCTGAAAAGTGTTGACAGTGAGAAGAGAATGGAGTTTAGAGAGATGGTGGTTAGGGAAAGAAAAGCACAGTGGCTCAGATCCTTGGCTTTGCATTCGTTGAAGTAATAAGACAGGAGGCTCGGCTCTAATCTGGGATTCGCCCTGCCTAATGTCTATTATTATCGCCGCGTTCGGCTATTACAATTGTGATAGGTACCAATATAATTAGCACCCAGCGATTGGACCGTGCACACTGTATGTAATACCACCACTACCTACATGCGTGCATGCACACGAATTAGATGATCCTCCAATACACTGCACTACTCTGTGGTCCAGTTACAACGTGCTGTTGCACCTTCACACCTCGCTTCCACACCTTGCCATGAAGGTCCCTCACTTCTTTGGCTTTTTTGGTCCTGAGCATCAGGCGCTCGCCATCGGGAGATTCGAGTGTGGTGGGTAGCGCAATGCTCGACTTCTTCCCATTGCCCAGCTCGGACTCGTAGTTCTTGCCCCAAGCCATCACATCCTTGCCTCCGACACCACCCGAGTCCGCTGAGGAGTTCAGAGAGAGCAGGACATGGCCAGTGGGAGAAATGGATATGCCCTCTGGGACAATTGCCTCAACAGAACCAGCACGGTCATTAACTGTATGATGGACGATTAAATCGACATCGAGGATGGTATTTCGAAGTATCTCACATTGTAAGCGGCCGCTAATACCCTTGACTCGTGTTGGGGTACCTTGGGAGTTGGCGAACGTATTGTTGCCGAGTCCTCCAAATTGACCATTGCCGGCCATGAGTAGGTCTGTCGTGGTAGGATTGTTGACCGATTTTCTCTCGACCACAAAGGCAGTCAAGTCGCCTCCTGTAATTGACATCAGTTAAATGGTATGACCTTGGAGATCATTGCATACCAGCTTTCACATCCAAGCATTTGCTTTCTGTGCTTCCTGGTACAAACCTCCATAGTACGACTTCGGTCGGTACAATGATCGTGTCAAGCGTGACATTGCTTCCTAGCCCAAGTTGTCTGCAGGCGAGAATCAGACCGCGTATGATTACAAGCACACCCCACTTACCCATAATCATTCGCACCCCAGGCAAGCACTCGACCATTTGGAGTCCTTAGGAAGCTCGTCCGTGATCCAGCAGCTATCTGCGCAGCTTCCACGCCACGGAGAACGGGTACTTCGAATAGGCTGGTACAGAACCGGATGTCCTTATCGTCAATATTCGCTAGATTCTCAGACGTAAATGCAGAGGACGATGGTGCTGATACACGAACAGCGCGAGAGGCATTGATAAATGGGTCCGCAAGCGATCGAGGAATGAGTTCTACTTCAAGGTGCGCCGTTCTTCTAGAGTCAGTGGGGTCTGCAATTTCGAACTTGCGGATTCCGAGTTGGCCATAATGGTTTGCGTGCTTGTTGACGGGATGCGCGAAGACGCGGCCTTTGGAGGTGAGTGCCAGCAAGTGGTGTTTTCCGGAAGCAATGGACACGAAGCTGGAATGAGTGGGTAAGTAAGTAATCAACACTTCAACAAGAGCTGTTAACATACGATTCACCCCATGCCAGTTTCTCTGTGGCCGTAACCTCTGCAAAGCTGAGAGTCTCGTCCTCGCCCCAAAGCCACCCAGTACCCCACCACGAATCACTAGCAGGAGTTGGAGCACCAGGCGAAAGTGTCTGCCTCTCCGCACTCGTAGCAAGAGTATAGACCTTTCCGGAAGCGGAGAGTGCATATAGCTTCTCACCCGTCAGTTGTACCTGCACGATATTCTGCGGAAGGCATTGGTTCATTTCTCTGGTTCTGCATGAGTGGATTCCTGACGAACCTTGCCCCTCAATGTGAGTTTCGCCGAAGGCGTACCGCTTGATGCTTTCCCGAAGAACCCATCTCCCCATTGATACACATCGCCTCTCGCATCAACGCATGCAGCGTGCTTTTCATGCAGTTGCAAATCCCGAAGGGCGACATTATCCAACCAGGTCGCATTCGTTGGAGTGCGTATGACTCCTGAATCAGAACTCGCCGGTGATAATTCATGGTCACTGTAAATATGTGAATGAAGATCATTTTGAGAACACGAGCGACTGCACCTATTTGAGCCCCATACTAGCGTGAAGAGCGTGTCTGATTCGGGCTTGGGATTTGATAGACCTGCAGCTGACACTCTTTTCGATTCCGGGGCAAAAGCAGCATCATTATGGACTGCCCGAGTCGAATACCAAAGCACAGCACCTCCTAGTAATGCTGCAGAGCCAGCTGTGATTGCCACACCGTTTCCCCTGGCTCCAGCTGACCGGGTGTGTAGGAGTCGCAAATGCGGTCTCAGGGACCTGCTCGCTTGTCGAAACATGAGTATCTTGAGGAAAGGTTCAAACTTCAAAGCACGCAGCGCTGAGCGGCTGCAAGATTCAGCGGGCCGTGAGACGCGACAATCACGTGGTCTGCTTGAATTGAACTCAGCGGCTATCGGCGCTAAGCTCGTCGAGTTTCGTTCATGACTTCACCTTCAAAATCGCTTTCGGATTCAATGGCATTGCTGGCCATAAATCATCCCACAACGAATAATTTATTTCGAGATATCGGTTTGAACTATCCAACAACATCAATCACGATCCAAGTCGACTCACTCAATCCTCCACTTATTGCCAGTCTGAGGCGAGCATCAGTTCTTAATGCTTCTATTTCTACTAGGGCATTGGTCTTGTTTGCTGATCGCGTAAATGGCATGGTTCTTAGAGAAGTGGATGGCCGGATACTGTTTACATTATCTAATACACATTTATTGTCATGAGTTCTAGCAACGGCGAGGGATGCGACCCACGTTATTGAATTTACAATCTCAGTATTCATATTCCAGTGTAAATTTTTTCAAGGAACGAAAGAAACACCATAACAGATACAAGACATTCGTCATTTCAGCAGCTGATTATTTCGGACCATTTCAACATTTGAAGTCGAGTCCACGAGGATGCGCTTTCTCAAACGCCATGAGATCCAGCTGGTCCTTGACCATCCCCTTAGGCCCTCGGTTGAATTTTCCCTCTCTGTGTGTAATCGTAGGCAATGCGGGTTGCCTTTTGGTATGTTGGGTCGTCTTGGGTTTAACCTCCAACCCCGAAATATACCACTCCCAGTTGTATTTCACCTCCATGCGTATAACCACGGCCTTACCGGGCTGCCTTGCGGGAAGTTTGGAGTCCCGTTTGGATTTTTTCTCTCTGCGTGTAACACTGGTCCCCCCGGGTTGCTTTTCGGTAGGTTGAGTCGTCTTGTTTTTAGCCTCCAACCCCGGGACGCTCATCTCAGACCGGTCCCGGTTGAATTCTCCCTCTCTTTGTGTAACCGTGGCCTCTGCGGGTTGCCTCTTGGTAGGTTGGGCCGTCTTGGGTTTAACCTCCAACCCCGAAACACCCATCCTCGACCAGTCCTGGCAGAGCGCTGGATGGTCTTTTACGAAATCGTTTACCCAGTCCTTCAAACGCGCCTTGAGTTCATCTGAGAGCCAGTCAAAGTGTGCGCGGCGCTTGGCTGCTAGTGGGAGGAGGAAACCCAGGTCGTTTGCAAAGTTATGGCGTTTCGTATTCGCCCTTTTGCTGGTGGGGTTCTGAAGAACTATGGAGCTGTTCCATGCCCATCCGTGCAATTGGAGATATATGAGGAAGGGAAGGTGTGCGAATGGTACGGTATAAGGGTTTTTTGGCTCGTCGACCTCGCTATAATCCAGGGGTGGGAGGTTTTCCTGGGAGTGGCGGGTCCAGAGTGGAAGAAAGAAAACTCGTATCTTCCGTGAGGAGTTCTGTGGCTTGTAAAAAATCAATGGTGGGAGGTGTGAGTTGGCGGCAGATTGGCTCCCGATAACAAATGAAGTGGGATCGCTGGCAATCAATAGGTCGTTCAAGTAGCGCTGGCTATGGCCTTTCTCAAAGGTCGCAAAATCTAGCGACTATTAGCGGAGTAGTCAGTTAGAGTGATAAATGAAACTAAAACGTGTCTACTTACATTCGGGTTTCGTCCAAACGATTTTTTGGTGCTGTATACGATGGCCATACTGCCGATAGCACATGCTTTGATACCCTTCTCCGCTAGTATTGAATATACGGCCTCTGCAGCAGCGATAATATCGTCCTTGGCGGAATTCTTTGATTTAGGCATGTGGGGGCTAAGATAGACTGCTGGGCAAAGTGTGGATGGTTGTTAAGTTTGGCCCGCCACATGACCTGACACGCCTTGTACACGCCTTAAGTCGATATAATTCCTTGAATATATTGTGCAGATTGAGATTATACACCACGCATGGAGGTGCTAGAGAGTGCCCGCTTCTCACGCTAATGATTTGCATTTTCTAACCTTGAAGGTGGTCCTATTATTGATGCTATATCTCGTCGTCTTCCAGAGACACCCTCCAGAAAACCTCTGAACGAGTAACCCGTTGGAGTGAGAAGCTAGCTGCTCGCATCGGCAAACTCGCTCACTACAAATCTAATAATTGGTTTTTATCGTAGGAGCCAGGCGCAAGAAGATGCTCTGAGGGCCTAATTCTGAACGTTGGTGATAGGCTGCAGGATCGATCACCGCCATCGTTTGTGAACTGATGAGAGCTTGAGAGTGAGATTAATTGGTCAACTACAGAAGAAGAATACGAGCAGGGTGCTTATCAGAGATGGGGTGAGGACTTGGTACTTCCTCAGGATTCTCCAAAACGAGATGGTCTGGTACGTCCGGGCGCTTAAAGAACAGTGACGCATCACGGCCGTTGCCGGCTACCATACATTTCTTGACTGAGTCCCTAAGCAGAACTCGGGCCTGGGCTTTCCTACACCAGCTGATACCCTTTTTGATTCCCGCGCAAAGCAGTGCCGTTAGAGTCCACCTGAGTCAAATACAAAAGCACGGGGCCCCCAGTATTATTAGTAATGCTGCAGCCTGAGAGCCAGTTATGATTGCCACATGCCACACCATTTCTGTAGAAGTTGTAGGTGCGATCCCAGGGGCCTGCTCGCTTTTCGAAAAATAAGTATCCTGAAGAAGGCTTCAAAGCACAGACGCAAAGCAAGAAATCAAGCTAGGACTGGTGACCGATCCGTCTATGAGCATGTGACTCGAAGCAGAGCATTCGTCGATCGACTATCTTTCCAACTGTGTTTCCAACTGTGAACATAAGTATTTCACCTTCAGATTCAAATGGTGATGACGGCTACAAAGCATACCAATAGGGATAATCTCTTTCCCTAACTGTACAAGCAGTGGAACATTTCACGGTCAGCCTAGTACCATTTCAATCGTTGAAGTCAAGTCCGCCAGGATACTCGTCCTCAAACTCCATTAGCCCCAGTTGGTCCTTGATTATCCTTGTTTTCCCCTTTGATCCACCTTCTCCGCGGTTAGACTTTCCCTCACCCTTCCCCCCCGCGGGTTGCCTCTTGGTAGGTTGGGCCGTCTTAACCTCCAATCCTGAGACACCCATCTTAGCCCAGTCCTTGCAGAGCGCTGGGTGTTCCTGTACGAAATCGTTTGCCCTGTCCTTCAAGAGATCTTTGAATTCATCTCTGAGCCCGTCAAACTTTGCGCGGCGCTTGGCTGCCAGCGGAAGGAGGTAGCCCAGGTCGTTTGCAAAGTTATCGCGTTTCATATTTGCCCGCTTGTTGGTGGCCCGGGGATTCTGACGAACGGTGGAGTTATTCCATGCCCACCCGTGGAGTTGGAGATATATGAGGAAGGGAAGAGGCGCGAGTGGTACGGTATGAGGGTCTTTTGGCTCGTCGACCTCGCTATAATCCAGGGGTGGGATGGTTTCCTGGGAGTGACGGGTCCACAGCGGAAGAAAAAAAACTCGGATCTTTTCTGATGAATGCTGAGGAGTGTAGAAAATCAATGGTGGGAGATGCGAGTTGCCCGCTGGTTGGTTCTCGATAACGAATGAGGTGGGGTGGCTGGTGATTAACAGGTCGTTCAAGTGGCGCTGGTTATGACCTTTCTCAAAAGTCGCAAAATCTAGCGACTACCAGTAGAATAGTTAATTAGACTGATAAATGGTGAAACATGTCCAATTACATTTGGGTCTCGTCCGATTTTGGTGGTGTATGCGATGGCCATACTTCCGATAGCACATGCTTTGATATTGTTCTCGGCTAAGATTGCATATACAGTACGGCCTCTGCAGCAGCGATAATATCGTCATTGGCCTTTGATTTAGGCATGTGAGGGGTAAAGATCAGCTGCTGAGCAGAAGGGTGGATTACTTATTGTCAAGTTTTGCTGGCCACATGACCTGCCAGCACACCTCCAATTTGAAGGGTCCAAAACGAGGTGTCCGGGCGCTTACTGTAAAGAAGACGCGGCACGGCTGTTGCCGGCTAGTGAATTCTTACCTGCTTATAGCGACGAGGCAACTCGTAACGCCCTCTTCCTCTGAAGTAATTATACCCTTTCTGGGAGAAATGTCCTTCGACAGATTTTGTGGCGGCTGTTACAACGAATCCGGACATTCGCCTTACCTGCTCGACACTCGATCGGCTTGGGATGTGTCACGGTAATCGTTGAATTCCGAGCCTCACGCCAGTCGCATGTAGGGTTCTGAGACCTCGAGGTCTCAAATAGTGGTTAGGTTAAATCACCGGTGTGCTGATAGCGTACGGATTTGTTCCAAACACTTACGATATTCCTCATTCTAGTTACCCCCCTCACACTCAACCCATCCATGGCGCCCGCAGGCAACATAGGTATAGGTTTTGTCTCTTTGCGACCGCCAGAAGGACACAATCCGTTCGTCTGGGACAACATAACTCTCGACATGCTAGACGATAAATGCATCTGCAAACAACGGCAGTCGCGCAAGTCGACTCAGACGTGTCATCCATGCCGAGTAGATCGTATGTTTCAAAATCTCCAGCCCCGCCAGGCAGTAGAAGCTGCGAGTATACCCAGAGCACCTCCCTTCGCCATCAACAAGCTCGCAGCTTTAGCTTTGGCCGATCGTCGCTACCGGCGTGCTGGAGCTGCAGATGCTTTTATTCAACGCATTGAAGCCAGTGTCCATTCTGGGGATTTTCACTGGGTGATCCCCACTGTCGGCCTCATCAACATTCTTTCCGCTATATATCGGGAGGAAACGTTGGACGAAGACAATGCGATTCTCAGAACTATACATTCGTCCTATGAGAAGGTCCGGGATTTCATTTGGGCGGATGTCGACCGCCTTTTGGGGATCAGTTCATTTCTTGACGGCGTACGGATGATTATCGCCAAGTATCTCTCCATGCTACTTATCGATCCTGTCATGAAAATGTTCGTATCTGATGTTCTATATGGATCAGTCACTTAACATCCACTTGTTTTAGGACAATGTATGACGACAGGACATTGACTCTCATTCTACGCTGTTGGGTGCATTTCAAATCGTGCAAAATGTCCATGAGATCAGCCGTTTGTGAGACACTTACGCTGGCTTTGGCCTCGTATGGCGTATATGGTGCCTCTCCGGCTGATCACCTCAACAAAGTGGTTGAGGTTGCTCATGTTCCCTCGTTGATTGCCAAAATCAACGCAGTTTTAACGGACAAGTCCCTTATCGACATAGAACTATTTCGCGAGATGGAGTCCATTGGTCACTTTCTTCTCCTGCCCAAAACGCCTGGTGCACAGCCATTTGTGCCCGTCTTTCTTCATGAAGGAGTTCATAGGTTGATGATCGACGCGGGATTCCGTCAGCTTATGGACGGAAGTGACATGGATAGCAAGAAAGATACGCTCTACTGTCTGTCGACATTCATTGAGTGAGTTATACCTTTAATCCCACATTATCCGTGTCCTCATTTGCACTCTAGAGGAATATTGGATGCGTGCCCAGGAAAAGTTGTCGACATCCTGACTGATTTCGTGACCAACACCCCGATCATGGACGTGGCCGCCTTTTCCTTCAGGCTCATGACAATTCATCCCGCTATAAAGAGTCCCGGAATCTCAGGCTTTTTGTTCATATTCCTCTATCGAATGGCCCACAGCCTGTGCAGCAGCAAGTGTCAGTACAATGAAGTATGTGAAATCCACCTGACGCGGACGCCTGCCTTCCAAATTGCTATCAAAAACTCTATCACAAGGGTAGCAATCCCAACCTTGGTCTTTCTTCAGCAACATCGTGACCAGTTAACAAATGGTCCTGTCTCGCTGCAGATTTGGTGTGATTTGTTGGCATTGGCTGGCATTTCGGATTGGGATGTGCGTGAGCAGCACCGGGATGATAAGAAGTGCTGTAATCGCATCTGCTCGGTTAGGTTGGCCTTCAAGGAAGCCGAGAAGACGAAGAAATGTGTTCGGTGTGAGGCAGTGTACTACTGTGGAAAGGACTGCCAGAGGAGGTATGTATTTGAGTGTCGAATCATGCAATCTTACTCACTACTCCTTCCCAGCGACTGGTCAATCCATAAACTTGAATGCCAACCACGG
>Ga0247742_10001450_pt1 | contig 16615 bp, 27 predicted proteins | sample UWRJL208509C2_FD_180944 | JGI IMG/M metagenome (GOLD analysis project Ga0247742, IMG submission 180944) | Plant litter microbial communities from Arlington Agricultural Research Station in Wisconsin, United States - UWRJ-L208-509C-2 | ecosystem: Environmental > Terrestrial > Plant litter >...
CCTCAATTTGGCAAGACAGGCCACACTGCACCTCGCCTCAAACTTCCATCGAGGATGCCAAAGAAGAGTAAGCCTGCATATTATGCCGTCAGAAAAGGGCGCCAACCAGGTGTGTACGAGACATGGTACGAGCCTTTTCTCTAATATTAAACGTGAACTCATGATGGAGATAAAGGGCTGAATGCGAGGAACAAACCAAAGGCTTTTCCGGTGCCAGATTTCGAGGGTTTCCCACATACAAGGAGGCGCGTGCATTCGCACTTGGCGAGTCAGCCCAGGACGAATCATCCAGCTCTAGAGCAGCGAGCCCAGTGGATTATAAAGGGAAGAAGCGGTCTTTCGAGGAACTTGAAGAAGATACCGAATGGTCTGTTGTCTATAGCGATGGTGCCTGCAAAGGAAATGGGAAACCAGGTTCCATTGCCGGAGTTGGTGTGTGGTGGGGTCACAACGATCCCCGGTAAGGGCTTCCATTTTCCGCCTGAAGATCTACTAATTTTTATTTACAGTAATATTGCAGAGCGATGTCCTGGAGAGCAAACCAACAATCGTGCAGAATTGATCGTGCGAGAGCATTCCGCATTTCTATGGCTCTTCTAACAATGTTTGACAGGCCATCCTCCGAGTCCTTGAGACTGCGCCTATATCAAAGAAGCCTTTAAAGATCAAGACAGACTCAAAATATTCAATTCAGTGTGAGTAGCACCTCGATCGTAATGGCAATGGAACTCATGACAATATGGCACAGGCTTTGAATCATGGATTCGTAAATGGGTCGACAATGGCTGGATATCATCGACGGGAGAGCCTATCAAGAACGTCGCGGTTATTAAATGCGTGTCGAAACTGTTGGAATTCCGAGGCGCATGTGGCCAGAAAGTTATCCTGGAGTATGTCAAGGGCCACAGCAACGACATTGGGAACGATGGAGCCGATTATATGGCAAACCTAGGGGCTTTGGAACCGCGGGAGCCGGAGCGGGATTGGGCATCACTCATAAAGCGTGTGGACGAGGAACTTGCCCAAATCACCCTCGCAAGTGAAGATGAAATCCAACCGATAGTAATTCAACGCGAAGACGAGACCTTAGCACATGTACCACTCGAAAACCGCGCTAAGTCTCGGAAGGTTGAGCCGACTGGACCTGCGGTCCTCTCCCCGTTATTCCGACCACCATCACCAGATCAACTATCAACGCTTATTAAAAGTAATGAGGCGGATTCCACGCAACCATCGTCGCAAAACGGTACTCTATCCCTCATATCATCCCAGAAGGCGTTGCCAAGAGCTCCCCAAAACCAAAGTCCTATCAAACATCTCCCTTCATCATCTCGTTCTATGCATAGTCCAAGCTCTACAGTGTCTCAGGCAACACTGCCAGCGACTGGGTTTCTGGGGAACCCGAAATCTCCCATCAAGGTGTTCTGTGCGCACCCCCCGTTTGTACCCACTTCATTCGTACCTGCGCCCGATGTGGAATTGAATTTAGATGTGAGTGTGCGTCGTTATCGGTTGACACGCTCTCACTCCGTTCGCACCTAGGATTACGCAGATTGCCTCTTAGACGATGCGAACCTCGCTAGTGAATTGTCTGATTGACGACTCACACCTGCCGATAGACCTTTCTTGACATCGATTTTTTTTTCTATATCCAGTGACACCCCACTTGTCCATATCTGCGCTGTGCACTCTAAATTGCATTGTTACATTTACATTTCACAAGCCGAATGTTTACTGTCCTCCCTGGCCCCATTCAACTGGTAGAAAGGTCTACTTCGGTAAAATACCCTCAACGACCGCAGTTTTTTGTTTCCCTTCCTCCGGTCTTATAAGAGTATACCCAAGGTTCATAATCCCTCCAGAGTCGGATGTGTCGCTTCTCCTTCACAGATGGGAGCTTCTTGAAGGCTGCAACACATTTCTTGATTGCCAACTCGTCGACTGGAGTGAGTTCAATAGATGTCTCAATGATCAGAATATTGAATTTCTTGAAGGCACCCAAATCCTGTAAGAAGAACTGCCGACAAGATTCAGTAACTTTTCCTCGAAAAAAGATCGAGTCTTACATCTACTTTGTCGCTTTTTATGTAGAAGGTGAGCAAATTGGGTACGGCCGCCACGATGACTGCAATCCGTATTAACGTTCATACATGACTTTTGAGATAGGGATGGAGTCGACTCACGCTTCATCATCTTCTTCGAGTCCGTGCTGATACCTCTCAACTCTTCCATCTCTTTACAGTGCTGCCCAACGACTTGAAGGAGTCTCCTACCATCGTCCGTGATCGACCAGAGACGCTTCACTTTAGGACAACGCTTCAGCACATCCCAGCAATTTCCTGGTATCACCAAAGTACGTATTTGAAGAAAGGAGACAGGTTCGAAACCGGTCAGCAGCACCTTCATCATCTGTGTGTGAGCGTGCAAAATATGGAGAGTATGGAGATTGGGTAGGCGAGCAATGCAAGATGCAAATGTTGGGACGACTTCCGCAGATTTGAAACGTGTGAGGACTACGTGCATGCTCCTGTTGGGCAGGGAAAAAAAGTCAGATAAAGAGGGAAATCATGACATATGCCAGCAATTACAAAACTTAATCAATGGGTGCAAGTCCGCGCGACTAGTGAGACCGTCGCACTTCCTCAGAAGGGTTTGTCCAACATGCCTGAAGAACAATGGTCCCTCCTCACTATTCGTCCTTCCGCGAACATTGAAACACACCATGAAGGACTCCCAAAGGATTGGCAGGAAGATCTTTCGGTATGCCACGCAAAGCTGGGAAAGTGAACGGAGCGCGTCTGACTTTTGCAGAAACTTGGGTGGGAGTACGCGATCGTCATTGGATCCAGGCACTCTTGAGAGCAAGTCTACACCATAGAAATGCTGAAAAATCTCGTCCCATAACTCTGGAGGCAATTTCAGGAAACCCCTGTTGGCGTTCGCTGCTACCTCTGCCGAACCAGTCTGCGCGACAATTCTAGATTTTTTCGATGGTGCCGACGGTTCAAGCTGCTCTGGTGGATTCCTACGCTTCTTGGGGGGCATTCCTAGGACTAGAGGAAGAATGTTGGGGTAGTGGAGTACAAGTTGACGCGTCACAACCTTAGGCAGGGTCAAGCAAGGTTCGATTGGCAAGGTCCGCTAGCGCAAATAAACCTGCTTAAGCGCCGGTTCTCCACCCTTGATCAGGCCATCAGCGCCTGTTGAGGGAATCGAAGATTAAGCCTGCTCTTGTACAAGGGGATTATTTTATTTATGTACAAAATATACATCAAAGAAGAATCCGAAGTCTAGGAGTACAGAAGCGCCTCTGGCGGAATAGAAATCGCAAGTTGTATAACTACATTCAAGACGTCGATGACAAGATCAAAGGCTAAAGAGAATCGAGAAAAGAACCAGGTCACACCAAGGCCTCACCAACAGTGAAATGGACGTGATCACCCTCGCCAAGGGTGAGCCTGACCGGAAGGCGAGGGTCGATCCTAACGGGGGCATTGGAGCCGACATAGAAATCGCCACGGGTGAAATTACGGGTGATGGCGGCGGCTTCCTCTTCAGTAAGATTCCGAGGCCGCTTGTTGGGACGGAAAGTCGAAGTGGATGCTCCGGTGAAGGTGCCATTATAGTCATAGTACTGTTGGTGATTCAGGTTCGGCGTTCCCTGCAGTGTTGCATACATAGGAGGCGGGGCAAACTGAACATTGGTGGTAGCTATCAGATTGAACAGTAAGCAAGTGGAAGACACAGAAAGAAAAAAGCAAAGCGCACCGGTCGGGTTGTGGTGGCTGTTATGATCTTGTGCATCGGGATCTGGATAGGCACAGGAAGCGCCTAAACCGCGCTTGAGACAGCTCTGAAGAAGGGTTGAGACACATTGTGCAGCAGAATATCAGAGACGAACCTGACAAGGCAATACTTCGCTACATCTTGTTTTGCCAGTGTGACAGGCCACGCAAGCCCTCCGAACGGATGGTGCTTTCGCTGCAAAATGATTGATGTTAAGGACCGAGACCGGTAATCCTAGTGCGATACATACGCTTGCGGGAGGCCTCCTGCTGGCCGGTCTGAGAGATGGACTGGGCACCGAGGCCGACATCCTGCTGCTGCTGGAGCTGTTGCTGGAGTTGCTGGGTGTCGATGGACGGCGGTTGGTCCTGGGCCGGTTCGTCTGTGGGCATGGCCGACATCTGGACGTGCAAATTGCGGGCCAACAACGGGCAGCCCCCCGTCCTCCGTCACCAGTCCCGGCATCCTCCGCCGTCACGCCGTCACCGTCACAGCCATCGGCTATCGTCGTTGCCGGGGGCCAATACCTCATCCCCGCACAGCAGATGCATCTTCATCCTTGACCACCATGTCGTCCCAACACCCACCGCTCCAACCACCAGTGCCCTTTGCAGATTTTGAATTCTCGTTTGATCCCTCGTTGTCGAATCTCTTCCCAAACCCACCACCCTTACCGTCCTCAGCGGACCTTTTCTCTGCATCCGAGACCACAGATATCTTTGGCTTTCTCGACAACTTCAACGACATCAGCTGGGGGGAGTTTATCCCGGATCAACAACAACAACAACCATCCTACGACCATGTTCAAAGCTCGATCGCACCCTACTCAAATCCGCATCTCAATACCGTCCCAGAGCCATCGACATCCACACGGCCCAGGACAAATACCCGCACAGGTCCAACGCGCGGTACCCAAGATGATCGCCAGTTGGATTTCGATGCGCGAGCGTCTAGCACGACCTCAGAGTCTCCCAATCCGTCCTCTACGCCAACCTTCAGCTCCAACCCAGATCTAAACGCGCAACGAGCTGCCTCGCGCGCGAAACCCCTGCTATCTACCCCTCAGAAACGTCTCAACCATATTATGTCGGAACAGAAGCGCCGGAATGCTATTCGAGACGGCTATGCTCAACTCATCACTCTACTTGCCCCAGCTGGATCGGGCACAGCGATTGGTATGCCCACTCGGGGTCGACCCAAAGGCAGTGGTAGCCGTGGAAAAGGCCAAACAAAAGGGAAGAGTGGTGTGCTATTCCGCGCAGTAGAATACGTACGGTGGCTAGAAGAGGGACAAGATGCGCTAGGCAACGAAGTGCTGAGGGTGGAGGCCGCCGCTGGGATTCGACACCCACCTTCATGACCGATACACCGCGGCTGGATCCCACAGTTATTCATATTTGCTGTCTACATACCCAAAACCAAAGTCTTACGATAGAGTTGTCGTTATAATGTGTATACCAACCAAGAACACCACATTTTTCTCCGATCCTACCATTTCGTCTTTTGCAAATGTATTTTCGACGCGTCCGGCGACCGCGATAAATGACATCACCTGATGTCCTTCCTAAACGGACCACATGCCTCCTGCTCCCGTACCACCACCATCTCCTCCATGGCCTGTCCCGAAACTCCTCTTCCGCATTGAAGACCTCGATCATGAAGGTGCCGACGTCTTTTTGGAAGCTGTGCAACCCAAAGTAGCCCTGCGCGAGGCCATAGCGGCCAGCTTCAAATGGTTGTATACTGAAGCTACCGTACCAAGAAAGTAAGCACCTTGTGGCGCTGAATTTACGCGCATATATTTACTTTAACAGTGTACAGCAGATTCTCCTTGTTCTTCGGCCTATGGATGGGGTTGCCTTCACTTTCGGGAGTGAATGGCACAAGGAGATACATGTCTCTCTAGATTACATCAAGAAGATACCCAAGTTCCGAGTTCGCGACGAGATTATGGGTGTGCTTGTCCATGAAGTTGTTCACTGTTTCCAGCACAACGCGCAAAATACATGTCCTGGTGGTCTTGTCGAAGGAATTGCGGGTGCGTCTTTCTTTCAGAATATGGAAAGGGAATGCTAACAACCCGCACACGTGAACTGTAGACTTCGTCCGTCTACATGAGAATTTTGCACCGCCTCACTGGAGACGGATACCAGGTGAAACTTGGGATGAAGGCTATCAGAAAACGGCATTCTTCCTAGATTGGATTGAGACCCGCTATGGTGAAGGCACGATTCGTGAGCTCAACGAGTGGATGAAGGACAGGAAGTACCATCAGAGGGTGTTCAAGGAACTCACTGGTCGACCTGTGCGCAAGCTTTGGGCGATGTATTGCAAGAGTTTGGAAGACTCTGAAGGTTTTACGATTGTCGTGAAGGACGAAGATTGACGATGCCTCAAGTTCTTCTATACCATTGTGCTTAGCTTTGCCTCCATCATTCAAATATACCCAGGATCTCAACACTATCAACATTACAACGCCGTTTGTCTCTTTATTACTTGGAGGAGGATTGGAGTCGTGTAACATGTCTGCAAACCATCGGAATTACCTCGGGTCTGTTCTGCTATCTGTTGTTGTCAGAACATCAGGTGAGGCTTTCCCGAACACCCCTCGAGCTTTGTTTGTCTGACTGAGTTCTAGATATTCACTCTTTGTACCTCAACTATTTGTATCGTTATGCGCATATTTATGCAAGAAACAACTTCGTGACTTCAATCACCATCAACAACGTGGTCAGTGTGGGCAGTGCCTGTCCACAAACTGTGTATTTATCCGAAGCCTGGTTACATACCCGAACTTCGTTCGTATTGTCTTACGGCCAACATGCCTCCTACGCCTCCGCCACCAGTGCAACTTGATCTCTCCTGGCCTATCCCGAAGCTAAAGCTACGCATTGACGATCTTGACCACGAAGGAGTTGGGATCTTCCTCAAAGCCATTGACCCAAATGAAGCATTGCGTCAGGCAGTTATGGCTAGTTTTGAATGGCTCTACGCACTAGAAACTGTTCCACGAAGGTTTATGCTCCCTCTTCTGTGCCCAAAAGTGAGCTGACGGAAACTGCACAGTGTTCAAGAGATTACATTAGTCTTGGTTTCGATGCCTGGAGTCGCACATACCACAGGTTCCAAGACTCACAAAGAGATCTACTATAGCCTCGATTACATTGTTGAAACCAAGGATCGTGCAGAGGACGAAATCAACGGGGTTCTGGTGCACGAAGTTGTTCATTGCTTCCAGCATAATGGGCAAGAGTCGTGCCCTACTGGGTTTACTGAAGGGATTGCAGGTATGTGGATACAATATCCTACGAGGGGATATCTGAACTGAATATCTCCAACGAATATTAGATTACGTCCGCTTGAACGCAGGCTATGCACCTCCTCATTGGCAGAAACGATTTGATGGAGATTGGGATGCTGGGTACGACTTGACGGCGTATTTCCTCGACTGGATCGAAAAGTGTTATGGTACGGGCACGATCAAGAAACTCAACTTGTCCGTGAAGAAGAAATATAAAGATGATCGGTTCGAAGAACTAACTGGGAAACCACTGAAGACACTCTGGGAGTCGTACTGTGCTTGTCAAGGCAAGGTGGATAATGATGTTGCCCTCAAAAACGAAATGGAGGTGAATGTGAATGTGGATGAGTTTGAGGAAACAGAGAATGCACACTGGGCGTTGACTCAGTGGCCAGTACCAAAGTTCGACCTCCGCGTGGATGACCTCGACCATGACGGTGTGGACGTCTTCTTTGAAGCTGTCAATGCGAAGGATGTCCTGCATCGAGCAGTCATGGCAAGCTTTAGCTGGCTGTACACAATTGAAAATGTGCCAAGAGAGTAAGTTCACAGAACCTATATTCAATTCGCATGCTCATACTACGTATATTTTAGGGTCAAGGAAATCCGGCTTGTCCTCCGGCCAATGGACGGAGTTGCGTATACTACGGGCAATGCCACACACAAGGAGATCCATTTTTCTCTAGATTACATCAAGAAGGTCGAGCATCGCGGTAAAGACGAGATTACGGGTGTACTGGTTCATGAGGTCGTACACTGTTATCAACATACAGGCCGCGACACATGTCCTGGAGGATTAATCGAAGGTGTAGCTGGTATGTTCCAAACCTTCTCTATATGCATATCCTCGTTGTGTTTTCGAGTCTCGTAATCGCACTTTCTTGAATTTAGACTTTGTCCGGCTATCGGAGAAACTAGGCCCACCACATTGGTCAACATCGCATATTCCAGACAAATGGGATGCAGGCTACGAGGCGACAGCTTACTTCCTTCAGTGGATCGACGACACCTTTGGACAAGGAACCATCCAAAACATGAACGCTCACTTGAAGGATGTTAGGTATCAAGACAAGCTGTTCGAAGAATTGACGGCAGTCCCACTCGATGAGCTATGGTTGGCCTACGTAGAGTTCAGAAGAAAGGAGAATGAGCAGAAGCCAGCGCTTGTGGTTCAGAAGGACGAGAACTGAGCTACTTCGAGTTAAGCCGTTCTCGTCAACGTTATTGGTGGCTTAGTCGATACACACTATTGTGAATGTAAAATGCTGCAAGTTACCGGAAGGTAGCCCACGTATTGCTACAGTCGAAAAAGACGAAAGAATTAGTGGTAAGGGCGGTGCATATTCTAAAATCAGGAAAGCACAGCAAGGATGTGATTACAAAGGTGGTTGCAGATTGAGTTAATTAAGAGTATAAGAATTCGTGGAATGTGAGATGCGAAGATTGTAATGTCCGCAGGCAGAACGTAGGCAACAACGCCATGGACCCGAAAGTGAAATGGGGAGAAGAAACTGATTGTGTCGAAGACAATGCTAGACCCAGATGTGACTATCCCCACTCCTCCTCCAATGCTCGCGCAAGGAAATCGTCTTCCTCCACTTCGTCCTCATCGCTTTCTTCAGTGCTGTCATCATCATCAGTGTCATCGTCCTGATCCATGCCCTGCTCGGGAACCTTTGGACTCGGCTGTGCAGACCCTTCGCTCGCACTCCCATTGCTCGCTGTTTCCGCCTTCTCGTATGCAGGAGGAGTTGGGACCTGGGCGGGGGACGTAACCTTTAGCTCTTCGGCGGTTATGCCTTCCTTGAGCTTGGAATACCCTGTCCGTTCCGCTGCGAGCTTCTTCCGCTTGGCGAGGGGAGAGCGAAGATACTCCTCATCTGTACCGCCGTTGCTACCATTCGTAGCTGCACCTGCATCTGAAGGTGTCACGCTTCGAGGTCGTTTACGGTTTGTCCGTGGGGTTCCACTCACACTTCTGTAGGAGATACAAACAGGTCAGCAAACAGTCTAAGAGAGTTGAGCACAAAGTCCATCGAAAGGTAAACGTACCCCGAAACGCTAGCATTCCCATCTGTCCATTCATCATCAGACGCATTTCCGCTCCTCATCCCATAACTCCTTTCACTTCTTGCATCCCCGTCGTCGTCGTCATCGCTCTCATTCATCGCAGCCTCAACTTCATCGTTGATATCATCCCAATTTATAGCCGCAAGCGCAAGCGCACCTGGCTCCTTTCCCATATCTGCTGTCGGCTCTTGGTCCCACTCGTCTGAATCAATGTCCAGATCCGACGAGGAACCCGCTTCACCTTCTACTGGGCTTGAGGCAGCAGCAACGGATGAATGTGGGGGCAGGGCAGGTGGGTCGTCGAGAAGATACGGCTTCTCGTCCTGCCGTTTCCAAAGTGCTATGGTGTCTGTGAACCACGCAAGCCAAACGATCTTGATGCCCCCGCGCTTTCGTGCCATATCAACTTTAACGGTCCCACGCTGAATAATTGATCATGACAAAACAATTGGAACTCGGTGTCAGTTATCGGTATCGCGGAGCACGGACGGAGGCGAGAAAGAGAAGAGAAGAGATAAACCCAGAGGGATATACCCAGAACTATAACTGGGATGGGCACAAAAACATCAATAGCTCGACTGGCCGTGCGGGGTTGCATGGTATGACGTATCTCCACATGCCTCTTGTTTGAAGGGGGGAAAGTTTAACAAGGTAGACATACCTTTGCAGCCACAACATGCGTGATGTCTCCCGACAGCTCAGTCGAACATCTCGCACCAAACATATGCGCCATACGCCAGATTTCCGTTGATTCAGGATTTGTGTCTAGTGGGATGACACTTGAGAAGAGAATGTGGACGCCTTCGAAAACGTCGGAGCGGATACGAGGTATGATGCGCTACAAGAGAATGGTGAATGGGCAAATGAGTGAGTATAGATGTCTTAAAATTGGGCAAGACGCGCACCGTTACATCGTAGGCTTTGCTGCGAGGGCCTGTTTTGCGTCGAACGTTGTCCGGAGACCGCGCCTCATACGCCTCGAAGAAACGCGTGTGGATTTCATTAAGTAGCTGTACAGCAAATATCAATTCAGATATCAGATATGATCATCTTCAAAACATACCTTGCCTATCCGATCCAGCTCATAGTCGTCGTTCTTTAATAGTGCCTTTTTGTGCACCTTCTCTGGCTTTGGAGACACAGATTTCCTAGATGTCTCGGTCGCTTCCGAAATTTCTGTTGTAGCCGGAGCTGCAGTAGGAATAGCCGTCTCTGCTTCTTTAACCTCATGTTCCGTCAGTTCCTCTTGCTTCTTTGCCAGAGGCCGCTGCTCTAGCTGAGCGTCCAGGGCGGCATTGTTCTCAGTAAGCATCACCGTGGTCTGGATCTCTGCGAGATCAGACTCGTCTTCCGCCGGAGAAGTAGGTGAGGTATCTACGGCATTCGATGACGTACTACTTGCTGTGGGCGTTGAGGCGCTGGGTCCATTGATGCTTGCAGGGGCAGATGGTTTTGGAGGGGTGACCGGCACCGCTGCCGTCAAAGGCTCGATCTTGGGAAGGAAAGATGAGTTGATGTCACCAATTCCGACAAAGAAGTCATCTGGCGAAAGGTTAGAACAGATGCTGAAGAGTAAAGGCAAGACTTACAAGGGATGACTTTAACGAGATTCGGGCTCCATTCCCAAACATCTGCACGATCGTCTATAATAACCACCATAGATGTGTCGCAGGGGAACAATCTTTGCAGACTCTTTTGAGTTAGACCTGAAACAAGTTAGCATAATATAAAGTACAAAGCGCCGAAACTCACTGCCACTCTCATCACGACTGAGTAAACGACCTCCAAAAATGCTTCCATCCGGATCAATAGCAGCACATACTTCTTCGGCGTAGGCACGAGTACCCATCGTATAAACGTGCATCTCGTACTTCGTTGCGGCCTCCCGTAGGAACTCCTTCCACCCGGGTCTGGGTTTGATGTAGTACATACACCCCTCGTTCTCCACAAGTTTGTTCTTCCCCTTCCCCTTTTGAGCACGAGGAGGACCAAACGACTCTGGACCTAGTCTGAACTGTTTGACGTCCTTGAGGGCCTCCCAGTTGGGATTGCACTCGTCCTCTGGGTCGTCATTTGGCTGTCTCGCTTCCCAGGCCTCGCCCTCTGTGATCCAGTCCCCGACAGTAGGATCGACGGTAGCATGCACGATAGTCTGATCGAGATCGACAATGAGGGAGAGCTTCCGTGATTTGAGCAGGTGTTTGGCTGTCTCCCGCTCTATACGTTGGGCTTCCTCGAACGATACCGTGGGTCCAAACGCGGAATGGGTCATCTGGATAGATGCACGCGATGCATCTGAGAAACCAGTATAGTCCACACTGCAGATGTATTAGATACAAATCACGACTTCAGTAGCTGAAGTTTGGACGCACTTGGTCATATCCTTTCCGCACAAGACACACAATCCCCCAAGCTGCATGCCATGTTTGCATGGTTCAACGACAACAACAGCCGGTCTCTCTTTGGCTTTCTTCTTAGAGACGACGTCGCCAGCTTTCATCTTCCATTCACTTAGCTTCCCCTCGATGGCGGAGTCCCATGTTCCGAACCTTGTCTCTGGTTGTGCGTTGGGGATGTTTGGGAGATATACGTAGGAGTACGAGAGCAGCCGAGTGCTGCGCTGCACTGGTGTGTTGGGTTTGGCATCGAGTGAGAGTAGCTTTATAGGATAGGGAAGGGATGCAGGGAGATAGAGCTCGGTCGGACTCTCGTCCATACTGTTTGTGCTCAATGAAATCCAAATTGCCGACTCAACCGTGCTCCGTCGGAGTTGGCAAATATTCCCTTATCAGGCATGTTGAATTTCATCGAATTTTGGTACCAATTGTGGACATTGGGTCCGAATTACCACGCCAGTCCGGGCGCTTATTACAATCGCAACTCGTCCTCATTCCCAATCGCTCGCGCGTCCGTATAAACCCCTTACAAGCATATCTCACTGCATTAATATCATGGAAGCGGCATTGCTATCTCAAACCGACGGACTTGACAAGCCGATCGGAGACTCGGAGCGTCAAGCAACTGTTGAGGATGACAAGTACTTCTGAAGAAGCGACTTCATATATCTTAAGGTGTGCGCGTTTTCCGTGGCTCCTGAGATATTAGAATTGCTCTGAGACGATCGATTTCAAAGGTCAAAAACCACCTCTTTAGGTTACCCCAGCACTACCTCATATCGAACTGCCAAGTTCTCTTCGATATGTTCATTGGACCACTTAGAGTGCCGTGGGATTCACCATCGAGAATCCAATTGAGCTGACCCTTGAAATTTCTGCGGAAGATTTCCGCAGCTTTTTGGAAGAGCTTCTTCCAATGTGAGTAGCATCTAAATGATTTGCACCTAACCTTCAATCAAACTGCCAAAACTGGCTTCTAGAAGGAAAGAGCGGATTGGGAGCCCATCCTTGAGTCAAAAATCTAAAGAGGAGAAGATCTCTATTTTGAAGGTTGCCACAAGCCTAGGATGCGAAGCCCTTCGTCTCGATGCAGCAGCTAATCTAGAAGGGGTGCTGCGTGGTATGGACTTTGCCATTCTTGGCAGAAAGTTTGCTGTAATCAGTTGGGTGCAAGAAGGTTACAGAAGGATAGTATCAAGGAACGAGACAATCACGGATGAGGAGGTGTTTCTCTTAGGTCCAACTACCACTATTCGACTTCTTCGCTTGAGAGACGGGGGCCGTTTCAAAGCATGTCTACGAAAAGTTGCTTCGTTCCCATGGCCCGCTTTCAACACGACACTTGGATTGGAATTAGACCTCGCAATTGCAACTGCTTTCAAGGAGGAGTTTGATGAGCTAGCAGCACGAAGCGCGTTTACCAATTGAACCAGTTTCAACATACTATATCTCTGAACTTATAGAAGGCTCTTGAACCTACATTTTAGGTACAAGGGGTGCCTGGTATACACTACATGCTACGACAGGAACAATGTATATCGATCTTGAATTAGGGACCACTAAGGCTGATGAGTCGTCTGCTTCTTGCTTTCTCGTTTATTTGTCAAATATAGAGGCCAACTCTTGGCATTGAGACCGAATTACCACGCCAGCCTCGGCGCTTATCGACCCAACGATCGCCAGGCTTCTTGACTGCAAACTCTCACGTATCACACCTCTTGAATAAAAAGGCTCTCATAAGCATCCGACGCGTATCTCTTCACTCTTACTGCAATCCGATATCATTGACGCCATGACATCGGCACTGCTATCTCTAATGGATGGGCTTGACAAGCCCATCGAGAATCTAGCACTCGTCGAGGACGAGAAATATTTCTGGAGAGGCGAATTTGTATTTCTTAAGGTTCGAACGTTTGCTATGAAGTTTGGAATAGAAAGGCGGTGATATCATATTCACAGGTCGAAAACCACCTCTTCCGATTACCCCAACATCAACTCATTGCAAACTGCCAAGTTCTCTTCGATATGCTCACCAGCCCCAATCAAGCTGGCGTCGGACTCACTGCCGAGAAACCAATCAAGTTACCTCCAGACGTGGCTGTGGAGGATTTCCATAGCTTTTTGGAGGAGCTGCTGCCAATGTGAGTTCTTATTTTATCTTATAATCGTGACGCAGACTTCTTCAACTAACCTACCGACTCCACTTTTCAGAAAGAAAATGCAGAGGCCAGCCAAGAGAATGAATGATAAAGCTGAATACCTGTCTACATTGAAGGTAGCCACAATCTTGGGATCTCAAAACCTTCGAAAGGACGCAATGATGCGTCTGAGGAGGCAACTAGACGAAATGGAACTTGTCGTTCTTGGCAGAAAGTATACATCCCCCACTTGGGTGCGAGAAGGCTACAAAAAGCTGGTGTCGAGAACGGAGACAATTACGGACGAGGAGGCATATCTCTTGGGTCTTTTGACCACTGTCCGCCTTCTTCGCTTGAGAGAAGGGGGCCACTTCAAGGGAAGTACATCTGAAAGTCCGTACTTTGCATCGCCCCTACTTGTTGCGGAGTTAGAGGCCAAAATTGACGCTGTTTTCAAGGTGGAGTTTTCTGAACTCCAGCTGGAAGCATCTTTAATTGAAAGTGGGTTTTTTGATGTATTATAATACTAACATGGGGACCCTTATTACTATGGTGTTATGGTGCTCTGGTGCTATGTAGCACTACCGAGTGTCTTATAGGAAAAACAGGGTTTGTAGATGTACTATCATGATAGCGGAAACAGGCTCCAACACTGATTTGCATACTATCTGACAGTGGGTTGCTAAGACTCTACTGCTCAAAAGTTCTCTGTAAATACGTGCCCATCTATCATAGCTTGTAATACGCTTTTGAATCATTTTTGGGTGTGTTAGCGTTCGAGTGATATGATCCTAAGCCAAATTCAGTTGGCGATTTCTATATCTAGAAGGTTACATCACTTTCGCCCTCCCAGTCAATACCTCCACTCCTTCCATCACTACCTCGCGAGTCAGTTCTTCGCTCCCCATTCAACTCTGCCTGTAAGTATAACTAAATGGGTCCCAAATTGTACGGATGCCCATTGCATGTCCTCCTCGCTTGGGTCCCCTGTCCGCTTGTACTCCCGCAAAAAATTGTCCAGTAACAACGTTGCCGTTTCGCCACAGATTTCTGGATGGAACCTCTTCAGGAGGTGCATCTCTGCACCAAACTGGCCGACCTCAATCCCCGGTAGACCGGTCCTGGTCATTTCCCAGTCGACAACGTAGATTCTTTCTAGGCCACTTTTGTCATCCAAAACGACGAGTAGGTTTCCTGGCCAAAAATCGCCCATGACGAACTACATTGGCCGTTCAAAATATGTCGATGGGAATATTCTGTACTCACATCGTGCTCCGCCTCAAGCATTGCCTTAGTTGTCTTCTCTGCCAAGGCCTCAACCACTTTCAGATCGTCCTCGTCGACCACTAAGGGGGGATCCAAGAGCTTAGGCACATCCGGCGCACCTGTCAGCGTCTCCCTTAGCCTCCCATAGTAGTACCAGGCACATATTTTCTTCGCCTGTGGATTCCCCGACACCGATGCACAGAGCTCCTTGTTACCTCTGCCCCACTTGTGCACCCTTCCGAGGAAAGACCCGACCGCCTCACCCATTTCTTTCGCCATGTCCACAGTAGCTTTTCCTTGCTTGAAAAACTCCTTCAAAGGTATGCTATTTTGCCCAGCGTCATCCATTATAATCGCGTGCGCCTCTCGATCGAAAAGATGCACTTCGGGGACGGTGACCTTTGAATCAGCGGGCAACCAGGCTCGAATATGCCGAAGCGCTTCAACTTCGTAGATCTGTTAATATTCAAGTATCAGTGCAATACGAATAGAAATCGGATGGGGAATTTATGGAAGCAATAGAAGCAATGGTCGAATAATCATATTCAATCTACTGATTAGAGCAGGAGAACACACACCAAAATACGGGTGATAATGCCAAATGTGAGGAAGGTGAAGTACAAGAAATATCTTACCTGCCTCTCCTGCATCAAATGTACATCCTTCATACTCTTCACGTAGGGTTTTGCATGCTTCAACACCACCGTCTCTCTTCCGCGAAACGGAGTAGCCAACCTCAATCGAAATATGTAGTTCGCGTTTCCCCCAGAGAGTGGCATGATCTCCGTACTGGTCCAAGGACTTCCAGTGATGTATGCACGAACACCCTCCTCAGTCGATAGATCATGCTGCGGTGAGCTTGTGGCGGCGGTCCTATTGTTGGAAGTATCCATGTAAGCGGAAGAATGAGGTTTGAACTTGGTTCAAGAAAGAGTTGCTCACTTTCCCCATCAATTTATCGAGTCGGCTGCTCCGGCTGAGTGGATTATATCTGAGTATACCTTGAAGTCCACATAGATATGTAGAATCACCTTGCTGAAAGCAAAGGTCTATCCCGGTCGATATTACCTAATGTTTGGTTGGAGCAAACAATAGGCTGGTGGGGATGGGTCTTGAAAAGTGGGACCAATGCCTCCGATGTTTGGTTGTAGCAAACAATAGGCTGGTGGATGGGCTTTGAAAAGTGGGACCAATGCCCCCGAGCGTCGTGGGACTAATCTGCCTTTTTTATACCACATTTCTCCTTCAGTGATCGGTATTTAGAGCACGCGCAAGCTTCGCTGCAATCGGCTCCAAGCCTACGAGAGAGCAACCATCTTTTCACAAAAGTAAACATCATGATGAGTCTCATCCTCAAGACGACAACTTAAAATTCTGAGTGTAAGATCAATATAAGATTTGTCTCTATCGATTCCTAGAGAGATGTAAGCGAAGCGCCGAAGCCGCAAGGAACCAACCGAAGGTTGGTGACGAGCGGCGCAGAATCCTCTTATGAGCTCAAATTAATATGCCATCTGCCTCCGATTCGTCTCGTCTATGTTTCTGTATTTGAATTGAAATATCTGGTGTCTAAGTATTGCATGAAAGCGTACTAATTTTCTGATATTATGGATTCTTCTCTTCAGCAAGGTGTATGTCGACGAAGGCGACCCCTTCAT
>Ga0247742_10001451_pt1 | contig 16614 bp, 19 predicted proteins | sample UWRJL208509C2_FD_180944 | JGI IMG/M metagenome (GOLD analysis project Ga0247742, IMG submission 180944) | Plant litter microbial communities from Arlington Agricultural Research Station in Wisconsin, United States - UWRJ-L208-509C-2 | ecosystem: Environmental > Terrestrial > Plant litter >...
GTTCCATTCACATACACCGTCCAAGCGCGCTACCTTGCTTTCCACCCTGTTGAACTTGGCCCCATGGCCACTGTGGGCGTCTTACTCGTCAATCTCTTGGGTTACTACATCTTCAGGTCTGCCAACGGGGAGAAAAATGACTTCAGGAATGGCAAGAACCCCAAGAGTAAGTTCTCTTAGTTTGCTCGACAGTAGCAAAACTGATTGTCTCGGATAGACCTTCAATTCATGACCACCGCTAAGGGATCTAAACTTCTTACATCGGGATGGTGGGGACGTTCTCGCCACCCGAACTACATGTAAGATCAACAGTTTTCAGGGCGCATTTACATTTCCTAACAGTCAACGAATCATGCAGGGGAGACCTCATCATGGCCCTTGCTTGGTCCCTGCCCACTGGTTTTAACACACCCATCACCTACTTCTATGTCATCTATTTCTCTGTTCTCCTTATCCACAGGCAGCGTCGTGATGATGAAGCGTGTTTGAAGAAGTGAGTTCTTATTTCATTTTTACCGTGGCTTTGGATAGAGGACTGATTGTATTTATTTAGATACGGTGATGACTGGGTGAAGTACACCAAATTGGTGCCCTCCAGAATCATTCCTTATATCTACTAAGCAAAGGGACTATTTATCTTGCTGTTAGTGGTACTTATAGCAATATCTATGATGCCCCGATTTCCAGGGAGTTTGCGACATTGGATTTGGATCGAAATCTGTTTGCATCTTCCCCTTGTCCACGTCCATTATGAACAGTCGGCTGACCAGCCAGCTTCTGCGAGTGCTCGACGACCTAGTGATCTTCTCGTATACTCTGATACGAATCAGAGAAGTCCCAAAGGGGATGTTTCCCTATGCATGATCAGGCAAGACGCTGATGGTGCCTGGATCTACACCTATCTACGTCCCCGAAACCTGTCCAATGATCACTACCAACCAGAAGGTTCCGTACCTCAAAAGCCTATCCACCATAATATTGGCGGCTGGCTGTAAGGATAAAAGACAAGTCCAGAGCTCTCAGGCCAGTTGACATAATTGTGAGTGTCAGTGATGTTGCGTCCAGGCCACTGCAGGTGACATCTTGATTCTTGACAGTAGCTAGTTCCGCAGCAAGGTAGGAGACTGCAAGTCGCCTAAACACCTCAGACTGGATTCCAGCGGACTCTTAAGTATATCAAACACAGCATAGCACAGCCAACGAAGTCTCTTTGGCCTGTAGATCCGCCAACTGTACTTGGTCTCTGCATATAAATACTCTCAAGTTCGCAAGCGAGACATCCCATCTTGACGTGCTTGTCATGGACGATAGCCTCACCACACCCTCCGCACACCAAGTTCTTGTCCTTAAACCAGACAACCCGAGCAACACCAGCCTGGTCGACTCAGCCACGGGTGAGGTGGTATACAAGGTTATTACCAAACATGAATCGAAGAAGACGACAACATACGTTGAGGATGCGCAAGGAAAGACGGCTGCGAGCTGGGAATGGCGCGATGTGCGCTCAGATGTTCTGACTCTTGCTGGGGGCAAGCCACAGCATGCGAGTTCGCGGTTGAGTGAGAGTAAGATTCCGTTTCATAGGTGAGGTGTTGTGCGCACATATTTTCATGAGTCTGGGACACTTACCACATCACTTTAACTATGTTTTCAGCTCTGTAACTTTTAAAGATGACAAGGGCAGATCATGGAAGTGGAAGAACGTCAAAGGCGGAGGTCAAATGACTGTATGTCTAGTCCCCGCCCCGTTTCCGTATCCTTATCTCTCATCTTTGTTGTTATTTTCCAGCTGTACCTCGCAGGAGATAAAACTCCAGCAGCCGGTTACCTCCACTCTCTCAGGTACACTGATCGCAGTGTCGACCCTCCTGTACGCAAGACGCGGGAACCGACGTTAACACTTGACCCCCGTGGACAAGAAATCAAAGATTTGGTGGTGGTTTCGTTCTTGATACTGGAGAAGGAGAGAAGGCTCAAGGAAAATTCTGCGGCGAACTTGATTAATTCTGAGGCATCACAGCTCATAGATGTAAGGTAGTAATCAACAATTAATATTGATGCAACGCTAGAAATCCGATGGAACGATACATAGGGGTGAAGCCGGTAATCTTATCTAAGCGCTCACTTGAGTACGTCACGGTCAGTCACCAGAGCATTTTCTCATCAACCACCATGGTAGGTCCTATCCTCATCTCAAAGTTGGGAAATTAAAGACTCTTCACTTGATCAGGACGTCGACCCACTCTCCGATACTGTCCCGCCACGATATGCGATCGAATCAGACGAAGAAGAAGACGAATACAATCCTCTCCGAATTACCTCGAGTTCGAATGAAGATACGAAATTTGACATAAAAATTGCTGGTTCTATACCCACAAATGAGAATCTTGTGCTAGCCTCAAGAGACGCCGGAAGGCTGTGGGCGCGTGGGGCAAATCTAGGAGAACAGATTGGGGCGGTGGCAGTCAATGGAGTGCAGGTGCGCTATGTTTCTTATAATTAATATATCTCTATCATTCCCGATAGATATCAGTGTCGTTTACTGACGCAAATCTGGAGTAGATAGGTCTAGTATTTCGGCCATCGTGGACAACCTCCACTATCATCGTCTCGGAAGCTTTGACGAAGTTACCTCTTAGTGCGATGCACCGATACGCTGAGACCATTATTGAGTCGTTCAAGCCGCAACGGTACGTAGAATTCCTAGATCTAGAGACGCACAGAATACTGAAGACGACATAATAGTGTTGCCCTCCTTGACCTCTATCCGCTACCAACCTATTCATCGCATACGCCAACTTCTTTGGAGGACGCACCGATCCGGTATTTGACTACGTCAAAGGAAACTGGCCTTTTGGTAAGTACTCATACTAAAATGAGGTTACACGCTCAATCCAATATATTCATACCCTCCAGGATTCATCTAAAGCCGAACCTTTCTCGCCTCCAAACCTTCTCCAATCCACATCCGCATCCATCATTTCCCTTCTTTCTGTCGCCTCAGTGGACGCCACACTTCTCTTGCTACCTACTCCACACATCCCTTCTGCTCCACCGAAAACAGTATCTTCCTCTGATATCACCCACCTCGAGGGAAATGAAGCTGAGTTGCCAACCGACCTCACCAATATGGCGCATAGGTTACTTTTCCAGTTACTTGGTGATAAAGAGGGAAGCTTGACGGAATGGAAGCTAAAAGATACTGGGAAGATCTCTAAGGAAAAGTTGGCGAAACGCAATACCGAGGTTGGAGAGGGAAGTATGTACATCTAATTGAGTTTGGCGTATGATGCAGATCCTTATATCCAAGTACACTCGCGTTAGCTTCAAATACATCATGACAGTCTGACCCACTGCCACCACCAACATGAACGTACGCAGCGCAGCCTAAGCTCCCAAGACCAAATCCTCATTCTCCAGCCCGACAACCCGAGCAACACCATCGTCAACTCTGTTGCTGGAGAAGTAGTGTACAAGGTATATACTGAATATGAATCAGGAATGACGACAACGTATGCTGAAGACCCACAAGGTGGGACTGTAGCGAGCTGGCAATGGCGGATGGAAATGGAAGAATGTCAAGGGCGTAATCGGACAAATGACAGTTTGTTGTCTTTCCTTCCTTCCTATCCTCGAGATCCCATATTCAATTACATTCAGCTCTATCTCTCTGGAGACGAAGCACCAGCAGCAGGACACCTCCGCGGACTCAAGTAAACCGACCGAAACATTAATCCTCCCAAGCGCAAGACACGGGATCCGACACTAACGCCCGATCCTCGCAGACAGGAGATCAGGGACAAGACCGTCGTCTCGCTTTTGTTGTTGAGAAGGAGAGAAGGATCAGGGAGGGTTCATCGAACAATACGGTTGCTACAGGGGCTGAGGTATTGATGGTTATAGGGGTTTTACTGAACCATATCTCAACAAAGAGGGCGATGCCAGTGCAATGAACGGTAAAATATGTATTGTGTTCTGTTGAGTCCGATTTCCAATTAAGTCCAGAACTTTGGTTCAAGTGCACATTCCCTCGCCATTTCCAGCTGTGATAGAACTATATGTAAGCCCTCACATACTTAATCGTCACTGAAGAAGATTAGGCACACCTGTTCATCCGTCTTGACCACCAAAATCTTGCCTTTTCCTTCCTTGTCCTCCGAGATATGGACCACCTCCTCCTTGCCTAGATTCTCGTTCGCATGTTGAACAACTTTGCGATAACCCAGACACTCCACTCGTTCAGACACCATCTTCCTTAGCTCCACGCTCTTCTCCCCTATTCCACCGGCAAAAATCAGTGCATCCACGTCCGCGTGCAGCTTCAGATGGTATGCTCCGACGTAGTGCAGCACGCGGTCCATAAACAGATCAAATGCCAAACGACTTGGGTTTCGCGAAGAGATCGTTGGGTCTGGGTTCGAAAGGTCCGCTTGAGAGACGATCGTTCCGAAGTCGGTCGTTCCTGCTATCGCTTTCCAGCCTGATTTGCGGTTGAGGATGTCCTCTGCCTAAGAGTCTGCATGTTAGCTAGATCCATTTTACCAACTAAAAGCAGACCTTCGTGACGCCAACATGTGTTGCCATACTCGGATCATGTGTGATTCGTCCAGCTTTGTTCGTGTAATGGAAAATGAGCGATGGGTCTATGGATCCTGCGCGCGTCGCCCCTGGCAGCCCGTGCAGTGGCGTGAGCCCCATCGATGTGTCCAGGCTCTTACCATTCCGGATCGCACATGCAGACGCGCCGGACCCAAGATGCAGTACTATCAGGTTGAGTGTCTCTGGAGGCTAGAATGGGCGATCAGCAGTGCATGTGCTTGATTCTTGACATGACACTCACCTTATTTAGAAAGTTGGACACGGAACGCAAGATAAAGGCGTCTGGAAGCCATGACGTAAGCAATGCGTGATGGATGGTCTAGAAGGTGTGCTCACAGCTGAGGCCATGGAAGCCATATTTCTTGAGTCCTCGCTCCTTGGCAATATGTTGGTCGATGGCATAGCTTGCGACATGGAGCGGAATTGAGCGGTGGAAGGTCGTGTCGAAATACGCGATGGATTTAGCATCTGGCACAGCATCGGTGCAGGATTTTATGACCGAGAGCGCTGCACCATTATGTCTGGAGATGTTACTCAGTGAGTGGGGCGAAAGATGAGATGGAACTTACAGAGGTGCCAGATCTGACAACGTCTCTATGTGATGGTACGATTCTTCTGTGATCTCGATGGGCTCGGTGTAGTCTCCACCATGCACAACGCGATGACAGAGATACCTGATACGTTTCCGGTCTATAGAGGCCTGGGACTGCAAGCATTCCAGAAAGTGGGCGAAAGCTGTCGCATGGTCTTTGATAGAGGTAACCTCTTTATTCTTGATAGACAGGCCGTTCTTGGATTCACTCTTGAACGAGAACTTTGCTGGTGGTGATGATATCCCAGATATTGAAGAGGTCAAGAGAAGTTGAACGGATTCTGCCTGTTTAGTGGTCGTTGAGCTCTGTGTAACTTGGAAGAGAGATATCTTGAGGGATGAAGACCCTGCGTTCACAGACAACACAAGATTTTTGTCGGCCATGACTTGGACAGAGGAGGTTTGGGTGTAAGGCACATGTCCCGTATCCGAGAAATAAATTTGTCTAGGTCCATCATATCTGCGTCAGTGTAGGCCCCACTAGCCCGATCCAGAATGCTACTGAATAGGCAACGAGAAAGTTCCCCGGTGTATGGTCATGATCATTGCCTGGTCTAAAGTAATCTAAAGTAATAGAGTCTTCGGTTTCTGTAGATTGTTGTTGAAGGTGGTTGGCAGGGCCTAGAATGATCATCGATGGTAGGGTCCATGACGATAAAAATAGAACAGGAGGTTCGACCTAGACTACGACTAGACCTATTTTGAAAGCGCCATGATAACCATGACGCGATGTTTTTCCTCAATCATCTTGACTCCATGGCGGATATATAAAGTCTTGCAGACTCCCAAGGTGCATTCAAACAACTACCATGCCTGCACAAGAAATCTTACAACCTAACCCACCAGCAGACGCTTCACTGATCTCCGACTCTATTTTCGAGTTAGCGGTGAAGCTTGACACAAAGGACTATCTTTCCAAGGATGAGCTGAATGCGGTTCAGGCTTTCCGAAGAGCTGCAGACTATATTGCAGCTGGTGAGTGCTTTCTATTCGCGCTGAAATTCTCGCTGATAGCCTTCCAGCTATGATCTTCTTGAAGGACAATGTTCTACTCGAGAGAGACCTCACGCCTGACGATATCAAACCCCGTCTTCTTGGCCATTGGGGGACATGCCCGGGACTGGTCATGATCTATGCTCATCTGAACAGGATCATCAGGAAGACCAACCTTGACGCTCTATACGTCGTGGGACCTGGACATGGTGCCCCTGCCATCCTCTCTTGCCTGTGGCTCGAAGACTCCCTAAGTACCTTTTTGCCGGAGTACCCACGCGACAATGTGGGTCTCAAGAAACTCATCTCGCGCTTCAGTGCTCCAGGCGGTTTCCCAAGGTATGTGCACTCTACTCGTTCATACGCCATTTTTCACCTATATATCAGTCATATAAATGCCGAAACCCCGGGCGCCATTCACGAAGGTGGTGAACTCGGATACGCTCTCAGTGTTTCTTTCGGCGCGGTCATGGACAATCCGGACTTGGTTATCGCTTGCATTGTTGGAGACGGTGAGGCAGAGACAGGACCCACCGCTACCGCTTGGCATGCAATCAAATACATCGACCCCGCCGAATCAGGCGCGGTTCTGCCAATTCTACACGTCAATGGATTCAAGATCTCGGAAAGGACAATATTTGGTGTCATGGATGACAAGGAAATCACCGCGCTTTTCACGTACGCCTCTCCTATTCTATGTTTGTATATTTCTAACCTGTTTGCAGTGGCTACGGATACCAAGTGCGCATCATCTCAGACTTGCCCAATCTCGACAATGATATTGCGGCCTCGATGGACTGGGCTCTTGGAGAAATCAAGAAGATCCAGCAAGCTGCTCGATCAGGCAAGCCCATCGTGAAACCCCGATGGCCCATGCTTGTGCTACGGACTCCCAAGGGTCTATCTGGACCCAAGGTCGTCCATGGCGAGTTCGTCGAAGGCTCATTTCATTCGCATCAAGTCCCACTTCCTGGCGCGAAGACTTCAAAGGATGAATTAGAGGCTCTCCAGGAATGGTTGACGTCATACAAGCCGAAGGAATTGTTCAAGGAAGATGGAGCGCCTGTCGATGCAATCCTCAGCATTGTGCCTGAAGTCAACGCGAAGAAGCTAGGGCAGAGGAAGGAGGCCTACGCGAACTACATACCTCTCAAGACGCCCGAGTGGACGCAGCTGTGTGTCACCAAAGGCACCCAGGAGAGCTGCATGAAGAGTGTTGGGAAATTCTTGAAGGAAGTTGTCAACGAGTAAGCCCTTAACAGTCCTATACTGCACACCTGCTCACCACTATGACAGCAACCCGCACACGTTCCGCATCTTCTCACCCGACGAGCTCGTCTCAAACAAACTTGACGCTGTTTTAGACATCTCGGGTCGTAACTTCCAATGGGATGTCGCTTGCCGTGCAAAGGGCGGCCGCATCATCGAGATCCTCTCAGAGCATACCTGCCAGGGAATGCTCCAAGGCTACACCCTGACCGGGCGTACGGGCCTGTTCCCCTCCTACGAAGCCTTCCTAGGAATCGTCCACACGATGATGGTACAGTATTCGAAATTCACGAAGATGGCGGCCGAAACGACTTGGAGGCAGCCTTGCGGCTCACTCAACTATATCGAGACGTCGACCTGGACGCGCCAGGAGCACAACGGGTTCTCGCATCAAAACCCGTCATTTATTGGCGCTGTCCTGAATTTGAAGGCGTCAGCCGCACGGGTATATTTGCCACCAGATGCGAATTGTTTCCTGTCGACGGTGTCGCATTGTTTGAGGGCGAGGAATTATGTGAATTTGATGGTGGGAAGCAAGCAGCCGTCGCCGGTGTGGTTGACGCCTGAGGAGGCGAATCAAGTGAGTTTGTATACCTGTCCTTGATACGTGTCTGATTGTTTGAGTAGCATTGCATTGCTGGTGCTTCGGTCTGGAAATTTGCGAGCGTAGACGACGGTGTGAATCCTGATGTGTGAGTACCAAGAGTTATGTCCGTGATCTATTGCTTATGCAAATTTAGTGTTCTCGTTGGTATTGGTGTAGAAATGACCTTCGAAGTCATCGCTGCCGCGGCTCTCCTGCGGGAACATGCACCCGAGCTGCGCGTGCGCGTTGTCAACGTCACGGATCTCATGATCCTCGCGGACACGGGCTCGCACCCCCACTCACTCAGCAACGAGGCCTTCAAGACGTTGTTCACCGAAGACCGGGCAATCCACTTCAACTATCATGGCTACCCAATCGAGCTGAAGGGATTGTTATTTGGAAGACCGAACCTGCATAGAGTAACAATGCAGGGATATAAAGAAGAGGGAACGACGACTTCACCTTTCGATGTAAGTACCCCATTACTGGAGAAGAATCATGTATGAATCCTTCTTTAGATGATGATCTCGAACGACACGGATCGATTTACGGTGGCTATCGCTGCTATCAAAGGTGGTGCTCAGGTCAACGAGCGTGTCGCTGCCTACTCTCACGAGAAGTGCAGTTACCTTAAGCACCTAAGGCAGAAGGAGAGGGACTACATCTACGAGAATGGCAAAGGTATGTGTAAAGCACTCTTGGTGAGTGGCACTATAGCTAACATTATATCCACTTGAAGATCACGACAACATCTTCGACACACCAAAATTCAACTAGGCCTGTTACAGTAGTCCGGATCTACGTATTCTTAGCTGTTGATGACAAAACGACTGTATTCACTATCTGTATCACCGATTATACTATAACTTCTCACCTAGTCCATAGTCTATGGCTGCTCTACAATATATACTAGTGGTCCACAAGGGAATGTGTTTTCTCTCAGGACCTGTTCGCAAGGCATTTCACCAGTTTTATAGGAAAGTGGTGATCCATATACTTAACACAGGAGTGGAATGTGGTCGCCGATTTCCGAGTCAGCGTGGCGCACATTGATTTCGTGATGGTCGACCCCTAATCGGATTGTGGCGGTGCAGGCCTCCAAATGACAATGGCGACTACTCGCGGTTCTGCCCATAACCCTCAACTCACATTCCAAGCTACATAATCATGGTCAAAGATTCGTAAGTGCTGCTATGGAACGCCATGTCTATATATGTTTCTTACATTTGATTCATTCAGCTGTATCTTTGGTGAGATCGAAGACTTTCCTGTGGGATCGTGGTGGAAAAAACGGAACGACATGTGCGGCGATGGCGTCCACGGGGCTACGAGAAAAGGAATCCATGGCAGACAGAAGGAGGGCGCCTACTCCATCGTATTGTAAGTGGACTACCTAAAGACCTTAGGATATGGCTCGCCTTAGCATCGTGAATACTTAGGTCCGCAGGGTATACTGAAGACTCCGACAAGAGTTTAAAGAAATTGTGAGTGCTCGACGCCTCATCCTTGGAAATGCCTCGTTAATTGCATTGTAGCCGATACTCTGGAGAAGGTTTATTTTACTCACTCAGACTCAATATCTTACCTGAAGCTCGGAACATGCAGGTGGCGGCCTTGATCCGTCTCGTAATGATAGTCTTGCAAAGCAACTGCGGGACCAAACGTGGACGCGGGGTAATCTTGCTCTGAAGGTCGGTCTTTGATCTGCAACTCTAAGGGCTCCGATGACCCGTCATAGCTTACCAATTCGTATCCCAGATGTCAAAACTAAATGGAAAGCCAGTCCGAGTAATTCGTGGCTCCAAGGCTGCGTCTAATCACGCTCCTCCCGAAGGGTAAGAGCTGATAAACTGCGGTGCCTTGAGGTGTGAGCAATCATTAACCTATATGTACTAGTTATCGGTATGATGGATTATATAAGGTGGTGTCCGTCAGTGGTCCTGTCTTGTCACTCGAACTTCGGACTTAACTGCCAATCTGCAGGCCCATAGGAAAAGAGGAGAGAGCGGGTTCAAAGTCTGCGTTTTCAAACTAGTAGTGAGTTCATGTGATTTAATTTCTTATTATTCCCGGTGTTGACTATGGCATTCGAATCCAGCGTTTGAGAAACCAGAAGCCTATCCAGCTTGGGTATGGATCCAGATTTTTTGAATCATACTCAAGCTGCGGCGAGAATTCTACCAGTGCCAGTCCCTGGTCGTCATCTTCTGAATCGGACTCTGAGGACAGTACCTCGCCGAACCAATCACCGTCTCCTCCACTGCCCCCCACTCCATCTACACACATACCTTCTCTCAATTACACATCAAAGCCTATAACACTTTCAACAAGACTCAAACAGACTCCTTCCTTGAAGAGGCGTCTGAGTGATTTCTTAGCTGTTTCAGACGCGTACGGGCCTCTGAAGCGATCCAAAACGCAGACACACAATACAGGTGCATAGTGTCATATTAAATGAACCCGCTTTGTGAGCTAATATTGTCTTCCCATTAGCTGGCAGTAGTTCTTTGAACTCCTCTGCCCCTACAGAGGTCCTCGATTCGCTTCCGATTCAATCCACCTCGATTGACACAACCGCTCTGACCCTGGATTCATCTGAGTCGGAAATGGAAATGGATTATACACCATGGGACCCCTCGACGTCCACTTATATTGACACTTTCGACTCAGAGTTCGAATCTTATGTACATGGCTCACAACCAGAAGGTGTGCTGGATATTTAATACCCTCGAAATCGGATCTAATTCTTGGACCTCGACTTGTAGGTAACAACAACGGAGAATACGACGAAGATGATGGTCTCGAAGATAAAGAAAGCGAGCAAGATCCTGAAGATGACTCCCGGAAGCTTAATTTTGGCACTAGCGTCCCAAATACGCTGGTATATACTCCCAGTCCGCCTCCTTTCTCAGCAGACTCAGAAGCGGAAGAATCCATGGCGTACTAGAAAAGTATGTAACTTAAACTTGAAGTAACTACCTGCCACTTAGTCCACCACACATCATGCCATTCCCAGCTCACTACCGTCCTCCACGGGCACACTGTATGTAACCCTTTTCAAATCTATGTATAGTATGTACCTACTTACCTTGTACGATCAGTAGTAGCGCAAATCGATCCATTCATATTTTATGATCAATTTTGGATTCGACTCGGGGATATCGCGGTCACGCGCTTTGGTGTTAGGCTTACTAATACTAAATCCGAACGCATGCTCTCATCCTTAAACTGCTTCTAGTGCTACCTCTACTGACATGCCAGAAATGTCTGCACCGTTTAAAGACTTCAAGTTAATACCTATCCCAGGTCGTGACCCGTGAGCAGGTCATCCCCTCCTACTATGGCAATATATCGGCTAACTAACAACTTACTACTTCTTAGAGCTCGCTTCGGCAAGCCTCAATTCGAGATAGGAACGATGTGGCCGGGTAGAGGAGAGTTGAGTTGTGACGGAGTTCATGCTCCATTGCAAGCGGGGATTCATGGACAGAGTGAAGTAGGTGCATTCTCTGTCGTTCTGTGAGTGTTCGAGTGGCATACTATTGTTTGACTTCGACTGACCAATTCATATACCCTCAAGTTCGGGAGGATATGAGGATGATGAAGATCATGGTGAAACCTTGTGAGTACCTCAAATATTGTCAATGACACTTGATTCACTAAACCTTGCATTTTATAAGCACATACACTGGCTCTGGTTCGTAAATATTCGGTTTTGGCCTTGAGGTCAACCAAGCTGACATTCTATAGGTGGAAGAGAGCCACGGGCCACAGAGCAGACCAAGGATCAAGAATGGACGAGAAACAATCGTGCACTATTGGTATGGTCTGATCTTTATAGTATCTTTTACGTTTCTTACCTACACTTCAGGTTTCCTCCAAGAAACCACAATCCGGGGGACTAAAGAATCCTGTTCGAGTTATCCGAGCCGCAACGCTCAAGTCTCCCTACGCACCAGCCACTGGGTGCGTTTGTTGATTCACCAACATGTACTCACTACTATGATGTTGCTCATTTTGTGACTCCAGTTATCGTTATGATGGTCTATACACCATAGAAAAGGTGATTACTCCGTGCACAACTTGATCTTCATGTGGTTCATGCTCCCTTTACTCTAGGCCCAGCTGGTAAAAGGCAAAAAAGGGTTTGCGATATGTTCATTTGAGTTCAGAGTAAGTCTGGGTTTTTGTAGGTCTTGCTATCCCCGTAAATTAAGTTTCCTCTAGCGGTGCCCAAATCAGCCACCTATTCCAAAGATACACGAAATGGGAGTGATGAGGCCCACCATGGCTGAACGTGAAGCAGGCCTATTGAAGGCAAGGAATAACAAGTCCCAAGCACATGGAAGTACAACCATCGCCGAGGCTGCTGATCTTCATCAACCAGCTGTATCATCGTCGACGCATGGCAAGCGGAAACGGCCATACTCGCCCAACACTGCATCCAAACGGATACCATTCCTCTCGTCAAACACATCACGAGATTCTGAGCGAGCCAAACTAGAGGAAACAAAGAAGCGAGACGATGCTGCTATGGACTTCATTATGGAGATTTTTGCGAGTGCATCTGGGGCATCCAGGAGGATTGGACACCAATAACACAATCAATCATCGGCTGAGCGGTACTACTGTATTATATTGCTTTTACATCATCTTGTATCCTGATTCTATCGTCGCATTGTTATCTTGCTCTAGGTTCAAGGTTGTGAGTCATGTCAGACAATGGGTACTTGCCCCAAACCCCCTAAGTAAAAATCCACCAACTGTGCATGCGGTATCGATGCGCTGCACACGAAATCTGGATGGGACAGAAATATATTCACCGAGATGAGTAATGATAATCTCAACCACTATTTAAAGAGTTAAGTTGTCCAGTTACCACAATGAAGGAACCGGGAACGATATTGAACTGATCCTGTAGGTCGCTTTCAGTCTCTCGGTCATGGAGAACCAATCTTCTCCGTCAGCGTCATTAAAAAAAAACAACAGTTGTATGCGTCTATACTTTCCATGACAAGCAATAGCCATCGAGCCAATATGTTGGAATAATTCCGTGAAGGATCATGATTGATGTTATGCACAACTTGGCACGAGATTGAAAATATCAGTACAGTGCTTTGTCTGGATCTGGTGAGCGACACGAGTCGGTATTCGTGTCCGAGTCTAGGTGATACAGTGAGGTTGATTCGAGGGTGTGCAATGTCTGAAAGCTCTCAGGCTGAATCCAGTGGATGTGGACTTGCCTATGGAGAACTGGCACGTGACAATATTGTCGCGTCGCGAACGGTCGCGTCCCTGAGAGATCTGCAACTTCCTTGGGTTAGTTTCTTCAAGACTTAGATATCTAGATGCTGGCTCATCACTAATAACTATTCTCATAAAATCTTGTTTAGTTAAATGCGTCTGACATTACTCAGTCAACAGCGAGTGCGAATAATGAAGCTTAGACTTTAAACTTAATTTAAAGTCTCGAAGGCGCCTCTTCCAGATATTACTCCCGTGGGAATGCGTAGGTCAAGTTGAGTTAGCCTTGCTTCAAACTCTCACTTGAACTTCATGTCTACATTCAAAGGTATGGCCCAAAACCACATCGAAGGCTGGGACCCGTAAGTATGACCAACTTGAACTTTGAAACTGGAAGGTCACCAGGCTGACGTTCTCTGTCCCATACTTATTAATCGTAGGGGCATTTAAACCGCAGTAAATTGCAAGATCTACAAGCTTTTCACTACAAATAGCTCACTGAACAAATAAATAGAGGAGAGCAACACGAAAAACACCTATAACTACAATAACTACGTCTGACGAATATATACATAATAAATATATCACTTCAAGTCCAAGTTGATGGTGAGAAGGCAGGGCTGAGTATTAGGGATCGAGGAATGTCAAACCCGACTCTCAGTTCCCAAAGCTAAATGTTCGAAACATTATGTCACGCTACGCACGCAGAGCCTCAACGCCCCGAAAGACATTCATGCCTAGCTTGCGCATGTACATCCTATCCTCCGCATCTAAATCCATCCCAATATCCAAATCATGATCCATCCCCATCCCGGGGCCAGCGCCTAAGACCAGTGTATCAACATCGACGACCATGTCCTCGTCCTGGTCGCGGTAGTGATGACCCAGGTCCCGCCCGCGAGAATAATTATCCACATGTCCATGAACGCGCCGATACGTGTGTGGTGCGGCTGAGCTCATACTCATTCGCCTGCCCATACCCAGTCCACCGGTGGTGGTGGTGTAATTGTGGGCTTTTCGATGAGCAGGTGTCAGCTCGGGGGTCAGAGGTGTTACAGCAGTTGGTGCAATTGCGGACGAGGAAGACTGGGGTGTTGATGCAGCACCCCCAGCTAACCGCTCAGCCCTCTTCTTGTCTCTCGCCTCCCTGGCAGCCCGTCGGCCAGCTTTCGTACGCTTGTTAAATACAACTGGAGTGTTCGTACCTGTTGTGGCAGCCATCGAAGATGGTGATTGTGGTTTTGAGATCCCTCCAGATCCTGACTGACCGGGCAAAGAGGTGATATACACCTCAGGTACGAGATGGCTCGCATTACGTCCATGTCGCTGCTGCTGGTTCTGAGCCGGGATACGAACGTAGAACTTCGACCCCAATCCACGATCCTCGTCCGTATGCATAGGTTCAGGTGAGCCACCCACGGCTCGCGCCAGTGTAGATGGAGGTGTATATGGTGGTGTTGGAGGCTCCAAAGCCATGTTCGCTTTCCTTTTCTTTGGCGTCGACGCCGATGGTACAGGTATGGCGCCAGCCTTCGTCGGCGAATCTGAACTTGGGATCTGCTCCGCAGACTTCCTCTTCTTTCCGTCCCTCCCAATATCCCCACCTCTCAAACTCTCCTCTAACATCGAGGCAAACGTTTGGGCATCACCCTGCACCCACACATCAAACACGCCCTCCCATTCACGTGTGGGAACGGGAAAGTCGAGATTGAGGTAGATGGCCTTTGGGAGTGGAAGTGGGTCGGGTGGAGATGAAGAGTTGGACCCGTCGACAGTAGGAGAGCGCCGAGGAGATGGTGTAGGTGTCGCTAGTCCTGATCGAGAGCTTGAAGCTGAATTTGAACCTGCAGGTGTGGAGTTGAGTCCAGCTCCACTGTCCTCCCTCTCCTTCCCATTTTCTTTCTCCTTCTCCTTCACACCTCCACCACGACATCTAACAGCCTTCGCAAACTCCCTCACCATCCTCTTCGTTCCCGGAACTTTCAAGCTTGTCCCAACGACTAACACCAAATCCGCGCCTGCGTAGCCGCCCGCGGAGTCTACTTTTGCTTTTGCCTTCGTCTTTACCTTTGCATTGTCAGCTTCCTTGCCTTTTCCCACTGCTTCTGCAGTCCCATCTTTTACTTCACCCTCGACGCCGTCGCCAATATCCTTATCCTTCTTTGTCTTCCATTTCCTCTTGAATCCCATCAGATCCCTCCTCACAACTTCCCCAACGCCCTCCCCATCCCGATGCTCCTCTCCATATAGTACGACACTGGGTCGTAGCCTCCCTACACCCCTCCTACGTTTACCCACCACTGCTCGAGCTTGCTCAAGAGCCACACACTCAGGGCAATGGGGTGCGCTGCCAGAAATGAGGGCGGGGAGGTACGAGGTCAAGGGAAAGGTATGCGTGCATAGAGGACAGTGAAGGTATTGGAGTGTCCCGTGGAGGGGTATGCAACGGGGTGTTGTAGGTGGGGGTGTAGGGAGCCGGCTTGAGGAAGGAGTCGATGCTGATGTGGCAGGTAGTTGTTCCTGCTCCTGCATGAAACCCGTCAAAGTATCCATCTCAACAACATCCACCGCCCTCTCCTTCTCCTTTCCAGTCCCTTTCCCAGCCCTCTGCGTCCCCTTTCCCCTCCAATCCCACTCTGGTACCCCAAAGCTCAGCCCGCATTTCTCCTCGATTGCATCGATGTTTTGTGTATACACTCTCAGCAGTCGGCCTTTATCATCAAGCGCACGGAGGATGTTATGGAACGGTGTCGGGTCGGCAGAAGCGGAGAGGGAGGATAGTTGAGCTATCATCTGGTAAAAGAGGGAAGATTTCGTGTCGGACTGGAGGGAGGGCGAATATATAGGAAGTGGCATCGGGATTGGTAGAGGCAGTGGGTGGAATGGAGATAAGAAATTTTGCGTTGCGATTAGCTTTGGAACGTTACATATATTGAAAGAACGACTCACGCTAAACACACTCGCGTCGAACAATTCTTTGCCAGACGACATGGCCTCCTTGGGATTATCCTTCTTCAGCGTTTGGAAGAGCCCCTCTGAGGACCGGAAATCGGGTATGCCTGCTTGGACTGATATTCCTGCACCTGTAATTCGCAAAACCCAAAGTAAAGTGAGCGTCCTTATCCTGATAACCAGAGATAGTCGCGAGACAAAAGCTCAGAATAATAGCTAGAAGAGCCACAAGAGAACATAGGATGTAGAGGTCAGAACTAACCGCATATAACAACGATCCGCTTCGCCTTCACGATAGCTTGGATCGTCCTGGCGAGGCCCGCTTGGACATTATCCGTTGGGGAGATGAATGGTGGTAATGCAGCGCCAGCAGACTGCC
>Ga0247742_10001452_pt1 | contig 16613 bp, 22 predicted proteins | sample UWRJL208509C2_FD_180944 | JGI IMG/M metagenome (GOLD analysis project Ga0247742, IMG submission 180944) | Plant litter microbial communities from Arlington Agricultural Research Station in Wisconsin, United States - UWRJ-L208-509C-2 | ecosystem: Environmental > Terrestrial > Plant litter >...
CAGCTCGCCGCTTCCTTGAAGAACTTGTCCGCGTAGCGGTGCTTGTTCTCGCCGTAGCTCTGGGTGGCCAGGCAGTAGAAGTATTCACCGGGGAGAAACTTCTCCATGCCGGAGATGCATTTCGCGCTGGCGAGTTGGTCGTTGCTTGGTGGCGGCGTGGGTTCCTGGGCATCTTGTGCCCTGAGCGTCGAGGCGCCGAAGCTCAAAAGAAGACTGACAAGGGCCATGCCGATGCGACCTGACAAGGCGTTCCGCTGTGATGTATGCATCGCTGTATCTCTCCGTGATTTCGCGGAGTCTAGCGACACAGATATCTCATGAGAACGGCGCGAAAATGCGAACCTTTCGCACTAGCTTGCGAGCTTGAGGCGACCGCCCTACAGCATTTGATGAAGCTGACCGATGCGCTCCACCTCGTCGGCCCTTATCCCCGCCTCGTGGGCAAAGTGCGACCAGCCTTTCAACGCCATGTTGACGTCATCGATAGCCTTTTTCGCACCCGGAACCGAGAAGCGCTCCGCTACCTTCATCAGATCCCTGGTCTGGATGCCGTCGAACTTGCCAGCGACACTCATCAGGTGCTCCTTCAACCAGATGTTGTCCGGTACAAACGCAAACGTCACGTCGTACGCGGGCGAAAGCTCCCACGCCCCACCCTCACGCATGAGGAAGGAAAAGTTCTTGGTGTGATCGTCGTGATTGCGCGCTGCGACGTTGAATGCCATACGGCGAAACAGCTGATTGAGCGATTCGTCGTTGAGGCCCAGGTCGATCGCCACCCGAAAGAGACCCTCATAGGCGTTCGCCTGACGATCATTGTGACTGGTATGCGTAAGCGCCGATAACGTCTGGACGTGAACCTTCTCGTTGCCCAGTCGATCGAACCGTTTGGTGATGAAGTGTGCCCTGCCGTTCTCCTTGAGAAGCTCGCAGGGCGACATGACGATGCCTGCTTCGGTGGCCATCTTGTAATAGCTGTACTCGATGCGGCCGTACTGCTGGGAGGGCCCCAACTGCTGATCCTCGCCCACACCGTCGAACTTGAGGAGCCAGTGCTCGAATCCGTCGGAAAGATCGAACTGCCCGGAGATCAACTCATCTGTTTTGCGGTTCCAGCCCAGGACGGCCTTGGGGCGAGCGCCGCCTGCGGACGTACCAACGGCGATGATGCGGGAAAGGGTGTTGGCGGACTGGTCATCATCATGGATCGTACCTGCGACCACACGCCGTGCCGCTTCGACGAGGTTCGCCATGTCGATCGGCGCGGATGACGCGCGGGCTGCGGCGCGCGCCGGGCGAAACTCCAGCGCTCCCATGCCCCGCTTGCCCATGTAGGAAAGCCGATCGAGTGCCGTGATGCTGCTACTGGCGACGCCGTGCCGCTCCATCCAGGCGTCGATGAGTCGGTTACCGAACCGGTCGGGAAGAGCGTCCGCGAGCAATCCCGGTAGAAACTGAAAGGCTTCCCGATCCAGACCCGGAAAACTGAAAACAGGCGGCTGATGCTTCAGCGGCATCTTGATGGGAGCAAGCTCGATCCGTCCCCCGTCCCATTTTCTGTCGTATTCGAAAATGAAGGCACTGCGGCCAGGATCGTGTGCTACGGCGCCGACCGTCTGTCCCCAGATCCGGACTTCGACGACATCGACATGCTTGGGCGCCGCCATTACCTGGACCCTCTGGATCGCTGATGGCGGCCACTGGTCAGCATCGCCATGGGGCTGATTTGAGCTTTTGTGCTGAGGACATCGATGATGTCGACCGCGCCGAGTGCCTTCACCACGCTCAGAAACGTACCCAACGAGGAACCTTCGCCCGCTTCAAGGGCACGGAGGGCACGCGGCGAAACACCTGCCTTGTCGGCGAGGGTCGTCTGCTTGAGCCCCTTGCTCAGGCGCATGTCCCTGAGCGAGCTGCCAATCCGATCGGCGAGTTCGTCGACCGTATTAAATGATGTCTGCGACATAAGGGCACCTTTTCGCCCATATCGGGCGATATCTCAGCTTACCGGCAATTATACGCCTCTTATTGAGAAATACAGTATCGGCTTATTTCTGCCTCTTAATCTCTAAATCTGCTCTAATAGGCTCTTTTCCGCCCATAAAAGGACCAAGGCAGAAAGGCTCCCACAATGACGAGACAGCGCCGGTTGCGCGAAGGCATGACGCCAAACCAGACAGGTTCAGCTCATGCGTTCATCACGTCACAAAGCGCGATCAACTCAGCGAGGCGCAAGGGTTTCGCTGGTTTGACCACATCGATCGCGATCTTGCCGATGAGTGCCTTAAGGAGCTCTGTTGTAGAGAGACCCGTCTCTGCCAGAAGAAAATCGAGCTTCTCGCTTGCACGTTCGGACAGCTTGAACGAAAGACGTTTTCTGGGCCCTGTCGCCGGCAAATAGAGCGACGGCTCGGCGAGCTTGACCAACTCCGGAATGGCCTCATCACCGCGTGCGTATCGATGCAGATAGAACATCAGAAGTCGCTTCCTGAACTCCGTGTTCGCCTGCACGTCGACGCGGGACGCGGCGGCATCCAGGGCATCGACGTAGGATGCTGGTAGGTTTGCCTCTACCGGACGCGTGGCACGTTTACGCGCGGCTGAAATTGCTGGGATGGATTGCGGCGGCGAGAGGATGACCTCTTCGCAGACATCGCACACACCGACGAGGAGATCGCGCACGAGGCCCGATCCATCGGAGAAAGGAACGTCGCGATAACGAAAGGTCGCCGTGACCAATCCATCCTTGTCACAGACTGCACGCTCGACATGACCCTCGTGAAAGATCTTCATGGCATTCCTATTTCGCCGGTATGAACCAGATTCTTCGTCTCGATGGCGGCGCTCGTAATGCACCGGTATCGGTTCTCCAGAAGCGCGGCGATCAGTTCGCGCTTCACATCTTTGAAACCCATTCGACACCCTCAGCGTATACGACATGTTTCGTATCGACAAGGTGCAGAAAAACGGCTCGTCGAACGATTGACGAGGTTAGGCAGCTAGCCTGGGTGGATCTGTCGGGGTATGCCGAGCCATGACGGCGGCGATTATCAACGCGCCGAGTAGGCGATCTGGAGCGGGTGAAGGGAGACCACGTCAAACGATCGCATCACGTTGATCTTGATCAACATTTAGCGCCGAAGTGCCCCTGAGACGATACCCTAAGCGATACCCAATTGGCTAGACCAAGTTCCAAAGCTGAGGGGCGAGCCTACGCAGACGTCTGGCTCTTCAGTCTTCGGTAGTCAGTGACGATCTTAAGTTCGGACCACATCTTCCAGCGCGCCTGGATTACTGTCTCGACTGACGCAGTCGGCGAGCCTCATTGGTTCCGCCAGCGGCATTGGCTCGCCCGTCGAATTCATCAGTGCGCCGGGGGCGTCACGTAACAGGCTTCGAGACCGGCGGCTGGCTCGTGATTCGCAGCGAGTGACAAGTCCTCGTGGCGCGTCTTGTAGCGGGCTATAGTGGTCCGACCGTGCGCGGCCAGACAGTCCGGCGGCGCATCGGAAAAACGAGCGTCTAACAGTTGATATGGCTGACATGCCGCCCGGTCAATTGTTAATATTACGTTAGATAGCGCCGTGTCTGCATGCGACGAGCCTCAGGACATTGACGAACAGCTAATTTGGCCCTATGTTGTTCTGGCTATCTAATCGGATAGCTAGCGTCCCGTGTGCGCCGGTTCTACGACACCATCTGTGTGGGAGAAGCGCGTTCCGAGGTACCTTGCGACCCAGCTTCGCTGCGGGTCGCCAGGTTGGGTATGTAGGCTAGACTGCTGGGAAGGTTTCTAGATAACCCCCTAAAGTGGCTTCATTCACCATCAGGCATGACAGAACATCGATTCTGACGGACGGACAGCAGCGAAAGATTTCAGAAATAAAAAAAGAGAAAAGTAGCTCGAACAAGGCCGTCAGAGATAACTCTGACGGCCTTGTAGTTTTTAGCGCACAAAGTCGTTCGGCGCGATGTTGAGGTGTGGCTTGCCTGTCTCTTGCGATGGTGCCTCGTGGCATCCAAAGAAAGTGCCTTTCAGAACGGCCTGAGATACGCGCGTGCAATCATAGTGAAAGGAATGGTGAAACGGCGCACCCAAGCGCCGTAATCCGCCGAGCACACAGCTGTCGGGATGTCCTTCCACGTAGGGCCGCAATTGCCCGTGTAAATCATTGCCGGGCGCACGGAATCTCACCTTTCTGGCATCCTCAAAATAAAAACGGGCTGGCGTGCGTGAGTAGTCCAAGACCGGCGCGTGTTGCAACTCAAACCGAGTGCGATGCTGACGGATGGTGGCGTCCGGCTTGACACCTAATCCAAGTGAGGCCTGCAGGCTTTGCATGGTGGGCTTCAGATGCCCGGAATCGAAATTCTTCAACGGCAGCAGGAACGGCGTCCTATTTGCCCGTTCGACAACCTCCTTACGCATCTCCTCGGCCGCCGCTTTTCCGACAGCGGCGGCACCTGCAAGGAGCCTAGTCAGCTCATTAAGTGCGGCTCTCCTGAGTTGGTCATCTCCCCAGACGGGAGCCCACTGGACGGGAACGGTTAGAAAGGCGGGAAAGGCAGACTCGACGAAGGCGGAGGTCGTCTCGTCGCCATAGTCGATGTACACAACAATGAACGCCGTATCCTTCAGTGCATGGTGTAAATCACCCCGCAGCAGAGATGCGAAGCGCCTGCGGAAGAGATCATTGTATTTCTTTGAATACAAGTACTGCGTTTCGGCGAACGGCTTCAACCAAAAACTTGAACCTGGTCCGACAATGTTCCCACCTTGCTTTTGGACTTCGGACTGATACTCGGCGGGGATCCCAGCAAAACCAATCTCGTAGTCCACGTGTCATCCCTTTCGAAGAGCATCCACAACGTCGAGGGGCAGCGACACGCGCATTAGCTGCTCTCTACTCAAAGCGTCCAGCAGTCTATCGAGAGCTGTAGCGTGTGAGCCACCCGCACCACCTCTGGACGAATCTTGCGTCATCTGGAGGTGGCTTCCCGCTATCGAAAGACCCTGTTTTTCGTGCCACGCAATGATTTTTCCATTAACTCGCGTCGCAAACTGCCCAGGATCTTCCCCTGGTTGCCGCAGAGCAACATCGTCAGGTCCGACGGCATACGTGCCCGTGATCGCCGCATCTCGCGTCGTCTCGTCATTAGCATCGAAATAGTGAAATGACGGCCGAAGCGTCACTATCCGAGTGGACCCTTCCGCAAGAGGCCGCGTGAACGCCTGCCACACGGAACGAGGGTATCGCGGCACCGGTGCGGCACCGGTGTCCTTGGTTACTACGCCGCGGAATGCCTCTTTATTGCTTTGCTGAGCCTTCGGCATGACCGCAAGGGTGCCTGCATCATCGGGATCAGCCGCGACATGCAAGTCTGACGAAAGCTCTGCATGAATGAATGAAGCGAGCTTCTTTCCGTTTAGAAAAGTCTTGAGATCAAAGCCCTTGCTCTTCATCTGATTGCCTAGAGCGGCAAGCGTGAGAGCCCGGTGGTACTTCTTCCAATGCTCGTCCACACATTGAATAAGGGCGAGCCTTATCAGGCTTTCCAGGCTTTGCTCTGGCATAAGGATCCTTTGGGGAAGTTGACGCCGGTACGGGAGCGATACCCGAAGCGATACCCTCGCAACGTATCAGCACAGGAGCAGCGATGGCAATGCCGCGCACGCGCAGAAGTTGGGCGCGCTGGCAGCTGACCATGAGGTTCCAGGCGCACGTCGTATGGCATCATCCGCAGTCTTGGAATAGGCGGCGGGACCACACAATGGATTTTTCCTCCAACGGCTACACGATTCGGCTCATCATCATCCGCGCTGACTCAGGAACCTCGTGCCGGCGCCACTGGGCGGTGCATCCCGGCTCTGCCGACGCCACCGAGGCGGTCCACTCGGATTTAACCGACTGGATTCCGACCCGCGGCCCGGCCGAGCGTGAGGCCAAAGCGCAGGCCATATATTGGGCCGGCGACCTGCCGCACGCAGCCACACTCACGGCGTAGGCCAACCCGCATTCCAACGGCTGCGACTCCGCGAATGAGTGCCAGTCTCGCGCGGTGCGACAGAAGCCCGCTACCCTCGCCTCACCGCTCTATTACGGCCCTATGGACGCCATGGACGACAACCGCCTCGCGGTATCCATCCCGCCCGAACACACGCCGCCGCCTGCCGCCCCGGATGGGGCCTCTTCCCGCAAGCGTCTCAGCTGGCCGCTGATTGTTTCGCTCATTCCCACCAGCCTGGGGCTGCTGACGGGCATGTTCTACCTCAACGGCCAGGCCTATTTTCTTGGCTATCTGGGCTACTTCCACCTCGAGCCGTCGATGTTCGGGGACGACCTCACCCAGCAAGTATTCCGGTCGGTGGCCGCATGGCTATACGCCAGCACCGACCTATTCTCGTGGTTGGGAGGACAGTTCCATTGGACGCTTTTGGCTCTGCTGCTGCTACCCATCGGCGGCGTCATTGTGCTGTGCGTCGGCGCGGCAGTACTGCGGGTGGTCGGGGGCTGTGCCCTTCGGGCACTCAGGTGGCTGGGCGGGATGATTGCGCCTGCGATGACGCACCCGCGCGTCCGCAGGTGCGCACGATGGCTCGGCCGGGTCTTCGCCCCTCCGGCGATGGTCCGGCCGTTCTTGCAGGGATTGGGCACCACCTACGTCGTGGGCTATTTCGGTTACCTAGCCCTATCCGGCCTAATCCTCGTACTGATTCTGCTGGTGGCCCCGTTTGATGCGGTCGGCCGCTCCATCGCTGCCCGTGACGTGGCCAATGGTTTTGCGTCCAGTCCGCAGGTGTCGGTCACAGCAGCGGATGGGACGCCCGCGACATACCACATCATTCTGTGTGCACCCCGCTATTGCGCGCTGTTCGACGGGAAGGTAGCCATTACCGTGTCCGCCGCGACGGTTGCGCGCGCCGAGAGCCCTGTGCCGGGGAAAGGCCACGCCGCACCGACCGCATCGCACCCGACCCGACCTGCCCAGGATTAGCTTTCGCGAACCGTCGGCGGTGCAGGCATCTGCTGCGGTTACGGCGTCGCTTTGATGAGCACAATCCAATGACCGTTCGCTTCCTGGACGGACTCCAGCCCCGACTACGCCTTAATCGTGCTCAGTAAGCACACGTGCTCAAGGGTCTTAGTCGAGAACGCAGGACTGTGCGTCTGAGACATTGACCCCAACGGGCTCAGCTGCACTTTGCCGTCAGGCGTGCTGTCGGCCAGCAGCTGCACGATACCGACGACAAAGGCCTGAAGCTCCCGCGCCGGACTTGAACGCGAGCGTGCGCACGACAGGGTGAATGCCAGTAGCCCAAGCACCCCACCCTCAGAGGGAGCTTGGTGCGGCCGTCGTGTCCGTCGAGTCAGTCCCGAAGGTTCTCGGCCGTTTCGTAGCCCTGTTTGGTCAACTCGAAATATTCGCCCTTCTTGTTGCGATCGATCAGCATCCCCTGAAGCACAAGCTCATCCAGTGCGGCCTCCCAAGCCGCAATCTCCCGGCGATTGTTGTCCGCGATCATGTTTTTTCCGTTCGCCTGAACGCTGGTGCCACCAATGAATCGCATGTGCATGACAACGCCATGCGGATCGGAGGCCGCCTCGCGAATCATGCGCTCCGCCTCCTTGGATAACTGTGGCACGGCGACCGACGACTCACTCGCGATGAAGGCGTCCGAAGGGCGGTCCGAGGGTGACGCATGCTCATTGATCGTGAGCTGCAAATGACGATAAAAATCGTCGCGAAATCGCGAGAGGTTATCGAAAGCGTGATACAACCCGCGACCTTGGCACGACGTCCGGAATGTTTTTAAGCGCTCGTACTGAGCTGCGTCCACGCTGTCCGGACGCACGGGAGCGGACGAAAAATAAAGCATCGCGGGTTTGCCAGCTGCCAGATGAAGCTCAATCTCTTCGACACTCCCACTGTCGTAGCGTTCGGTCGCCGTGCCTACGCGGGTCCAGAAGATACCAATCAGGAGATCGCATCGGTTCAGGATCTGCTGATTCAGAATGGTTTGCGCCGGAGCACCCATCGCAGGCGCCGAATGAGTTTCCCATCCCACGGGCATCAGGACGATTTTTTGGCGCGAGGCATGCACCGAGTTCCATTCGTGTATCACCTCTCGCACGATGCCGCGTTCCGCCGAGACATCGGACGGAGAGGCAATCATCACGTTGTACACCTCAGCCGAATAGCTCACTGTTGATCTCCGCCTGCACGTAGACCACGATAGCATTGGCAGGCCGTGGTGGTAGAAGCGGACGCACCGTTTTCTTTTGTTGCGGCGCCGATCGCCGAGCGGCCTTACTGTGTCACGACACCTTAATTCATTACACCATCTCGGCTGCCTACGCGAAGCGAATGACGCCTGCCGCATTTTGCTTTGAATGGATCACGCATACCCTTTGGCTGAAAGCCAAGCTTGACCCAACCCGGTCCAAGCCCGCCCGCCTCGAACGAGCCATTTGGACACGCGAATCGGTAATCAGTCGGCTGGCAGCTCTCGGACGGCACGCTTGACCTTCGATTCAGCCTCTTCGATTTCGCTGATGGCGCGACGGATGTATGTAGCGCTAGAGCCGTCAGCACTTTGGAGGGCACGTCGCAATGCTGTGGTCGCGTCGTCCATCGCGCTCAGTGCACGGCGTAGATTGTCTCTAGATGACATGCGCATCTCTCCGGGGAAGGTTGAGGTTCTTGCCTACACGAGCTTTAGCATGGGCGGCTTGCGGCCAGATGACGATGTGGTAGCCGTCCCCGAAACGACCGACAGCCGCGTCAGTTGGAAGGTGAGCGCATTCACATCCTCGATACTCAGGCAAAGGCTATCCGCGATGTCGCGGCGGCTTTGCTTTTGACTCGCCATGAACTCGAATACTTTGGTGAGTAGCTGCGATATCTCTCGCTCCATCGGTTCTGGTTCTGATGTCCGATAGCCCCGTTTGGCAATATCGATGCACAAACTGCGGTAAGCCCACTCACTGACCAAGCCCAGGGAATTGAAGCGATAAGCCACGGCGGCCAAGGAGACGCCCCAGTAATGCTTGAGCTTCATCAAGTAACCGATGGTGTAGGCCGGCGGTTGATTGGCTTCGACGCTTTCTCGCGGCATGAGAAACGCTGAGGCAAAGGCATCGGCCTTGCGCTCCATCTCCGGGCCTTGGGCTCCTCCGTGCTGCATGGAGTACACATCTCGCACCAGATGGCCCAGCTCATGCGCCGCATCGAATCGGCTGCGCTCAGCAGACTTGATGGTATTGAGAAAAACGAAGGGGCGGTTCTCGTTCCAAGTGCAAAACGCATCGACATCGCGCGTCTCTTCCGCGAGCGAAAACACCCGAATGCCCTTCGATTCAAGCAGATGCACCATGTTAGGGATGGGAGCACTGCCCAGCCCCCACATGCGGCGAAGGCTGGCCGCGGCGGCCTCCGGCTCCAAGTCGCTAAGATCCGGCAAATCCGCGTGCGGCACGCTGAAGCGTGCTTCAATCCAGTCGTTGAGCTTGAACGCGATGGCGCCCGCCGCAAAGGTGCACGCTTTCATCGCGTCGCTCATCTTCGAGAGCTTGCGAAAACTGACCGCATGCTCCTGGATCTCGGGCATGTCCTCATCCATGAAAAAGAACTGCTGCGGAAACCGCAGCAGCGTGGCCAGCTTGATGAGGGTGTCCTGGTCAGGCGCAGTTGCCCCGGTTTCGTAATTCTGCACACTACGCGAGGCCACGCCCAACTCCTTGGCCAGTTGCGCCTTGGTGAGGCGCCTTCTCACCCTGGCAAAAGTGATTTGCTTGGGGTTGATGTCAGGCATATTTTAAAGCTCAAAAAGTTCCTGTTTTGGGCACGACGTCTACCGTCGAGGGGGCGTTGGGCTCATCCTTGCGAATGGTGAACCCACTGGGACTGTTGGGGATGATGCCAAGTAGGATTCGCTCGCCCCACCCCATGATTTTCCCTCGGAAGAATGCCGTGGGTATCGACAGTTCGTAGCGCACTTCCTTGCGTGCCTTGTCGTAGTGATAGAGAAGCGCCCACACCTGGGTGACTCCCTCGCTGCGCATGGCCACTCGCAAAGACCGTTGGTTGAACAGCTCCAACTGCCGACTGTTTTCCTGCACGAAGTCCTCGGCGACGGCGCCCTTCTCCGCCTGATTGGTGGGGTCTTCGAAGCCGTCCTTGCCCGTTTCACTGTTGCCGGTCATCACTACGATGGAGATGCTGCGGTCCGGAGACGTGACAAAGGGGCAGTTCCTTTGTTCATGAAGATGCCACTGGCGCGATGCCAAGAGGGTCCGCATATCCTGGACCGTCTTGAGCCACTGCTGGATGCCGGCCGCCGTAGGAGCGGACGCGGCAGTCACGTCATTGCGCCAAGCAAGGCCGCCGCCGATGGCTTGGCGGAACAGGGATAGGCTGAGTTCAGGGTGTAGGCCCTGCAAGCGAGCTTCGGCGTCTGCCGGATCGACGATGAGCGGGGCCCGCTGGCCCTCGGGATGGTTTGCGGTCAGCTCGAATTTGCGCACGCAGGATTCTCCGAGGGATTTCCGAAAAGCATACCTCAAGTTGAGGGATGAAAACCGGAAATGTCGGCTCGCGCGCGCGAGAACCTTCTTGGGCTTCCAGGGAGCCGCATCGCCAGGGTCAATGGCAGCGGGCCGCCCCGAGTTGGCATTAGGTTGACGCTAGTGGGACGGCCACAAGCGATCACGGCCACCCGGCACGGATGGCCGTGATCGATGGCAACTACACAAACCGTTCTCCGAAGCCGGCCGTCTGTCGCCTCCCATGCACGCCACCGCGCATCGGGCGAGATCGGACCCCACATCCCCGTGCCCGTGGAAACTGGGTGCAAGACGGCTTGACCGGAGCCTCACCTCGAGGAAGTTGCCTCGCGAGTCATAGCCTAGCCGGGCTCCTAGCCGTTGCCGCGAACGAAAACACGCCTACCGTTACGACGGCGATGATCCAATCCCAACCGCCCAACGCCATGGCAGCGGGGAGCAGCAAAACAGCCGCAGCATAAGCCTTGTAGAGATGTCTCTGCAGCGGGGTGCGAAAGACATAGCGGTACGCACGGCTTACCAAGCTTCGGGGGTACCGGGCGTCGCTGCGCTTCTCCTCTTCGAAGCGTTCGTATTCGGCAACCGGCGGTGGCTTCCATGCCATGGGCGGCGTATACCAATCGGGCAGAACAATCGTCGGCCCAGGCATCGGGGCTTGGGCGGGAGGAGGAGTCGAAGGTGGGACTTCAGCGGCCAACGGCGCCTCGACGTATTCAAAGTTGCGCTTGTAGTTTGTGCGCAAATCATATGGATGTACGGAGGTCACGGTGTCGAGTTTGATGAGGACCACGAAGTCTTCGCGGAACGGCGTATTGTCTGATTCGTCCCGGCCTTTGCCCGATTCCAATTCATCGATCCAGGTGTAGTCGGTGGTGATCACGAATTTCTGGTGGTCGTCGCGAAACCCCGAGAACACGGGTTGAAGTCGGAGCCAATCGCCCTCTTCGAGCGCAGTCGACAGGACATAGCCCACATACACCTTCCCGTCCGACTGCGTGAGCATCACCGGATACGTCCGACGCAAGCACTGGTCCAGAACCATCTCAAGCGGCCCGACGGCTCCGTAACGCGCAAGCATCGCCTTCGTCAGCGATACATTGGTCCGGAGGGGCAAGTTGAGCAGGGCCGGCAGCAACCAGACCAGCCCCGCGGAGATGACGGCGGCCTCGACCTGCAAATAAGTCCGGCGCTCAGGCGTGACGCTCTTGCTGAAATACTGCAGGAATACGTCGATGCCCCACTGAAGCGAATGGGGTTCGGCCTCCAGAATCCGGAAACGATGCGCTATGAGGACGCTCAGCACGAACAGCACGGCGCCGCCGGCCGCCGCCAAGAAATACTGGGGATGGCCCGACGCTCGCCGGATGATTGAGCGAGTAACCAAGTAACGAGCGACCGCAAAATAGCCGCTGACGAGGAACGCCAGCAGCAAGGGTGCTGATGGCATCCCTTACTTCCCTTTGCTTGGACGCGCCGCTTGGGGAGACCCGCCCAGCTCGCCCTTCGCCCGCAAACGCTCGGCGATAAGCTTTCCCGCCTGCATTTGATCTTGGAAGGCTCGTGAGTGTCTGAAATTGGATTGATTGGCGGACAGCGTCCCGTCGCCATTTACGATGACGCGCTGGGAGCCGAACGGGTGGAGCAACCAGTTTGGAAGCCTCATGTTCTTCTCCGAACGCGGGGAAGGCCCCGCATACAACTGAATAATATACGCCAAGATTGCTCGATGTCAGTGAAGAATCGGCATTTTTAGTTCGTAACATTATCGGCCTGGACAGCCGAAAATTGAGCCCCAGCAGGTCGCCCGCTGCTTCCCTATGGCTCAAGGACGCTTATCGCCGTCGCGAAGGGCAGCTTGGGCCGCCAGCAACGCATCTAAGACCTTCACCCACGTCTCCATCGTGACGCCTGCAGCCTTACACCAATCCCTGATCTGCAATGCATCGAGCCGAATGACTCCCGTCTCGACAGCCGACACAAAGGACTGGTTGCGCCCCAGCTTCGCCCCGAACTCCTCTTGTGACTGTTTTGAGGACACGCGAAGCTGCCGAAAGCTGGCCCACACCGCCTCGTTCTCAGGGCGATAGAGGGATTTCTGTCCCGGCCTGGGCGCTGAGGGCGCGAGTTTTTCTGGGCGCTTGGCGGGCATGACCTGCAAGGAGTCGACGGAACAAGGCCCCAAGCTACGTTGGTGCGTTAAAAACTAAATATTTCGCTATTTACCAATTGTTTTGGTATTTGGCTTTCGAATACGTTAGCGTTCGTCCCCACGGCTACCCGGCCGGTCATCCACAACGACAGGGGATGTTTCGTGCGCAATTTAATTGCCCTTATCTTTGCCGCTACGAGCGGCGCAGCCTTGGCTGGCCAAGCCGACGTTTGTTACTCGATCCCCGTGTCCAGTGGCCAGGTCGACAAACTCACCAGCTCCACCACCCTCGACTGCCCCACCGCCGGTCACCACTCCCTAGCGCAGCTGGCTCAGGCGGGCTGGTCCGTGGCTTCGGTCCAACCGGTGACCGTGGACTATGCCGTGGATGCAGCGACCCAGAGCCCCCACAGCGCCACATCCTGGATGGTCGTTGTGCAGAAGGAGACGAAGTGATGCGCCTTCGTTCTCCCCTGCTCTCTGTCGCCTCGAGCCTCCTGCTGGCAGCCTGTTCGCGCGCCAGCTCGGACGCCTTGCCGACCGCTGCGGCGCCCCCGCCTACCCCCACGACCGCGGCAGCCACCGCCGCGGCACCGGCAACGCCGCCCACGGTGACGGTCACCGCTGCCGAAATGCCTTTTGAGCAATACCAGGCGCCTGGCGATGACGCTTTGGCCTGGGTGGGTTTCTACTACGCCGTGGCCGGGACGCCGGTCGACTACCCCGCCATTGCCGCACGGCTGGATCCGACCTTCCGTGCAACGACGGATGCCTTTGCGCAGCGCGACGCCGTAGCTGGAGTCAAGACTAAGCTGGACGCGGCGATCGCGGCGGCTAAGGCCAACCCCTATGTGAAGCTGTCTCCCGTCGTCACGCGCATGCCGGCGTACGACCTGGCGCAAAGTCGTTACGACCTCAGCGCCTTCATCGGGCCCGACCTCCGCATTCATATCGGCGCGGGCGTCGCCGATGTGGCGTTTTCACCCAATGCGTCCCTGGCCGCCTACGCGCCCGCGAATGAAGCCGAAGCCAGGGCGCTCGAGCACAACATCAGCAGCAACCCCTTGGGCCGACAAATCCAATTCACAGTCTATGGAAAGGTCGTCGCCGGCTCACTTCACGGGGGCGAGCCGCAACTGACGATCATTCCTAGCCGGGTGGTAGTCGAGAACTATTTGCTGGGCCAGCCTCCACAGCTGCTTTTTACCGCCAGCGTCCCCTAACACCCCTTGGGTGCCGCGGCGGCGGCCTCATCTCATGCACGGAGTTCTTATGTTGACCATCGTCGGGCTGGTCGTGGGCGTTGTCGTGCTCGCGAGCGCACTCAAACGCCTCAGCCGCAGGAATCGGGTGAATGCTACGGCTTCACCTGTCACCGGAGCGACCCGGTCTACTCCGGATTGGCGCCTGGCGCGCGACGAAGGCCTGACGCTGCGCCAAGCGGTCGAGGTCATGGAGGGGCATGCCGACGTGTTGCGCCGGCTGGGTGACGGCTGGCTGGTTGCAGCCAATCAAAAGGTGCGCGAGCCGGGAACGTTTCGCACCAACGTGCTGCATGCTCAAAGCTTGAAAACGCTCATCGACGACGAGTGCTCGGCGCTCGTCTCCGAACTTCGGGACCTGGAGCACAAGCGCGATTCGGTCGGAGTCTTTGATGTGCGCCGCGAACAAGCGCATGCCCTTGCGGACTGGGCCGGCGTCCTCAATGCCTCGATTCGAGATCGTTTGCAAACGCTCTCCAGTAATCAAAAGTTGGAGATGAGCGACCTGTTGGATGCCGCCTCCAAGCGAGGAGGAACGATGGACAGCGCGACGATTGACCAGTGGCTGCCGCGGTTCTCCGAAGGTGCCGCCCTTCAACTCAAGGAGGTGGTGTGATGAGCGGATTCGATTTCGACCGGTACACGCTCAAACAGGTCGAGGCGCATTGCCAGAACAACCTGCGCTCGCTGGCGCTCAATCCCAGCGGCTACCAGACGCAGCAGCGCGACGCCCTGACGCGAGCGGAGCGACTTGAAGCACAAGCCCATGCCGAAGCCAGGGCCTTTCGGACCTGGCGCGTCGGTTTCCTCGTGCCTCGCCGCGAAGCTTGGGGCCACCTTGATGCGGCCAGCAATCAGGCTCGGCAACGGGCCGTCCAAGCGGTCCTGCGTCTACGCACGGCTTGGGCGGCCTTGGCGCCGCTGTTGACCGAGGAAGAGCGTGAACAGTGGCTGGAGAGAAACCGCTAGGACTGGTGCCGAATCCGCGGAGTCCACGGCCTCGCTCGGTGTTTCGATCTTGTAAGTGGTTGTACGCTTCACCCTTCAGCATGCCAGGGACGCGCCATGCCCAACTCTCCCCCAGTTCTCCCCATGGCTGCCGTGATCGCCGCGGCGATCGCGCTCGATGATGCACTGTCGCGAGAGCAATTTCCCCAAGCCCGACATGAAGCTCGGATCCTTGCCCTGCGGGCTGACCAAGGTGAATTCCCAGACATCGCTGCTCGCGCTCGCGCTGTCATGGCAGTGTTGGACCAAGCCATTCGGCCCGCTCGCAAGACTTGGTCGCCGGTGGTAGACAGCTCCATACGGTGATCGACCACGCCCTTGATGCCGGCATTGGGCCCCCGCCTCACGAGTGACCAAGGGGACCGCGAAGCCGCCTCCAAGCGAGGCTAACGTCGCATTGGTGAGATGGCGCAAATTCGGCAAAACCCATCTCAATTGACCTGGTGTTGGCCACGCGTCGCATTCTGAGGCGCTCACTCTGGATATAGTTGAGCTGACGAAGTCGTGGCGCTCGCGACTGCCTCCACACTTCTACCGACAAGGATATTCAGACGCATGATTCGCTGGTTGATTGGCCTAGGGATGGTGGGGCTCCTCACGGGTGCCGCGCACGGTCAGGACAGTTCTGCTTCAAGCAAGCCGCTGCGACCCACGTATTACAGCTGCGTCAAAGCCTCCCGGGGCGTCACGTTGGCGCTCAACAATTGCATCGGCACCGAGCACGGCTTCCAAGATAAGCGCCTCAATACGGCCTATCAGCGATTGCGCACCTCGCTGTCGGCTGAACAACGGACGGCCTTGCGCGATGAGGAGCGCATGTGGATCGGCCAGCGCGACAAGACGTGCGCCCCCGATGGCAGCGGCGGCACGGCGAGCATGCTCGACAGCAACCAATGCCAGCTCGACCAGACCGCCGCTCGCGCTGCCGTGCTTGAAGCGCGCGTGAGCCAGTAAAGGCATCACGACCCCGGCTAGAAGCACTGGAACCAACAGGAGTGGCGACGATGACGGACGATTTAGAACAAGCCAAGCGCACGGCGGAGCAATGGCACCTCGGACAGACCTCGGCTGGGTATGAGTCCGGTGCAGCGGGTGCGGGCGCCATCTCGACCGGCAAAGGCGACCACGGGGGGGTGTCTTACGGGTCTTACCAATTCTCCAGTGCCGCAGGCACCTTGCAGGAATACCTCGACCAGTCGTCCTACGGCGCCCAATTCCATGGCCTCACGCCCATCACCCCGGCGTTCGATGCCAAGTGGCGAGAACTGGCCCGCACCGATCCCGGCTTTGCACAAGATCAACACGATTTTGTGGGGCGGTCGCACTACACCGCCCAGGCCGCCAACCTTCAAGCGCGAGGCATTGATTTCTCGGGTCGGGGCATGGCGGTGCAGGATGCGCTGTGGAGCACTGCGGTGCAGTGCCGCGAGCTGACGCCCAATATCTTTGATAAGGGCCTCAAGGCCAAGTTCGGCGACCATTACGACCTGGCCACGCTGAGCGACAAGAATATTGTCGACGCCGTGCAGGACTACAAGATCGCCCACGTCAAAACCCTGTTCAGCCACTCACCCGAGCTGCACGACTCCCTCAAAGACCGGTTCGCCGATGAGAAGGCCTCCTTGGAGC
>Ga0247742_10001454_pt1 | contig 16580 bp, 16 predicted proteins | sample UWRJL208509C2_FD_180944 | JGI IMG/M metagenome (GOLD analysis project Ga0247742, IMG submission 180944) | Plant litter microbial communities from Arlington Agricultural Research Station in Wisconsin, United States - UWRJ-L208-509C-2 | ecosystem: Environmental > Terrestrial > Plant litter >...
CACTGCTGGACCGTGATGGAGTGGTGGTGAGCCGGGTTTCTCCCGAACAGAAACTGAGGGTGGCCAAAGCCCTGCAGAGCCGCGGGCACGTTGTTGCCATGACCGGCGACGGCGTCAACGACGGTCCCGCTTTACGTCAAGCCGATATCGGCGTGGCCATGGGACTCAGTGGCACCGATGTGGCCCGCGAGGCAGCAGACCTAGTGCTCCTGGATGACCACTTCGCCACCATCGTTGCCGCCATAGAACAGGGCCGGGCCACCTACTCAAATATTCATCGGTTCCTCACTTACCACTTGACTGACAACGTCGCTGAACTCACGCCCTTCGTGATCTGGGCACTTTCCGGTGGTCAATTCCCCTTGGCCCTCGGCGTTCTCCAGATCCTGGCCTTGGACATCGGAACCGATCTGCTTCCCGCATTGGCCCTCGGGGCGGAACCACCAGGCAAGCGGGTGTTGAGCAGGCCTCCCGAAAAACGGCATCTCCTGGATCGGCAACTCATGCTCAGGGTGTTTGCTGTCATGGGTCCCACGGAGGCGTTGTTCGCCATGGGGGCTTTCTCCGTGGTTCTCTTTGGCAGCGGTTGGGGCCGTGGGGACCCGCTGGACCCCGTTGTGCTGATGGGCGCATCAGGGGCCGCGTTCACAGCGGTGGTCCTTGGCCAGTTGGCAACTGCCTTCGCTTGCCGCAGTGCTACCGTTCCCGCGTGGAAGCAGGGATGGTTTACCAATACGTTGCTGCTGTGGGCTGTAGGGGTGGAACTGGCGGCGTTAGCACTGTTCCTCTATGTACCACCCGTAGCCGGCATCCTGGGCCAGGCTCCTCCTCCCCTCCCTGGCTTCGCCGTTGCCCTCCTCGCGATTCCAGGCGTTCTGGGGGCGGATTGGCTCTACAAACGGCTGCGTCACGGAGGGACCCACACCCATTAGGGCAGTCTGCCGGATCCGTGCCCTTCGACCCTAGTGGCGCGGACCGGTGGAAGAGCAGGCTGGTCCCATGAATACACACTCGCGCTCAGATCGGATCGTTGTCGGCGTCGATGGATCCGAATATTCCTCCAATACCCTGCAGATGGCCGGCCGCATGGCAGCTGCGTTGGGAGGCCCCTTGGAGGTAATCACCTGTATTGGTATGTCCGACTACTACTTAGCCTCGCGTTTTGAGCCCGAGTTGACACGCTTCACCACGGAATTGGAAGACACCGCCGAGCGGCTGGTCGAGGAGGCCTTGGAGCGAGCCTTCGGCGCAGACCGCCCCAAGGATCTAACGGTGACGGTCAAATTCGGTGAACCAGCCAAAGTCCTTGTCGAGGAAAGCCATGGGGCACAACTGCTCGTGGTGGGGAGGCGGGGCTCCGGTGGCTTCTTCAATCAGCCAATGGGATCCGTCAGCAGGGCTTGCTCGGCCCATGCGCAGTGCCCCGTCCTGGTGGTCACTCAGGATAAAAAGGGCTAGCTGGGCGACTGCGCCTGGACAGCGGTAATGGCGACAGTGTTGATGATGTCCTCGATCGTCGATCCCCTGGACAGGTCATTGATGGGTTTGCGGAGCCCCTGAAGGATGGGCCCGACGGCGACAGCACCGGAAGACTGCTCCACGGCCTTATAGGTGTTGTTGCCTGTGTTCAGGTCAGGGAAGACGAAGACTGTGGCCCTGCCCGCCACAGCAGATGACGGCAACTTTGAACTCGCGATAGCTGCATCCACCGCGGCGTCGTACTGTATGGGGCCGTCCACCGCGAGGTCCGGCCGGGCAGCGGCGACCATATCCGTAGCTCGCTTGACCTTGTCCACGGCCGTTCCGCCGCCGGATACGCCTGTGGAGTATGACAACATTGCAACCCTCGGTTCAACGCCGAACTGCGCCGCCGTCGTCGCCGATGCGAGCGCGATGTCCGCCAGTTGCCGGTCCGTTGGATCCGGCACTACGGCGCAATCTCCGTACACGAGTACGCGGTCCGGAAACAGCATGAAGAACACCGAGGACACCAGTCCGTTGCCATGCTGGCTTTTCATGAACTCCAGCGCCGGGCGAATCGTGTTGGCCGTGGTGTGCGCCGCTCCGGAGACCATCCCGTCGGCCTCCCCCAGGTGGACCATCATGGTGCCAAAGTAGGCGCCATCGAGCATGACTTCCCTGGCACGTTCCAGGATCACGCCTTTGTGGGCGCGCAAGCGCTGATATTCCAGGGCGAATCGCTCTCGTAATGGCGAATGGGCGGGGTCCACGATGGTGATGCCACCCAACTCGATGCCCTCGGCTTCGGCAAGCTCGCGGACCGCAGACGGATTCCCTAGAAGCGTCACGTGGCACACATCCCGGCGACGCAGAATCTCCGCCGCACGCAAGACCCGGCTATCTTTGCCCTCAGCCAGAACGATGCGTTTCTTCTGCTGGCGGGCGCGTTCTACGAGGTCATTGAGGAATCGCAACGGCGTCATGGTCGCCGGACGCGGCAGCGCCAGACGTTCCAGCAACTCCTTTTCGTCGATGGAGCGAGCCCAGATGCCCAATGCTGCTGCCACCCTGCGGCTTTCTCCGGTGTGGATCTCGCTGCGGACGTGCGAAACACGTTGAGCCGTAGTGGAGGCATCCGCGGGTTCTGCGAATACAGGAAATGGCGCATGTGCCATCAATGGCAGCACGTAGCTGGCAGGGACCAGGCCATCAGTCAGGATGACTCCGGACGGCGTGGGCAGCTCCGGTGACAACGCCGAGGCCATGCAAGCCATGACGATGTCAGTGCGATCCCCGGGAACAATCACCAGGTTCCCGGGCTCAAGTATCCGCAGGAAGTTCTCCGCGTTCATAGCGGCCACTTGCACGCCGCCCACGTCCCGGTCCAGCTCTGATCTGCCCGAGAACCATTCAAGAGACAATGTCATCGCCACATCGGCCACGGTGGGCGCCGATATCTCAGGAACCTCGGGAATCACGTAGCTTGGAAGGCCTCCCGTGGCCGCCCTAACAGCTCCCCGAACTGTGTCGATGTCTGCTGGCCGGACGCGGTTGACCACAACGGATAACACCGGGCATCTGGCTGCCTCCAGCTGCTGTGACGCGTCGGCCACCGCCTGGGTGGTCTCCTCCGGGCCCAATCCCTGGGCCCCGATGACCGCGAGGACCGGCAGCCCCAGATTGTTGGCCAGTTGGGCGTTCAGGTCGAACTCCCTCCCGGCGTCCGGGCCTGAGAGGTCCGAACCGTCCACAACAACAACGTCACATTCTTCGGCGATGCGTCCGTACTCCTCCAGTGCCTGGGAAGAAACCTCGTCCTCGCGGCCTGCCGCCAGCGCTGCCCGGGCATCAGCCAACGTCATTCCTGCCCTGCAGCGGACTGACTCCACCTTGTATCGCCTGCGAAGCATCCGAAGCAGTGGGTCGTCGGCCGGATCTGTTCCGTTCACAATTGGCCGGTAGATTCCCATTCGGCCCGTTCTGCGGTGCAGCGCGTCAGCCAGCCCCAAGACCACCAGTGACTTCCCGGCTTCGGGTGCGCCGGACACAACATATACGCCGTGGACCATGGTGTTTCCCTCCGGGCCGATCATCCGATGCTTCACAGTTGCACCCCGCAGGGCCTCACCGCCAGAGTCGAAGGTCATGATGGCTGCTCCCGCCCCCCCGGGACCTTGGACTCTACTGGGGACGGGAAGCCAGCCATAGGCTCGGGAGCATCGAATCACCGGCGACGTGGCGATCCGCCAGCAGCCATCACCCACCCAGGAGACCGAGATCATGGAAACCGATGAACGCCCCGGAACGGTCCTATCCGAAGCCGACTCATGGAAGGTCCTGGAACGTAACCAGCATGGTCGCTTGGCTGTCAGCGTCCTGGGTGAACCGGACATCTACCCACTGAACTTCATCGCCCACAACCAGCGGCTGCTGCTGCGGACAAACCCCGGAACTAAGCTCGCCGAGCTGACAGTGAATGAGAAGGTCGCCTTCGAAGTGGAGGAGATCGCCGACGCCGAAGCATGGAGTGTTGTCCTTAAGGGCACTGCCAGGGTGATCGAGTCGCAGTCGGAGATCGACGAAGCGGACAAGCTGCCCCTGAAGCCGTGGATTCCGACGCGTAAATACACCTACGTTGAGATCACTCCCACCCGGGTCCATGGCCGCCACTTTGAACTCGGTGATGAGCCGGAGCGGTATTGACCCCACGGGCCTCTGCTGACGGCACCGACGCAACAGACCCTCCAGGGCCCAGGGCCCTGAGGGCATTGAGAATGGTGGCAAGATCCACCAGCTCCTGCAGCAGCGCCCCGGCGACGGCTGGAATCATGCCCAGCGAGGCCATCACCATCAGGCCGAGGCTCAGCAGTATCCCGGTCCAAATGCTGGTCCGGGCGATTCGAAGGGTACGCTGCCCGATGCCAACCGCCAGCGCGGCCTTGGACAGGTCATCGACCATAATCACCACGTCCGCCGACTCGCTGGCCGCAGTGGCGCCTTTGGCACCCATGGCGATGCCGACGTCGGCCGCTGCCAGTACCGGAGCGTCGTTGACGCCGTCGCCCACCATCATCACGGGCCTGTGCGGAAGCGCGGCTACGGCGGCAACTTTGTCAGCAGGCAGGCATTCGGCCAGGACGTTGCTGATGCCCGCATCCCTGGCGATGTGTTCGGCTGTGGTTGCAGCGTCTCCGGTGAGGAGCATCGTTTCCCCGACCCCGAGACTCCGAAGTTCCGTCAGGGTGTCCTTTGCGTTTGGGCGCAATGGATCGCTCATGATCAGAGTGCCGGCAAACCGACCATCCACGCCGACGTAAATCCCCAGATGGCCTGCGGGCAGTGTGGTCATATCGAAGCCGCTCACCAAGGAACCGACGTAAGCGGGTTTACCTACCACGACGTGGTGGCTTCCGCAGTCGGCCGTGAGACCGTTGGTTGCCTGTTCGCTCGCGCCCGTTGCCGGTACCAGCGCCAGGCCGCGCGCTCGGGCTTCTGCCATGACTGACGCCGCCAGGACGTGGGTGGAATACTGCTCGGCGGAGGCGGCCAATTGCAGGAGGGCGTCTTCGGACAGATCTGAGGCGGGGGCCACCCGGATTTCAGCCAAAGAAGGGTTGCCTTGAGTGAGGGTCCCCGTCTTGTCGAAGACGGCGGTCTTGACTCTACTGAGTTGCTCGAGCGTGCCGGCGTTTTTGATGATGATGCCGGCATGTGCGGCCCTGCTGGTCCCCGCGAGGAACGCGACAGGTGCAGCTATCAGCAAAGGGCACGGGGTGGCTACCACCAGCACCTCAGCGAACCGACCCGGGTCCTGGCTGAAGAACCACGCAGCGCCGGCCAGCACCAAGGCGACCAGCGTGAACGGCACCGCATATTTGTCGGCAAGCCGTACCGTCGGAGCGCGGCTTGCCGCGGCTTCCTGAACCAAGGCAACTATTTGGCTGTACTGCGAATCCGCTGCGGTGGCTGTGGCCTCCATACGCACGGCATCGGCCCCGTTGACAGTGCCGCTGAGCAGCAGGTCGCCCTGGGTTCGCTCAGCAGGCAGGCTTTCGCCTGTCAGCGCTGACTCATCAAAGATTCCGACGTCGGAGAGCAAGGTACCGTCCACCGGAACCAACTCTGCGGGCCTGACCAGCAGTACGTCTCCGGGGACCACGGCATCCACCAGGATTTCCTCCACTGGCATTCCGGGCCGTTCGCGGTGCGCGTTCCGCGGGGACCGGTCCAGAAGCGCACGGAGCTCTCTGGTGGCGCGGCCTTGGGCAAATTGTTCCAGCGCTTCGCCGCCTGTCAGCATCAGAACCACGATCAGGGATGCCAAATATTCCCTCACCGCAACTGTTGAGCAAATGGCCATCACGGCCAGGAGGTCTATGCCCCAGCGTCCGCGCAGGAGCCCTTTGATCATGGTGCCGGCCCTGTGGAGTGCAACGCTGAGGGCGAAGATGCTTGCGAGCCCCTGGGCCGCAGGTATTTGTCCGCTGACGGCGAGGATCAGGACGGCGACGAGCACCACCAGGGTTCCAGTCACTAACGGAAAGCGCAGGGCCGAGTTCAGCAGCCGTTGTCTCATGTTCGCGGATCAGTCATGAGGTTTTCGGCTCAGAACCACTTTCAGGGCCCCTGTTTCCGCGGCACGCGAGAACGTGTCATAGGCATCCATGATCTGTTCCAGGCCGAAGTGGTGGGTGGCAAACCTATCAGCAAGGAGCTTATGCTGGGCCACCAGGCGAAGCAGCATCGGGGTGGTGTTGGTGTTGACCAATCCCATGCTGATGTTGATGTTTTGGATCCACAGGTCCTGGAGCGGAAGTTGGACGGGTTTTCCGTGGACCCCAATGTTGGCCACGTGCCCGCCGGGGCGCACCAGGCGCAAGGCCATGTCAAAGGTCTCCGGTATTCCCACGGCTTCCATGGACACGTCCACACCAGCCCCGTCGGTGAGGGCGAGAACGTCCGCAATCCACTCGGGCTTGGTGGGGTTGACCGTGTGCGTGGCTCCGAAGTCACGGGACTTGGCCAGCCGGCTCTCGTCGGGATCTATGGCCACTACCGTGGCTGCACCGTGGAGCCCGGCCGTGGCCATGGCCGCAAGGCCGATGGGTCCAGCCCCTACAATGGCCACGACGTCTCCCGGGGCCACGTGTCCGGCTTGGACTCCGATTTCGAAGGCCGTGGGCAGTATGTCGGAAAGCATCACGGCTTCGTCGTCGGTGACGCCGTGGGGCAGTTTGTGCAGGGAATTTTCTGCATAGGGAACACGGACGAACTCGGCCTGCGTCCCGTCGATGAGGTGGCCGAAGATCCAGCCGGTTCCGGCTTGTCCTTCGTCCCCGAGGCAGTGGGAGAACAGGCCCTTCCTGCAATTTCCGCAGTGTCCGCAGGACTTGATGCAGGAGATGATCACCCTATCTCCTGGGCGGAGCGCACTGATTGAACTCCCCACATCGGTGACAGTCCCCACCCCTTCGTGCCCCAGGATGCGTCCCGGCTGGACCGCAGGGACGTCCCCTTTGAGGATGTGCAGATCGGTACCGCAAATGGTAGTGGTGTCTATACGCACGATTGCGTCTGTGGGATGCAGGATGACAGGATCCGGCACGTCCGCCCAGGACTTTTCTCCGGGGCCACCGTAAACGAGTGCCTTCATGGTGTTGTTCCGTCCTTGTGATGTCCGTCCACCAGGATGGCCGGACGGGCACAGTTGCTCTGCTCCAGCACGTTCCGGCATTCGTCCGGGGCGTGACGTGCGGCGGCGGCGCTTGGCTGTGTTTTGAGTCCAAACCCGGTTTTCATTCCAAACCCGCCCTGGTGGCGTCGTCGAGCGGACTCCACCACGTCAGCGGCGGGGTCACCTTGAAGCGGCGTCCGGTCAACGAGGTGGGAACGATTCGGACAAAATGGTCTTTTCGCCCGGCCTGCCATGGGAAAAGCAACAGACCGACAGTGTCCAGCACTTCCTGGGTCAGCTTGATGCTCTCTGCTTTTCCCTTGACCACGACGCTCCAGGCGACGCCCGTATTCGGGTCGACTCCGTCCGCTTCCAGTGCTACAGGCGTGGCGCTGAGGGCGGCGTGGAGCTTACTCCCCTCGCCAGTGCGGAAGACCAGCGTGCCGTGGTCTGCTTTGTAGTTGATGGGAAAGATGTCGGGGTGGTCGTGCGCCCAAACTGCGAGGCGGCCCACTGAGACGCTGCGCAGCAGCTCCCAACACTGCTTGTTGTCCAGGATCTCAGCTTCCGGAACCGTGGGTTTGTTCGTCATGGTAAGACCGTAGGTCTGGTGGCGCCGGGACAACAGGGCACAAAGGCCCACATGCGCCGTAGCCGCTTCAGAGGCGCCAGAGTAGTCTGGCATCAAAGGAGCCCTGCGGCCCCGAGGCAGGATCTCGTACGTTCGTAGAAAGGTACTGGTGAACCCATCCGAAACTCCTGAGCCCCGCAAGCCGAAGCTTGAATCGCGGATTCCGATTGAAGACCTTTTAAAGGACTTCGTTGGGCGCGCCGGGGAGCTTCTACAGGCACAGGAAAGAACGCGGGGTCTGCTCGAAGCAGTTGTGGCCGTCGCGGAGGACTTAAGCCTCGAGGCCGTGCTCGACCGTGTGGTGACCTCCGCCTGCCACTTGCTTCACGCCCGCTATGGGGCCTTGGGCGTCATTGGTGAGGACAACGCGCTCAGCCATTTCATCACCGTCGGGATAGACAGCGAGCAGGCCACCCGGATCGGCCCCCTCCCCACCGGACACGGTGTGCTCGGCCTACTCATCACCGAGCCTGTGCCGCTTCGCCTCCACGATCTGCGCCAACACCCGAAGGCCTACGGATTTCCCCAACACCACCCGCCCATGAAGTCATTCCTCGGAGTTCCTGTACGGGTGAGAGACGTGGTGTTCGGCAACCTCTATCTGACGGAGAAGGACGGTGGCGGGGACTTCACGCCGGAGGACGAGGACCTTGCCGTGGCGTTGGCAGCGGCGGCCGGTGTGGCAATCGAGAACGCCCGGCTGTATGAAGACGCCCGACGGCGGACGTCCTGGCTCGAAGCATGCATGGACGTCACAGGGAGAATGCTCGGTGGTGACCAGGTGGACCGGGCCGAAAATTCAGCGCTGAACTTGATCGCTGCCAGGGCTTTGCGGGAATCGGCATCCCAGCTGGCCTTGATACTGGTCCCGTCCTCTCCGGGAGGCCCGTATGAAGTCGCGGGCACGGCAGGGGAACGCGGAGATGATTTCGCTGGCAAATCACTGCCAATGGATGCCGCCGGAGTCCATGAAGTGGGACGAGAAGGGAAGCCGCTCTGCCTCGATGACTCCACGGAACTCCTTGGTATTGCCGGGCATGCAGGGCCAGCCAAACTCCTCATCATCGACCTCACCGCCCAAGGAGCCCATCATGGGCTTTTGATCCTGGCACGTGATCCTGGTACAGGAAATTTTTCCAAGACGGATGTGGAGATGGGTGCGGTCTTCGGTTCGCATGTGGCACTCGCGCTGGCACTCGAACGGATTCACAGGCTCCGGGAACAAGTAGTGGTGTTCTCGGACCGCGACAGGATCGCCCGGGACCTCCATGACCTGGTGATCCAAAGGCTTTTCGCCGCGGGGTTGAGTATTCAGAGCCTTCGGCGTTTTACCACTGGCGAGTCTGCTCTGAACAGGATCGACTCCGTCACCGAAGAGCTGGACACCAGCATCCGCGATCTCCGCAACACCATTTATTCGCTTCAGGCCAGTACCCACGAGCGCGAGCCGTTGAGCGGCCGCATCCTTCAGTCGATTCAAGCCGGTGCCAAATCCTTGCCCTACGCGCCGCATCTGACCTTGGCCGGCCCCGTTGACTCCCTCACCGACGAAACCACCATAAAACACCTGCTGGCCGTTCTCACAGAGAGCCTCAGCAATGCGGCGCGTCATTCAGGAGCCACGTCCGTCAATATTTCCGTGGCGGTCCACGAAGGCCGGCTGACACTTGAAGTGGCGGACGATGGATGCGGTTTTAAGGATCCGGCGCCGGGGAACGGCCTAACGAACCAGGCGCGCAGGGCAGCGGAAATGAATGGCACTTATAGCGTCACCAGCGCACCAGGCAAGGGGACGTCGCTAACATGGTCGGTCCCGCTGTCCTGATCCTCAGTGCCGGTTCCCGGCATCCTCTTCGGAAGAATGAGCCATGAAAACCGCCGCCTGGGTTCGGCGTTCGAAACCGAGTTTGGCCAAGAGGGATGAGACGTAGTTCTTGACCGTCTTCTCTGCCAGGAGCATTTCCTCTCCGATCTGGCGGTTGGTCATACCTTGCCCAACGAACTCGAGGACCCGGCGCTCCTGTGGTGTGAGGGACGAGACTCGGGGATCCTGTTTCTTCGGCTCCGTGAGGCCCTGAATGATCCTCGTCTTGACGGCCTCATCGAACAGCGACTCGCCCCTGGCAGCCTTGCGCAGGGCGCCAAGCAAATCCATTCCGCCGATTTCTTTCAGGACGTACCCGGCGGCACCGGCAAGGACGGCGCCGCGGAGGGCTTGTTCGTCGTCGTAGCTGGTGAGTATGAGACAGTTCAGCGAAGGGTCAACTGAACGCACGTCACGGCATACCTCAATTCCCGTCCCGTCGGGCAACCGTGCGTCCAGCACAGCGACGTCCGGGTGCAACGCAGGAATCCGGCGCGTCGCTTCCTCGGCGGACCCGGACATGCCGACCACCACGAAGCCTTCACCTTCCAAGAGTTCTTGGAGCCCCCGACGAACCAATTCGTGGTCGTCGAGTATGAACACGCGGATTGGTTCTCCTGGGGAATCGGTCCTGTGGCCGGATGTTTCTCGGCGATCCATGACTCTCCTGTCCGACGGTCGGTGACCGCATACTCCGGGGCCTGTGCGGGCGGCTCTGCCAAATTCTTGCTGACGGGCGCCTTGGCCACAAGGGTCCAAGGACCCTTCATCAGCACGTGACTTTTGGCCCTGTCCAGAACGGTCCAATGTGCCGACGCTGGAAGAACAAGCCCGCAGAAGCACTCGGCTAAAAGTGCAACGTCGGACATCAAGAAGGAGCCAGCCGTGCCCTGCCTTAAGGATGAAGCATCGTCATGAGCACCAAAAACCCCTCTACGCTCCGCTTTCTTGGCGCAACGGACACCGTTACCGGCTCGCGCTACCTTGTGGACTTCCACGGAACTCGAATCCTTGTGGACTGCGGGCTCTTCCAGGGCTACAAACGGCTGCGCCTGCGGAACCGGCAGCCCTTCCCAGTATCCCCTGCCTCCATTGATGCCGTCCTGCTGACGCACGCCCATCTGGACCATACGGGCTATGTTCCCAAGCTGGTGAAGGATGGTTTCAGAGGTCCTGTCTACGCCACTCACGGGACGAATGAACTGTGCAAACTCCTGTTGCCCGACAGCGGACACCTGCAGGAAGAAGAGTCCAGGTACGCCGATCACCGTGGGTCCTCTATCCACACCCCTGCTTTGCCCCTCTATACAGCGGCCGATGCCGTGAAGTCGCTCAACAGCTTCCACCCCGTTGCGTTCGATGAGCCCCTCGACCTCGGCGGCGGCGTCGAGGCCACGTTCGTACCCGCCGGCCACATTTTAGGAGCAGCCCAGCTTCAGATCCGGGTGGGCGGCAACTCCCTTCATTTCACCGGCGATCTGGGCCGCGACGATGACCCCCTCATGTATCCTCCCCGGCAGCTGGAGGCAGCCGACGTGTTGGTGACGGAGTCCACGTACGGCAACAGGACGCATCCAGCCAGCAGCCCGGAAGCTGAACTCGGCGAGGTGGTTTCCCGGGTGGCCAAGCGGGGAGGAGTCATTCTGGTAGCGGCATTCGCCGTTGGCCGGGCCGAAACGCTCATGCTTCAGTTGGCACGGCTTCGCAGAAAAGATGCCATACCTGACATTCCCGTCTATCTCAATAGCCCCATGGCCATAGACGCTTCCTATATGTACCAGAAGCATCCGGACGAACACCGCCTGCGCCCGGATGAATTCAAGGATATGTACGGGGTAGCCGTTATGACCCGGACGGCGGACGATTCCAAGCTCCTGAACCTCAGGGGTGGCCCCATGATCATCATCTCCGCAAGCGGGATGTTGACCGGTGGACGGATTCTGCATCACATCGAGGCGTACGGCAATGACCCCAAAAATGCCATTGTCCTGAGCGGATACCAAGCCGCCGGCACCAGGGGTGCAGCGCTGGCGGCAGGTTCGCGTGAACTGAGGGTCTATGGGCAGGACGTCAAGATCAGGGCCGAGGTGGTCCAATTGGAAGGTTTCAGCGCACACGCCGATTCCGATGCCATCCTCCGATGGATGCATTCAGCCGCACGAGCCCCACGAATGACGTACATCACCCATGGAGAGCCGGATGCATCTGAAGCCCTTCGCCTCCGCATCAAATACGAATTGGGGTGGAAGGCCCGTGTCCCGGAATATCAGGAGACCGTCGCCATCGCCACACCGGAATAAGGACTTCCGGCCCTAACCGGCCCTATGAACCCAGTACAAACTGGCAACAAGGCCCCGGCAAAGGTCCGGGGAACTCGTCAACGAAGAACGGGCCCAGCCATGAATGAAGCAATTGTCGTAGGTGTCAACGATTCACCCAGCAGCGAGGCTGCCATGGGATGGGCCATGCATCGAGCAGCCACCTTGAAGCTGCCGGTTCAGCTTGTCCACGCCGTGGATGACCGCTGGGCGTATGATTCTGTGGGGTACAACGAATGGATCCGGGAATCCGGGATCAACTTTCTTGCAGCCGCCAAGGACCGGGCCGCCAAGATGGAACCCACCGTCAAGGTCACCACCGACCTCGTCTCGGGTGGTGCCGGTTACGCTTTGGGCAAGAGATCCAAAAAGGCCGCCATGGTGGTCATTGGTTCAGGCCATGGCTGGGCTGGCGGTTCCCTGACCGATCGCGCCTTGCAGGTTGCTGCCGTGGCGCGCTGTCCCGTTGCAGTCATCGGTGAGCACGACATGACAAACCGCAAAGGAATTGTGGTCGGAGTGGACGGTTCTGAAGAGTCCACCCAGGCCGTCGCGTTCGCTGCGGCGGAGGCCGACCGTCAGGGCCAGGAGCTGACTGTTCTCCATGCCTTCCTCACGCCGGAACCGTGGGTTACCCGCGGTGTACCCCGCACCAACTACTTTGAGGTCATCACGGAAGAAGAGCGCGTTGTACTGGCCGAGACCGTCGCCGGATTGGCAGACAAGTACCCGGATTTGGTGGTGCACCAGATCCTCGACACCCACACACGGCCCGCCGAAGCACTGCTCGCTGCCGGGGCCACTGCACAATTGCTGGTGGTTGGCAGCCGCGGACGGGGCGCCTTCAAACGCCTCTTGTTGGGTTCGACGGCGCATGCGGTTCTCACCAAATTGCCGTGTCCCACGATTATCGCGCGCATCAGCCCCGTCAAGCACTCCGACTGAAAGAACCTCACACCCCGAACCCGGGGCACTGAAAGTGCGGACTTGCCGGCCCCCGGGCAAGCCCGCACTTTCGTGTTAAGCACTCATTCATCATTCCTTTTCGGGGGTGTGCACCACAAGAACCGGGCAATGTGCGTGTGCGACGCAGGCCGAACTGACCGATCCCATCAGTAGACCGCCGAAGCCGCCATGGCCGCGCCTGCCGACGACTACCAACTCTGCTCCGCGGCTTGCTTTGATCAGTCCTTGCCGTGGATGGCCCTGTTCCAGATGCGAAATGACGTTGTCAGGCACGTCAAAGCCGAATGCCTTTTCGACTGACTCGTTCAGGACTTGTCCGGCCGCTTCCTCAAAACCGGTGATCCCCATGGCAACGTAGCCTTCGAAAACCGGCGGGAAATCCCAATACGCAACGGCCTCAACGGTCGCCCCCAGCGGGACGGCAAGGCGCTGAGCCTCGCGGAGCGCCTCAATGGATGCCTCCGATCCATCCACACCTACAACTACCCTGCCTGGCGATGTGTTCCCTACCATGATGTCCTCCGGCACTCTCTGGTGTTACCGCGCTCTGGCGTTCCTGAACTTATGACGTGCAGTCTTGCCAGAATGGCGTGAACGGCTACCGGGGAACAGGGCCGAAGGTCACAGTGGCGCGGACCTCAGCCAGCCTTATCTGCGGATCGGAGTTGTTCGATGGTCGACCTCAGCGTGCGGATCGTCTCGTCCAGTTCTTCGGTCAGGGCCGCCATCCGCTCCAACGCCGCCGGATCATCCATGAATCGCCTGAGGTTCTGAATGCCCAAACCCGCAGCAAACAAGCGTTGAATCACCAAGTCGTGCAAATCGCGCGCAATGCGTTCCCGGTCCGAGAGCACCACGCTTTGTTGCCGAAGGGCGCTCGCACGGACAAGATCCAAGGCCAACCCTATTCTGCTGCCGAAAAGCGCGCTGGAATCAACATCCGAACGGGTGTATGCGGGAGCCCCGGTACCGCGGGCCAACAGGAGGGCTCCATTGTCCGTTCCACGATGACCCAAAGCCGACACAAGCACAGGGCCCAGCTTCTCCGTCAAGTCAACGCCCAGAACGTGATGAGGGTCCTTCACCACAAGGGATTCGCCGGTTTCGATAACGGATAACACGATCTGCGAACCGGTGAGCTCCTGCCCGGCGTAGAGGCCCTGTACCCCGATCGCCGACCGGCACAGCACTCTTCCGTCTGACGCTGGGACCGCAACGACAGCAAGAATGGATTCCGACGCCCGAAGGGCCGCTTCGGCCACGAGATCAAGGTGACTGGCGCCGTCGTCGAACTCGTTTGTGATCAGCAGGCTACCTAACTCCACACCGGCCTCGAGCCACCGTTGCCTGCGGTGGCTCTCATCGAACAGCCGGGCGTTCTGGATGGCAACCCCGGCGGCCGCCGCCAAGGCTACAGCCAACTCTTCATCGGCAGCGGTGAAATCCAGCCCGTCCTTCTTTTCCGTCAAATACAGGTTGCCAAAGACGACGTCGCGGACCCGGATGGGTACGCCGAGGAAACTTTTCATGGGGGGATGGTTCCTGGGGAATCCACTCGCCATCGGATGCTGGCCAAGGTCGTGGAGCCGTAAGGGCAGCGGTTCCCGGATCAAGTGGCCCAACACGCCGTGACCAGTTGGCAGATCACCAATTGACCTGATGCCTTCGTCGTCAATCCCCACAGTGACGAAGTGACTAAGTTGCTGATCCTCACCGATGACACCCAAGGCACCATATCTCGCATCCACCAGGGTGCAGGCTGACGTGACCACCCGGTCCAAAACGGCTTCCAAGCTCAGTTTGTCCGCCATGGACATGACCGCATCAAGCAAAGTGTTCATTTGCTCCTGGGCATGAAGCAATTCGTCGGCCCGCTCCACGAATTCGCTAAGGAGCGTATTTACACGCCCCTTCAGTGGGGACCTCCACGGTTGGTCTGCGCCCACAGGTCATGCCTCCCTTGTGCCAAGCGAGAGTACTTCTTTGCCGAGTCTAAGGGACTCCTGTGGATACAAGAACATCTCCCTGCCGGACTCCAGTAAAGGTTTAAACACTCGGTATTTGTCCGGGCTGGTGGTGCCCTGAACAATGGTCTCGCCCAGTCGCCGATAATTCGGACCGATACTCCCGGGCAAAGTCTTAGGTCCCGAAATCCGGAGTGACTTTCGGCCCTGTTTCCTGATTCCGGCACCACACATGCTGGGAGGGAAAGCAGGAGGCACACCATGGCACTTTCGGAGTTCGAGCGGCTCGAACTACAGAAAATATCGCAGGCCCTTCAGGAGGAGGACCCCAGGCTGGCAGCACTGATGAGCGTGGATGATCTGAACCGACGCCGATGGAAGGGCATAAAGCGAGGCTTCCTCGCTGCGCTTGCGGGGCTCGGACTCCTGCTGGTGAGTTTCCCACTCGGCAGTCTGGCACTGGGAGTGCTGGGCTTCCTTGTCATGGGTGCAGGAACGTACTGGGCGACCGTTTTCATAGGTGACCGCCCCCTTCGCGGGAAGCCCCGCCCCCGAACACACACCCACGAGAAGAACAAGGAACAGTCATGAAAGCACTGGTCGTTTACGATTCCGGCTTTGGCAACACCAAGGCGATCGCTGAGGCCATTGCAGCAGGCCTCAGCTCACTCAACGCGAAAGTGTTGCCCGTCGGACAGCTTCGACCCGAAGATATCTCATCAGAGGACCTTTTGGTGGTGGGAAGCCCCATCAACGGGTGGCGCCCAACCCAGAAGACCACCGAGGCTCTATCCCGTCTTGGTAAACATGGACTCTCAGGGGTGGTGCTGTCGGCTTTGATACGAGGGTCAAGTTGTTCATCCATGGGGATGCGGCCAAGAAGATCACCAAAACCCTGCATGGCGCCGGAGCCAGCATTATTGCCAAACCAATGGCCTTCTACGTCAAGGGAACCGAAGGGCCCCTGCTTGATGGAGAGACGTCCCGGGCAACGGCGTGGGGTGAAGAACTCCTGGCAGTTGCCAAAGCCCATGGAACCCAGAGGAGCGCGTGATGGCAAGCTGGCTTGACCCGAGCAAGATCATTGTAGGCGTAGACGGATCCCAAGCCTCGGTGGAAGCGCTACGCCAAGGACAGCGCATTGCCCTGGCTCTTGACGCACCGCTTGAAGCTTGGGGTTGCTGGGAGATGCCGCTGGGATACGAAGGATATCTGGCGCTGGGAATTGATGGATTCGCCCATGATGCGGAGGATCGACTCAACAAGGCAGTGTTGGAGGCGTTTGGTGCTGAAAAGCCCCGGAACGTCAGTTCCCGACTTGTTCAAAGTTCACCCCGTGCCGGGCTGGTTGAAGGCAGCAAGCATGCGTCGCTTCTTGTAGTAGGCAGGCGCGGTCACGGTGGTTTTGGGGGACTTCTCCTGGGCTCGGTCAGTTCGGCTTGCGTTGCGCACGCGCACTGCCCTGTTCTGGTGGTTCACTCCCCCGAAAAGGGCTCTTGAGTGACTATTGGGCAGATGTCCATCCCGGCAGCTCCAGGCGACCGGCGGCATGGCTCGCTACTTCCCCAGACGACGGAGCCTTCTTCACCTCCCCAACAGAGCGGTACACGGTTTCGTCCCGAGCATTGGTCTCCCCCCAACTCGATGCCGTGGGCGAGGGTACGCCCCAAAGGCTTCCCTTTGACGTCGGAACCCTCAGGCT
>Ga0247742_10001455_pt1 | contig 16567 bp, 18 predicted proteins | sample UWRJL208509C2_FD_180944 | JGI IMG/M metagenome (GOLD analysis project Ga0247742, IMG submission 180944) | Plant litter microbial communities from Arlington Agricultural Research Station in Wisconsin, United States - UWRJ-L208-509C-2 | ecosystem: Environmental > Terrestrial > Plant litter >...
CGCAGACGAGCGCATCTCAAAATCGCGAAGCATCGCCTCGAGCTGGGCGTTAGGCCTTCTCACTTCGGCTCACTCCTTGGCCCGAATTTTCCGCGCGCACAGATCGTCCAGGCACAGGCACGATCCGAATTGTTTGTCGTGGACGATCGCGTACTTACCTGAAGCCAGACGTCGTCCTTGAAGAATAGCCAGGTCCCAGTTCGTCCCAGTTCGCCCCATTCCTGCATATCGTCGTACCCAACCCGCAACAGCCTTCCTCGTAGGCTGTCGAACGGAAGCCGACAATTCGGCGGTCTTTCGTCAGGACCGCGACCGTCGTAGAAATCCAGGGCCGCAGTGCGCCACTCGGCAGACCCTTCATCCCAGAAGCTAAGCGTTACCGAATCGCCCTCCGGGTATATCGCAGTGACTTCGCTGCTGTCGGAGTCTCCCTGCCGCAATTGGAGTCCTACTGCGGACTGCAACCGCTCAAGGGAGACGTCAGACCGATCCTTCAGCGTGTCGATGTATTCGAGGTAGTCGTCTACCAGCTGACTCGCAGATATGGTCGACGAGGCGCCTGCCGGCTCGGGAAGTCCGGCCACGGAGCACAACGCCATGTCGGCTCCAGAGCAACCCGACGCGTCCGTGGACCTTGCCATCATGACCACGGCTAACGCGCCCAAGATGACTAGCGGTTTCGTCGATGGCATACGTCCTTCCTAGAGCCCTCGTCAGCGATGCCTGACACAATTGTGGGCAAGCGGTGACTCTATTTTTCGAGTTGCCGCCCAGCAATAGAAGAAACCTCAAAAGAATCGCCGATCTTTGCCGACACCTCATACCCGCCCTGCCCGCTCCCACGTCAAACGCGCATGCGCCTCCGCCGTACACCGAGCACCCAACCGCGTCAGCGCACTAATGGCTTCAAGTCCGATTGCCAGACGGTGGCAATCGACCGTATCGGACTCGTGCACGAGTTCGGCCAGTAGCTCGGTAAGGCCTCGGGCGTACTGCATCCACTCGGTGGCCTGGTTCAGGAGATCGTGGGTAGAGGTTTCGGGTTCACTCACTTCACTCATGGTCTTCTTCCTTTCGAATGACCGCCCCACGTCTAAGTTGCGGCACGCCGTGCAAAGCGCGGCGTGCCGCGGACCATAGGACTCGCGAGTTCAACGGCTGCCCGTGTCCGGGCGCCGGCGGCGTGATTGACGAAGTGGATCGCGGCGTCAGCCCTGACCTCCGACCCAAGCGGCTACGTGCCGGGTAGGACGGCCAAGAAATATCTTAGAAAAAGCGGCGGCCGCCGCGGTTCTTCAACCGTGTCTGCGCGGTATGCAGACAGGCCGGTAACCGTTGGGGGTGTCGCCGAGGGGGTTCGGCGGGCGAGCGTGTGCCGTATGATCGGGGGTAGCCATGATCGACTTCCTAGTAGTTGGTTCTGGTCAGCAGGCTGAGGGTGTTGGTAGCACCCTTGGTCTGCGCTTCTCAAAGCATTGAGCGATGGTTGTCTGCGCAGCATCGATAGCAACGACGCAGGCAACGGAACGACCGTAGCAAAACAACATTCGGTTGTCTGTAGTCCTGCGCGATCAAGCGCGTACATTCGCCCGACCTCGGGTTCTCTCGTCGATGCTTTTGGGAAAAGAGCGGATATGACGGTACGGCAGTGGGCAAAACAGCATCGCGTTCGTCTCGCCTGGACGGGTGTTGCCTGCCTCGTGGCGTACTTCTTGATCCCCGTAGTGATACTTGTCTTCATGCTGGATCAGTGGGTGCTCCGTCCCTCGAACTCGGAGGCGACTCACGAGCAATGGCGACACGTCGTAGCGACAAACGAAGGACGCGGCCTAGCTCTCCGTCGCTACAGCAACGGGCTCGACGGCAAGTGCGTGATCTTCTTCCCCGGTCAGCACGGCGGAATGGCGAGATACGAACGAGATCTCCTGCCCTTGATCCGAGTCGAAGGCGTCGCCCTCTACACGATCTCGTATCCCGGCCAGGACGGCGCTCCAGGTCAAGGCTCGCTCAATCACCTCTCCGAGGACGTGGAACGTACTCTGAGGTTCCTCGCAGACGACGACCTTTGTACGATGGGGCAAAGCCTCTTTGTCGGACGCTCCCTGGGCGCAAGCATCGCTGTCCTGGAAGCTGCGAAGTTCCGACCTAAAGGCGTATTGGTGGAAGGCGTATCTCCCGACCTGGCGACTGCTATTCGAGCCTGGATGCGTCGGCACATCGCAACATGGGCCTGGCAGTCGTTACCCATTCAAGCCCTCGTACCGATGACAGGGGAGCTGGAGCCGGCGGTAAGCCGTTGGCAGGGTCTGCCTATGATCGTTTTCCAGGGCACCGACGATAACGTCGCACCCTTCGATGCGGCGAAGGCACTCATGTTCAACCGTCCGGGCGTGAGGTTCGAAGCCGTGCCCGGGGGCAATCACGAAGACACCTTTCTTATCGCGGGGCCAGCCTACCGAGCCGCGCTTCTCGATCTTTTAGATCGATAGATCCACAGACGTCGGCCCACGTCTTGGCGATAGGGGCGAACACGCATTTGACCGTGACAGCTTCGCCGCGACCGCTGTTGGCACCGCGCGCCTGGACACGCGACATCAGCGATATCCCAGTCCGTTTATGGGTGTCCGTAAACGACCGGGGCCTTCGATAGACCCAGCTCTTTCGATACGCGCATGAAGTCCGCTGAATTCGGGCGCAGGCTTTGGGCATCGGGCAGGGAGGGGTCAGAAACGAAGGCGGGGTCGCTCTTTGTTAGCAACCGCCCATCCGGGGCGTAAATATGATGCCATTCACACGACGCGCTGCTATGCGACGCGTCGCCATATTCGACAATATAGAATGGGCTCGCATCTGGACTGCGCACGCAGGACAGCCCGACAGGGTCGTATTTCTCCTGGCCGGGTGGCGCGGCAGAACAACGGGTTGTGCCGTGGCGGCGCGCAGGACGAGTTTGTTTCGCTAGCAACACGGCGAGGTTTCGCTGCAGCGGATGATCATTGCTGACCCACCGCAGGTCTTCGCGAAAGCCGGATGCGCGTTTTCGGCAGCCCGACTGGACTCGGCGAAGGCCGACAGGACCGGGAGTGCGGCGGCTAGCAGGAATCGTTGTCCGACGTCCCTAATTCCTTCCTAATCGAGGAATTACGATGGCGCTTGCTGCGTACAGAGCAAGCCTCAGGGACCGTTTCGTCTTTCGACACAGACACCCGAGCCTACTGTACCGCGTGTTTGACGTGTCCGCTGCGGGCAGCTCAACGACTGCTTCCATGCTGCATAGACCAGGCAGCGTACGAATGGATCGAATGCACGCTCGTATCTGGGTTTCCGGACCTCGCGTCGCCTGGGGTACCAAGGAGATGGTGATGTCGTTCTCGGAATACTCCCGGGCGAGGAAGTAGAGGGCTCCCGCATAGTGACGTTTCTCAACTGCCTGAAGAGCAAATTGATCATCAGCCGGCTCCCCGGCCAGCTTGTTAGGCTGGACCCCGATGAAGATGGCCGTCTTCTTCTTGCGCACGTCTGGGGGCAGGAAATCGCTCCACTTGCCGGCCTAGTCCAGCACCGGATTGATGCAGGGGTTCGGGGGTTCCTTGAAGGTGCCCACGATCGAAGCAGAGGTCTCGTCCGTCTGAGATAGCAAGTTGGGTAACCCGTCTTCGCGTCCCTACTCAGGAAGGCTTGGCGCTCAGGCCTGCAGGCACGGCTGAGAAATTCGGTCCTTGCGCCCTTGCTGGTGCGCGTTTCTGAGATACTTCTCAGATGAGGGTGCTGTTGGTAGCGCAGGAGCGCCGGCGGTGCATAGATGAGGCAAACTCCGCGGCTAAGGGAGTGCTCTAGGGGCACACTAACGATGAGTCGAATTCCGTTCTCTCAATTGGCAACGGCCGATCTCCTGGTGGACGCGATTTACGAAGGCGGAAGCACCAATAACTTCGGCGCCGACCCGTTCCCGGTGCTTCTGGGCTTGAGCAATCAAGGTGGCTTTCGATTTCTCGGATCGCGGGACCGATCGCTTCGGCTGGTGTGCCTGATCACAAACATGGACGATAGCGATTGGCCAGATGAAGTCGACCTGGAGCTTGGCATATTTACTTACTTCGGTGACAACAAAGAACCCGGGCGCGAGCTCCATAAAACGGGGCGAGGCGGCAACAAAATTCTGAAAAGTCTATTCGATGGAGTGCATGCTGGAATGGAAGGTCGCACCTCCACGCCGCCAGTTCTTCTATTCGCGCGGGTTGGTAGTCGACGCGACTTTCGATTTCTAGGCCTTGCCGTGCCCGGCGTGTCAGATACGACTCAGTCGGAAGACTTGGTTGCGGTGTGGAAGACATCCAAGGGCGAGCGTTTTCAGAACTACCGAGCTCGATTCACGATTCTCAGTTGCCAGCTTGTGAGCAGGCAATGGATTGACTCAGTCATTGCCGACCGCACGAACCATGCGCTAGCCCCGGTGGAATGGATCACTTGGTTAAAGACAGGACGTCGATTGGCGCTAAAGTCCCAACCAACCATCTCGTTCCGTAAGAAGCTGGAGCAGCTGCCGTCAATGCCAGGAGAGAAACGTATTCTGGAGATTGTCCGCGAACATTTTAAGGCGAACAGTTACGGCTTCGAGCACTTTGCAGCAGCGGTATCAATGATGATGATGCCGTCCATCGTCACAATTGACGTCACCCGACGCTCTCGCGATGGGGGCCGCGACGCTATTGGAAAAATGCAAATAGGAACGGGCCCAAGTGCCATCGAGGTTGAATTCGCCATGGAGGCCAAGAGCTATGCGTCGAGTAGCAGTGTTGGAGTCCGAGATATGTCACGCCTAATTTCCCGACTCCGGCACAGGCAGTTCGGAATTCTCGTAACGAGTTCCTGGGTAGACCAACAGGCTTATAAAGAGATAAAAGATGATGCACACCCAATAGTGGTGATTGCCGGAATCGACATCGCGAGAACGCTTGTGAAAATGGATTACGGGGATCCATCCACGCTAACAAGATGGCTAAACGCGGACTTCCCACCACACAACGCGGCAGCGGCCGGAATCTGAAGGACTCGCGCACGGCCTTGAGCAGCCGGTTTCCGGATGCTCCTGCTTGTAGCAGGCACCTCAAGAAGCAGCGGTCCGTGCCACTTGTGGAAAAGTACGCACAAGTCGAAGCAGTGTGAAGCGTCAGTTCGGCAATGGCTAATTGGTAGCCATTGGTAGCTCAAAGCCGGCTTTAGCCATTCTTTCAACCATATACCTCAGCGCGTTGCGTTCGGCGGTGGAAAGTTGGATGTCGCCGCGGGTCAACCGCTTGATGGCGGCGTCAGATTTTGGAGTCAACAGTCGACGGCTTCGTGCGAAGCTCAGGTACGGCTGTGCGTCAGCCAGCATGGCTACCATAACTCGATCCATATTAATTTCCTCGTCGACCTTCCGCGCCTCGATTTCGGATTTACGCAACTGCTCTGCCTCGGAGCGAACGACGAGGAGAGCTTCCAACTGATCGCTAAAGGCGTAGTGCGCAGAAGCCACCGCAGCCCAGCACGCCTGCTGCTTGCAGTACTCGCCGACGTTCTTCATGCCGGGCGGCGCATTTTTGATGGTCGCGGCGACCTGTGGGGCGATCTGCGCTACCGCGCTTGCGATCTCCGCCGGCAGCTCCTGTCTACGCCAGATAACATCCAGGTCGATTACCTGCCCTCGTTCATGAAGGTGATGAATAAGCCAAGCGATAGAGTAGGTGACTATTTGAGCCTTGTAGCCGCGGTCCTGCTGGTACCAGTCAGACCGCCCCACTAGCCTGTCGACACCGCGGAACACAATTGCCTCTGCGACAATGTCTCGGAACCAGTGGTCGTCGAACTGTGCCTCGGACGCGCCCCATGCTTTGCCAATCTTCTCGGCGTAATCTAGAAAGCACTTCTGCGCGCCGCGGCTCACTATGTGTGGCCTGCATTCGAACGTAACTTCGAACTTCGCGAGATCGGTCTTGTCGATGAACTGTTCTCGCGGGAACTCAAGCTCGAACCGCTTGCGCTGGAAGGAGGTTCCGTACGCAAGTCCGTCTCGGTATTGTCCGCGGGCGCGCTCATAGAACCATTTCGATCCCGACATAGAGCCCGTCTTCGGAGGCGCAAACTGACTACGTGAGATGCGCTCGAGTACCACATGAATCGGGTGACTGGAGAAGAAATCCGCTTCGCTGATCTTATTCTGCGTGTTTGCGTACCGCGATATGAGCGGAACGACTTCCTCGAGGCGATTCGGGTTTACCACTGAGAGCTTCATCTGCACGAAGACACGGCTGAGATCGGCACGTCGCCCCTTCCGCTGGCTGTCGCTCGCGTAGAGAATCGAAGCAGTCGTCTGGCCACCGTTCACGATCTGTAGATTCTCTATGGAGCTAATGCCCAGACCACCTCCGGGCAATGACGCTGTAGTTATCGCGGATGCGGTCGCGGTTAGGCCGTTGTTGTAGGCGAAGAACATCTCCGGCGCCATCTCCAGCGTCCTGATGATGCCCGTATTCACCTTGGTGCGGGCCTGCAGAAACGTGCGCACGTTCTGCTCTAGAAGCTTCGCGCCGTAAAGGCCGTAAATTTCGGCCAAAAAGGTCCCCGGCACGGCGACAAGATAGGATGCGTGCTCACCGTCAATGCTGTGCGCGGAAAGGCAGGGTAGCGGCGCGCCATTTACGCTGGTGACATCGATTTCGATTGGCTCGAATCCACCCTTAGCGCTGAGAATGCTGGCGTATCGGACGAAGTCGAGGACACTGCACACGAATGGGACGCCAAGGACCTCACCGGTCATCTCGGGCTTCCTACGTGTCGAGAGGCGTGCATTGGAGAAGGCTACGACGCGGATGCGTTTGATGTCGCCTCGGCTCGCGTATATTGGCCAAGCAGCCTGGAACGACGGGCTCGTCTCATCGATCGCTTGGATGAAGGACGGGCTAATAGCTAACTCGCAGAATCGCCGAACCCGGTCGAACAAAGTGTCGATCTGGGCGGCATTCAAAGTTTGCAGTTCGCGTCCGGATCGAAAGTCGGAGATCGCCAGAAAGAGGTCTCCGCGGTCGCGATCAAGCGCGAAGCCATCGACCTGATAGCCCCCGCGGCCTTCGTTCCGTGCCGGCGTGTAGGTCAGATCAACGCAGTCACCGTTTTCAACGGCCAGTTTCTCGTAAATCTGAAAGAAGGCAGCAGCTTGAGGCTCCGCGGATGCCTCCGCCTCGAAGAGGAGGTCCTCCCAGAACTGACCAAAGGCGTCCGTGAGCTCGGGACCATTCATGCGAAGGCCTTGGCAAGCATACTCTCGAAATCGACGGCGAACCTTTGACAGGCACTTAGCGAGATTGAATAGGAAACTGCGTGGACACCGGGCGGCAACATCGCGGCTGTCAGTCGAGGAAAGTCGTCGCGCACTTCGAACAGCCTTCGGTCGATCAACAACCACTGGGGCTCGTCATACTCTTCCCGTCGCATGTAGTGACAGGCGTCAAGCGCTGCCTCGAACTCCTCGAGAATGGAGCCCGCTGCCTTGCACTCACTCAACAGCTCGTCGACCAGCGAGTTCAGCGAGAAACTCGCAGCGCCAGCGGGCGCACGCGCAATGGTTTGGTGGCAAAGAAGCAGGCGACTAGCGGCCGTATCGAGCTGGGCTTCGGAGGAAATCTGAAGTCGACGGTCCGAAGTCGAAAGCTGCGTCTTCACCTCTATCTGCCAAGCTCCCATAGCGAAGTCCTGCTCGTCGCGATGGGCGCCGCGCCAAGCTGCCACGCTGCCGCTTACTCCAGTGCGCGGCAAGATCTGATCGCGCAAGAACAGCAGCTCGCCAACCAAGCCAATGATCCCTTCTGTGCTTAGCAGGGCTTCGCGTCTCCGACGCAGCATATTATGCCAGTCCGCCAAGCGGCGAAGGACTAGATGCAGACCGCGCCCGTTCGCACCGCGCTGATGATCGGCCGTCGCCTCGAGGAGATGGCCGCAGAGAGCGCGAAAGATATCGAAGTGATCAAGTTCCTGAAGTGTCAGGATGAGACGCGCGCCGTCGCCATGACGCCGCTCTAACGAGACATCGACTCCGTTGAGTTTTGGCGGCACCGGCAGCTCTCTGCAGCCGTCATCGGCAGTCAGCGAAAAGATGTACTGGCCAGCGTGATTGCGGCCGCGGTAGAAGTCGAGTGGATGATTGCTGGATGCCCGACGAACATTGTCCGAATGCGGATTCGCTGCCGGCGCGATACCTCCCCAGTCGCGCTCGTTCATGTTATAGGCTCTCCGCCAGCATAGCCTCGTCATCCTCGGCCTCTGCCTCCACGGCTTCGTTGATCTGCCGCCGGTAGACGGCGTTCACTTGATACGTGCGCTCATTTGTCGCCTTGCCCGTCCTGGGAAGGCAGAAGCTGAGCGTGATGATCGGTCCGGCCAGTTTTATGTCAGGTATGGTCTCATCGGTTGTAAAGGCGTGGATGAGTAGGAGGGGCCGTGTGCGCTGAGCACAGAACGCCTTGTCACCCCGCAAGCGTCCGCTCATCTTCTCAGCATTTGCTGCATGGATTTGATCCTTACTGAGACCAATTTCCGCATCATCGGGATCGGCTACTCGGTTCCTTCCCGCGGTCACCCGAAAGCCGCCGTCCTTCACGTCTCCCGAACGCCGGTTGCGCAACGGAAAAGACAGTCCCGGAGCGAAGAGGCCCGGATCGGGGATCCCGCCCGCCGGATGAGGAATGGCCACATCCCATACCATCATCTCGTCCCGCAGACGATCTGAGAAGTAGTCCATGAAGAGACTGACGTCGCCGGTTATTGGTCCAAGATCGAGGTGCGATGGCGAAAAACGAAATGCCTGCAGCAAAGTCATAATTGCCTGACCTGAAGCAGCTTCCCACACTATCGCCTTACCAGTAGTCTTGTTGGCCGACGGTAGCCCAAGTCCGTGAATGAGTGCCCGGACGGCCTTGAGATTGTCATCGTTGACGTCCGGATCATTGGGCACAACATAGCCCTCAAGATGCCTGACCGAATAGTCCTGGGCGATCTTCATCTGGGTCGCAGTGCGCATCTTGTTGGCGGCGGTAATGCGGATGGCTGTGGGACTTTCCCGGACCTTCAGTCCGAAGTGTTCGGGCGTCATCTCGAGGTCGTGCATCCGCCGCACCTCGCCGCGCAGCTCCTCGATCGCAACATTGACCTCGCGATAATGGTCTAGTGCCAGCCGCGGAAGATACACACGGCAAATATCCTCATGACCGGGCCTATAGCCGAACCAACGAGCCATCTGCATTAGCGTGTCTGAGGCCGCCGTGTTGCGGAGGATGTAGGAGACTGTCAGACCATCAAGAGTCAGGCCGCGTGATAAGGCTAGTCCGCCGATTGCAATGACATGCAGGCCATGCTCACGGTGGGCACGGTAGTCGAGCGAACCACCCTTCATGTTGACCGTCACCGGGCGGACGCGCGCCGCCTCCGCCAAGACGGTTCGTACCGCATCAAACGTCTCGGGGCAGTTTGCGAATTCGCGCTCGAAGTCGTCCTTCAAAGAAATAATTATCGGATCTTTCAACGCCTCTGGGCCAAGGGCGAGAGCAGCGGCGTTCTGTAAGGTCTGCAGATAAACATATACCTCGCCGTGTACCTTTTCCTGCACAGCGTTGAATCGGCTGACGTTGATCATCATTGTGCAGTGCTCCCGCCCCTGACCGCGCAGGATGCGGATGGCGCGGGTCAATAGAAACACGCGGACGGCTGTGAGGAGTGACGCTGGCAAGGTCACCTTGTGATCCGTCTTATGGCTTAATGGAAGATGCGTGACATAGTCTGTCACCAGCCTGACCATTGACTCACGCAGGTCGCCACCATCGGCAAATACTCGCGAGGCACCGACATAGGTATTGGGAGGATCGAGTGCTTTTATGAAATGTTTCGGGAACAGGTCGTCCTTCAGCATTTCATCGTTGCTGTCCGGATCGATGAAGATATTTGCGAACGGGGTGGCGGTATAGCCGATGTATGACCGCCGCTCAAAAAGCGTCAGAATTTCCCTTATGACGGCATTAATTGCCGTTGTCGCCTTAGGATCCTGCGACGTGTTGATCGACGCGTTGTCTGCTTCGTCGTCGATGAGCAGAAGTGGCGAGGTAATGATGCCGCCATGACCCTGTTCAAGCAGCCAGTCTCGGAGTTTCGATAGCGGAGCCTTGTTCTTCTTGCAAATGAAAATAATCGGCTCGTTGTGCGCGGCCAAGCTGAAGACCACACCAGCACCTGGTTCCCGTGTGAAGTCCCTGTCCCGTGAGGTGCCGTAAGCAGGAAACCGCTTCTGCATAGCGTATGTGAGGATCGGGAGGGGCTCGGCAGCAAGGGCATGAAAGATGGACTTCTTGCCGATGAAGGTCTCATCCAGACGTTCCTGTGTTTGCGCGCGCAGGGTATTCGTGATCCCGGCTAGAAGGATGATGGTCCGGTAACCGGCGTCTGCCGCTTTGCAAATCAGCGCTGAATAGTTGGTCGTCTTACCTGATTGCACGTGCCCGATGACCATGCCACGCCGTGATCCAATTCCCGGCATCAAGGGATTGCCAGAAAAGTCGAGTATCTCGTCGGTGACGTTGTCGAGAGTTGCTACCACTGGCGCAGCCAGCGAGCCGCCTTCGAGGTAGTACCGCTTAAGGCGGTTCCAATAGTAGAAGTCGATCGAGCCAGCAGCCTCTTTCAACCATGGCTTGAAGTCGCTGACTACCGAATAGCCGCGGGGTTGGGTTGTCGTGAAGCTTGTCTCTAACGTCCGTAGGACCTCAGCCCTTTCCTCATCGTCAAACTTGAACGGCGACGCATCGACCTCATCCGTAATCGCGCCCTCAGGTAGGGCGCGGCCACTGTTGACATCGTCAGCGTATTTCTTCCCAACGCTCAGCGTCAGGAATGCCAATTCGGCGCTTAGATCACGCATCGGTCCACCCCTTTTCCTTAAGAACAGCCTCTGTGGCGCCCCAGGCCTCGCACCATGGTTCAGTGACGCGCAGCAGGTTCTCCAGGGCGGTGAAGTCTCCGTTGACCTGCATAAGAAGCAAGGGCAGCGCAGCACTTAAATCGGCCCTGAAAGCGACCGGGTCGGTCAGTGTCTGGTGGATAGAGTCGGGCTCCTGCGCCGCATCCTGGCTGAATGCAACAACCGGAAAAGCCTGCTCGATGATCTTCAGCGCGGCGTTGGCCGCTTGCCTCTGGTCGTCGTTACCGGCCGCCAACAGCACCTCAATCACAGGGTGATTTCGGTTGATGGTGTAGCGCACTTCCCCGCCACGGGCGAACCGACTCCAGACCGACGTGGTGCCCAATCGATCAAGCCGCCCCCCTCGAGAGCGATACACTCGGGATGAGCGACCCCGCAAACCGTCGACGAGCTGAAGTAGGCGATGACGCAGGGCAGCGGGTAACTGGGCGTCCGACTTGTCGATGGTAATCTTCCATACGTGGTCGAGGGCGTTTGGGATGTCTACACGCACACGTACTAACTGAGATAACTCGCCATGGCGCAGGAGTCTGAACCATGTTCCGCTGATGATAAGACGGTGGTTTCGATAGAGGTAGAAGCCCTGGTTTCGGAGAAATCCTTCCTCTCCGCCTAACTCATCGTATTGGTTAGGCAATAGCTTTGAATAATGCGGGAGGATGAAAGGCTGGATGTCGATTGTGCGACCGCCGATGTCCAGGGATTCCGACTCTAGATGCTGCGTTGCCTCATGGTCACGATAGAACGGATCAATGGGTTCGATCTTCCTCCCGTTAATACGGACAGTCAGCCGCTTTCCACGAACTTCGCCCGCAAGATAGCGATGAAAAATAAGCCCCAGTCGACTGCCCGCACGAGCAATCAGTGCGTTGAATTCGGAATGAGTGATCGTGCCATTCTCAGAAAGACGGTCGCAGTTTGACCACAGCACCTCGACGCCATTCATCACCGCAATCTCAGACGACGCCGTGGCGAGGATTTCGCTATCGTCGAGGATACCCATTCGCCAAGCGTCAACATCGTCCAGATTCCAGACACAACCCGTCAGCTCATCGCCTCGGCGGCTGAGCACCGTTAGCCGTGTGCACTGAGAGAAGGATGCAGATTTCATTCCCCAGCCAAACCGGCCGAGATCGTCCGGCGATCGTTCCATTAGCGGATTGCTGCTGGCGGGGCGCATTGCCTTCCTGAGCTCCTGGCCTGACAGACCGTGACCGTCGTCCCGAATACGGATGTCCGGCTCGCCATCGTTGTACCGGCACGTCAAGGTGATCTCGCGTGCGCCCGCTTGAATACTATTGTCGATAAGGTCGGCCAGCGCCGCGGGCAAGTCATAGTTGCCGAAACTGCGTGCCGAGAGCATTAGTGAGGCGGCATCAGGTGGATTGGTCTCGTACTTCACGGCGCAACGAGCCCCCATCCCAAGCAGGCTGAGCCCTTCCCTGTAATTCCCGCCATGGATCCCCCGTACGCGGATAGCTACGCTCAATTATTGGCATCCACGATCTCGCGGACGTCGTCACAACAATTTAGGCGGCCCTGAAATCTTCCACTACCTCAACCTCCGGTACTACCTTCTGCAGTAGATCCCGTTTCAGGCGCTTGGCCACCGCCTCGGCGAGCAGAGGTGGTACAGCATTTCCGATCTGCCTGAAAGCCGCGTTCATCGCTCCGGAGAACCGGAAGCTGTCCGGAAAGGACTGGAGCCTGGCTGCCTCGCGCACCGAGATCGTCCGCTTCTGCGCGCTTTCCCAGTGGATATGCGAATACGTGTCCTTGCCCATGTGTGCCGTCAGTGTGCGCGATGGCATCTCTGGGTCCAGTTTCCACCATTTGTTCGGGAACTTAGTGGGATCGTAGGGCGGGACGTACTTTGCACGCAGAGATGTCCACTTCACAGAATTCTCGCGAGGACGGACAGTGAGAGCCTCGAGCTGTTCGGAGAAAATCTTCTCGGCCACAGCAATCGCGTGAGGATAATCTCTCCCGTGTTTCATGCGGCGGAATATCTCGAAATCCCTAGGTGTGATCCTCACCAAATGGCCGTCAGTGTCCGTATGAGACGCTTGAAAACCAGGCCATGCCCGCATCTTCTTCGCGTAATCACTCAGGGCTGCAGAATTTCCATATGGCAATCGATCGTGCAACTTGCGCCTTCTCATGTCGGTCGGTGCTGAGAAATGCTCCCTTATACGTGGAAGATCCCCGAGGGCAGCCTTGACCGACACCGCCTTCGGAAGGCCTTTCCGAGCTCTCGGTATTGACGCGAAATGTGAGCCCTCAGCCGGCACATACTTGAGCGCGACGGAACGTGCAGTTTCATAACCCGACGGAAGTTCTGCCGCGTGACTGGGCTCAGGAAAACCAGGCACAACACCGAGAGAACTATCTATGGCCACCAAAAACAGACGTTCGCGCATTTGCGGAACGCCGTAATAGGCAGCATTCAGCAACGTATAACGAGCGCTATAGCCCATGGCTTCCAGCGTCTCACAAATCTCTTCCGGCACGTTGCGTCCGGCGTGGTTGAGGATATCAGGGACATTCTCGATCAAGATCGCTACGGGTTGAACCGCCTCGACATACTGAAGGAACCGCTCATAAAGCTTTGCGCGCGGATCGTTGACGTAGGCGATGTCATCGCCAGTCACCGAGCGAAGCTTCGACCGACCGATCCTTGCGAAGGCCTGACACGGCAGTCCTGCGGCCAGGACATCGAAATGCTCAACAACGTCCCCCGTCAGACCGATCTCCGAAGCCAGGGTTCCGGGGTCTGAGGTGACCATGTCTCGTGGCAGACTCCACGCAATCGTCTTGTCTTCCACGGGCGCATTGAAGTTCAACGCGTAGCTCGCAGCAGCCGTAGCGTCAAATTCGACGTGAGCCAGCAGTTCAAATCCGGCTGCCTTCATTCCAAGCGACATACCTCCGCAGCCGGAACATAGTTCAAGCGCACGTGGTGCCTCACCACTGCGCAGGCGAGCCAGCTTGACCTGCCGAGCTACTGTGTTGATCTTCATCTGTCGTCAGCTCGTCCAAGGTATGCGGAGAGACGTGAGGCAACAAGTTCCGGATCTTTAGCCTCACATTCCCATATTATCATTGTGTCCCAGCCGCGACCCTTCAGCTCCGCCAACACATTCTCATCGCGAGCCACATTTGAGGCGAATTTTTTCGCCCAGAACTCGACGTTAGACTTGGGGTCGTAGGCCATTCGGCAGCCTGCGTGCCTATGCCAGTAGCAACCGTGAACGAACACAACTTTACGCCGACCAGGAAAGACAAGATCGGGGCTGCCTGGTAGGTCACGCCGATGTAGGCGGAACCTAAACCCTAGTCGGTGTGCCACGCGGCGCACCGCCATCTCGGGCTTGGTGTCCTTGCCGCGTATTCGCCCCATCATCCGCGACCGAGCCTGCTTGTCGATAATGTCCATGAAGATGACTTGGTCAGTCCGGTGCGTCCTGCCAACAATAGCGCGACCACCGCGCGATCGACTACTCGCCCAGTGCCTCGACTTGAGGCACCAGCTCAAACAGGGCTAGGCGCGGCCTAGCAGGCCCGATGTGCCGAGTCAGAACGGCCGCGAGATACCGCGTGAACCGCATTCGCCTAGATTAACGTGGTTCTGACGTGCTTTCGAGCGCAGAGGATCATTCACCTAGGATTTCTCTGCTTCTCCAGTTCGCCGAGAGAAGAGTCCAAAAGGTGAAACCGACTTGCAGCAGGGCGGCCACGATCAAAATCAAACCAAACGGACGCTTAGAAATAGCTACGAGGTAGAAACCGGTTGCCGCGACGATCTCGCCAAGGACATACAGCGCCATGACAGCAACCGCTAAGTCCTTGAAAAGGCGATAGTCCGGCCAGTCCAGAAGAACACATCTTTTGCCTTTGGGATTCAAGAGATCGTCGATTCTCGAGTAAGACAAGCCGAGCAACCCCAGTGGAACCACAACTGCGCCCCAAAGCCATTTCACATCGCTAGCTACGAACCTGGAAGCACTAAAAACGAGATCTGAGAAGCCCGCCCCCAGGAGAATCACCAAAGGGTACACGCCGATCTCAGGCCAGACGGCCCGGAACAGGGAATCTATGCGCCGCCTCAATGTGCTAGCCCACTTTCGTCATTAACGCGGAGTAGCTGACCAACGGTTTCGCTGGCAAGTCGCTCGGGAGACGGATCTCCGTCGAGCAAGAACGAACGCTGGTCATTTGCAGAACTATAGGTGACCCACTCGCCATCGTGACGTCCACGTACGGTGGCCTTGCCATATCCGTCCGCCGCCATCAAGACGGCAGCATCTCCGCTCGCACCGACTTGCTCAGTCATGAGTGATATGCCGCGTCGACTCACAATGCTGTCGGAAGCCATTGATGCCGCAATTTCTGGAAGATTCGTGTTTATGCCGGTGGCAGAATGCTCACTCACCGAAAGCTCGTCGAGGCCACGCTTTTTCACATAGTCGAACAGAGACTCCCAAAGCGGGCCAAACAGCGGATTCGGCGGCTGCACCGTTGCGGAAATTTCGGTAACTGATTCCATGCGAGCGAGCTTCGACACAAAGGTACGGATATCAGAGATCGGATTGATCTCGGCGCTACCGAGAAGCCCGTAGCCACTTTGCGAAACGAGGCCAGAGAACATTCGTTCGAAGAGTTCGTGCGAAATCACCCCTCCCAAATGGCGGTATGCAATACCGCTCAACGAAGGAATATAAACAAACGAGCTCGTTGCCCGCAGCAGATCTTGGACCGACGCTTGTTTCAACACGTGCTTCGAAGGATCGACTACCGCGACTTCCCCATCGGGGCGATATTTTGCCAACATGGCAAATACCGCGTCCCGGCCATCGTCGGTTTTGATCTCTTGTGCCGAGATGAAGGTGTATCGCGTGCCGCGAAGGCTAATCGTCGGTGGGTCAAAGATAACGCGGATTAGGAGATCCGCTGTCATTGACCCAAGCTTAATAACTCGCCCTAGATAGAACCTCGACGGCTGCGCCATTGCCAGAAACTCCATTTCTCAAATCGCCCGAGAGCATATCGTCCAGATACACCATAACTTTAACTCAGGCGATTACCCGCACTTCGAATACCCACAGTTCAAACAAGTCTGGCACCCATCCATCAGCACCAACGCCTGCGTATTGCACTTAGCGCAGAGGGTGGCGCCAGCGGGGAAGCCTGAGGCGTTCATGTGGGCGGCTTCTGCGGCGGCTTGAGAAGCAGGAGCATCGCCGGCGGAGCCGGCTCCTACAGGAGCAGCTGCGGGAACGGCAGGCTTGGCGGCCTTCTCGTAGGCGGCACGCTTCTCGGCAATCAGCGCGCGGGTCGCGTCGCTCATTTCCGGATCGTGAATGAGGCCAATCGACTTCATGTGCTGTTCGACCACGGCGCCGATCTCGGCGACGATGCTCGGCATATAAACGCCGCCGGCCTTGAAGTAGCCCCCACGCGGATCGAAAACCGCCTTGAGCTCTTCAACAATAAACGTCACGTCGCCACCCTTGCGGAAGACGGCGGACAAAATTCGGGTGAGCGCCACGATCCACTGGAAGTGGT
>Ga0247742_10001456_pt1 | contig 16557 bp, 17 predicted proteins | sample UWRJL208509C2_FD_180944 | JGI IMG/M metagenome (GOLD analysis project Ga0247742, IMG submission 180944) | Plant litter microbial communities from Arlington Agricultural Research Station in Wisconsin, United States - UWRJ-L208-509C-2 | ecosystem: Environmental > Terrestrial > Plant litter >...
CGATATGCTGGTGTCTTCTATCATTTATTGCTATTAATCTCGTCGGCATATTCGATGTCGTACACCTGAAGGATATATTACCCTCGTTAGCGTTGACCAATGCCATCGCGCTCTCATATTTGACAAACCGATACCAAATTCGTTTTTCATGGATTTTTTTTGCGGTTTGCGGCCTTTTCTTTCCATCGTTATCGGAAGCAATGCGCAACGTCAAAATCTTGTCGGGGCAAAAACAAACAGCCCTTGCTTATGGAAAAAAACCTTATATCAATCCCAGCGAAGGCGACCGTAAGCTTCTTGCCGCCTGGATAAAATCACATACCCAGCCAGAAGCGCTGGTTTTAGTACACAGCTACGGTACACAAATACAATGTTATTGCGAACGTTTATCACCCTCAATTTATTTTTCGGTTGATCGCACGCTCTTAGCAAAAAAGCGCTTCTTTCGAGACATGAATAAACACCATCCAGAGCTTATCCTCGTTCCCATGTTCGAACAGTACCACCAGTGGGTAGATGCCGATCAACGATCTTTTATTACCGAACTTCTCAGACAATATTATTTTCTGGATACCACACTTTACAATTATAGAATTTACCGCCACCGATCAAACCTGACAAAATACTCGATATGCCCTGCAATTCGCATGTCAAAGAAAAGAACGATTTTCCATATTTCAGATTCTTAGTTTGGAGATGTAAACCAACGCCCAATTTTTACGCAAACCCTATTAAGATTTTACAAATCCGCAAACCGACGCCAATCAAACAGTTAGCTCTCACTAAACAAAGCGGCTTACATGAGTGGAATTGATATTCCAGTGATTTCTTTACAGCAATCCAAGAAGACATCCTGAATTTCAGGCTCTGCAGCTGCTGATTAAAAGCTATTTCCTTTTGATGATAAAATAACGACCGTTTACCATCACCTCTTTATCATTACTCGCAGCTAACCAGGCTTGAGTAACTGGGGCTTTTGTCAAATCATCGATGGCATCAGGCCCTCCCATTTCGGTGCTGACCCAGCCAGGTTCTACAGCATTCGATATTGTTTGAGACCACAATCTTGCAATAGTCTGGGAAAGTAACAGGTTGTGAAATTTCGAATCGGCATACGCCTGAAATTCATTCCAAGTTCTTTTCTCCCATGTCAAGTCTTGCAAGGTGACGTCACCATGAAAGTGAAGTGCAGAACTAATATAAATCAATCTTGTTGGCTTTTTTATTAACTATGTGAGAGTTATGGCGCCAGACTGTTAACGGCAAAAACTTCCGGTGAACCGTCCCTGGTATTTCCACGGTTTGGCTCACAAAAACCGACACCTGCGTTGTGGATGATAGCGTCAAAGTTTCCCAGTCGGTTAATCCTACATGCGAGAAGGACCGTTTCCTTAATTTGGAAGAGATCCCCTGATACAGCTCCGATAGCACCCGGAAGCGCGTTCATAGCTTCCTTTGCCCGGTACTCATTGCGTCCATGGACCCATAGATTGTGACCTTCGTTGATTAAAATACGGGCGGCCATCTGCCCAAGCCCATCCGCTGATCCGGTTATAAAAATATTAGATATAGCAGAGTAAAATGCGTCGGCAAAGTTGACAAAGCAAAAACTTCTCAGACTTATCATATGTTAAAATCGCTTGCCGGTTGTTATGAACGCCGACTATTAGTAGGTTTAGTGCAAACGATCAGACGGGGATAGCTTATTCTTTGTTATCCTACTTTCATTGCCGACGGAAACACTAATCCAACTTCCAAATACCTGACGACCATTATCACAAGCTATATTGATAATCTATAGTATTAAGCAGAAGCATTTTAAGTATTTGAGTGTCTTTTCAAAAGAAGAAATCTATACAACATCATTTATTTCGTAATTGAGGGATGTTAATAATTATGATCATTAGGGATAAAGCACCTGATATTGCCAACCATATTTTAAAACAGGGACAACTTTCAAATATACTTCAGCTAAGTAGGCAAATTGTCAGACAGGAAAGAACAACTGTAGAAGCTGCTCTTGCTATGACCAGCTAACTCTGACAACCGCGCATTTGGTCGTCTGCTAACTCGTTCAATACAAGTTTACATGGACCTTTAAAGACCATTAACCTGCAAAATGGCAACACTTTCAAATGCCGCATAGCAATAAGCGCCCGAGGTTTTCACCACTCCCTCTTTTGCTAAGTAGGTCCACATTCTTGCTTCCTGTTAATATTTGGCTATCTTCAATGATCTATTATCGTTATAGTTTTATTGCCAACATTCGCAGATTTCCTCTTTATAGTGAACATGACCAAAGGTATACAGCAAGCATTCATAACGGCTAATAGTAAAAAAGAATCCATATAGCTCAGGAGATAAGTTTGTTTTTGTACTGTATTCTCCAATGCAGCGATGGCTTGTTGAGTCGCATTAAGAAACGTTTCGCCATGTGAAGTTATTCTGTTAATGATATAGTGAAATCGTTGCTGAGTATTTGGATCACTTGCGGTTAGATGGGAAACAAGTGCGCTTCTATTTTCAGCAGCACGGTGCGAAATGTATGTATTGATCAATGCTATACCAAAGGAGCCCCCCAGCTGCCTCATCATGTTGTTCAAAGCGGCTCCTTGCGGGATATCTTTAGGTTTTAATTCAGAAACCGCCAGCGCAGTCAAAGGAACAATTAACAATGCTGCCCCAACCCCACGAAAAATCAGTGGAATAAAAAAATAAGCATCGCCAGTTTCCAAATTAGATTTCGACATGAAAAAGCCGAAAATTGCAGTAAATAAAAATCCAGTAAGAATTAAATATTGAGGTCGTACCCCTGCTTGCAGTAATTTGCCTAAAAAAGGTGAAATCATTGCGGCAAAAAGCGTACCAGGGAGAAGCATGGTACCAGTTTGAAAAGCGGAATAACCAATTATCCTTTGCGAATATAATGGGAATACAAACACCGCGCTGAATAATCCAAATCCCATTACAAAAGTCATGATAGCAGAAATCGACAACGTTGTGCTTCTCAACACTCTGAAATCTATTACTGGATGATCAATGTAAAGCTCCCACCAAACTAGCACCAATAGTGAAATACCTGAAATTATGCTTAAAACAACAATATACATGGCAGCAAACCAATCGTCGGTTTCGCCTCTTTCCAGCACAATCTGCAATGACCCCACGCAGACTGCTAATAAAAATATCCCAAACCAATCTACTTTCCTACTATTAATTTCTTTCTGTTTTGGTCGCAGGTAAATAAACGATAGGAACGCCGCAACTATACCTATTGGGATATTTACATAGAAAATCCACTGCCAAGTAAAGTTGTCGACAATATATCCACCAAGAACCGGGCCTATAGAGGGGCCGATTATAATACCAAGACTAAACATACCACTTGCTGTGCCACGTTCGCTTACAGGAAAGGTTTCGAATAAAATCGCTTGTGATGTCGATAGCAACGCACCTCCTCCCACACCTTGTATAAATCGAAATGCAACCAACTCCCATAGATTAGTGGAAGCTCCACACATTGCGGAAGCGATAGTAAACAGCAATATCGATCCGATGTAATATTTTTTCCGGCCAATTTTTTCAGCTAGAAAACTGGTCATTGGAATGATGATCACATTTGCAATTGCATACGACGTAATCACCCAGGCTGTATCTTCTAGTGAAGCACCCAGATTACCGCTCATGGTGTTGACTGATACATTAACGATAGTCGTATCTATTAATTCAATTATTGTCGAAGTAATGATGGTAATGACAATAATCCATTTTCTAAAACCGGTTTCCATTATAATTATTATTTAATTTAGATGGGCTTTTAATTGGTTATGAACCTGCGGCAAACAATATATTTCCTTAGATCCAACCATAAATGACTTAGACATTCTCAAATCTGAATACTAAATACAACCACAATTGTATACAAGAAAGAATGCTTTCCAAATCCGTAATAAACTAGATTTTCAACTTATATGCTACCCCCATTTTCAGCAAGCTGTCTAAGCGACTGATTCCATACATCATGTCCGTGATGCATAACAGTAGGATTCGATCTTCGAAGTTTTTGCGCTCCTTCGCCATAAACGCATTCTTCCATGATAACTTTAGTCTTATCTTTTCCAATAGGAATTAATAGCCAGGTATGATAAGCCCGCATTCCCTTTCCGTTACCAAACCACCCAATACGACTATTTAACTTGAATTCGTTTATTTGACTCTTTATATGTACGCCAAATGTGTCCCAATCCCACGTACTGCCAGAATGCAACAGCCCGTCGGTATTGTTATGAATCAGCACATTCTTCGAATTTGAGTACCATTTTGGCCACTTTGTTGCTTCTTGTATGTGCAGAAAAACTATTCTTACCGGAGCGTTAATAATAATTTCATTATGCGCAAATAGATCTGCAGTAACAGGCGAAAAGCCATTGGGCCAGTGGATCTGTGCATCGGCCTTTGAACGGTCTTTGCTAACCTGATCGTTTGGACTGGCATTCAGGATAGATACAGCAGTAGTAACAATAAATACCACAAGTGAAATTTTTTCGCCCTTCATACTTAATTTCATTTTCATTTCTTTCAACTTTAAATGTTTGAGCAAAGTTGCACAGGCTATGAATTTTCAGCGTTACCATTTGTTAAATAGTAACTGAAGGCATTAAATCTTACCATAAAGTTTCACTATGAATATATTTATCTGAGCTGTCTGGCAAAAATCACGGTCACCCGAGCATAAAGTCCATGAAGTTTTAATGTTTTTATCGTATCTTAATGAAAGAGTAACGGAGTAAAACAAGTTCCAAATTGAACAGGCCTCGTTTAGACTATTCATTACCGAGCAAACAATCTTCTAAATTTGTTGCTAATTTTGATAAATGAAAGCAGCACGAAATAATTACCCCATCCTGACCGTATTGAACACTCCGGCCAAATCGGGGTATTATGCCGGAAAAATGCAGGATTACACTTCAGAGCTTAGTAAAGGTTATTCGCGTAGAAACTTTTATAAAATATCGTTGCTCACCGTTGGCGAAGGAACGTTATACTATACGGATAAACAGGCACGGATAACAGGATATACCCTGATATTCACCAACCCATTGATTTCATACTCTTATGAATCACAAAGCGCTGAAAAAGCGCAGGGCTATTTTTGTATTTTCACTGATCAATTTATAAACGGACAACTTCGTGAAGGAAGATTAGCAACATCGCCTTTGTTTAAAGCTGGCGGTATCCACACATTTGCATTAAACGAAAAGACAGCTATTTTCTTAATCGGTATATTCGAACGGTTAATTGACGAAACACACTCCGAAGATTGCAAACCGGACCTGCTTCGCGCTTATATACAGTTAATCATGCACGAAGCATTGAAACTGGACTCCGCGATGCCAACGAACGTCTCTGACTCTTCGAAACTTCGCTTGACAGATTTGTTTTTAAAGTTGTTGGAATCAAAATTTGCGGAATGTGGGCCCAATAATGAATTAAAGTTCCGCTCTGCTCAACAATTTGCTCTGGGATTATCAGTGCACCCGAACCACTTAAACCGGGTTTTGAAAACAACTACCGGAAAGTCGACAACACAGCACATTTCTGAGCGTTTATTAATTGAGGCAAAATCCAGGATTTTGCACGATAATCGAAATATCGCAGAGATTGCTTATATCCTTGGTTTTAGCCATGCCTCCAACTTCTTAATTTTTTTTAAACGGCATACCGGGCAAAGTGCAAATTCTTTTCGCAAAAACCATGCGGCGAATTCATAACTACTTGTTTGAATCTCATAGTTTTTCGATAAAAACCGAACCTACCTTTGATTTTTCAAATCAAAAATGCTATGAAAACTATATTTATTACTGGTGCCTCTACAGGTTTAGGAAAGGCTACCGCGCTGAAATTTGCCAATAGTGGTTGGAAGGTAATTGCGACAATGCGTAATCCTGAACGGGGCACAGAACTATCCTCCCATGAAAACATCACAATATTTCCATTAGATGTTACGAATTCTCAGCAAATTACTCAAGCTGTAGAATTTGCTATTGACATGCAGGTTGACGTTGTACTTAATAATGCAGGAGTCGGATTGATTGGCCCACTTGAAGCATATTCTGATGAGCAGGTGCAACAGCAGATACAAGTTAACATGCTTAGCGTTATTCAGATAACACGCGCATTCATTCCATATTTTCGCCAGCGTCAAAGTGGATTGTTGATGGCGACAACTTCAATTGCCGGCTTGATAACTTTCCCTTTCGGCGCTGTGTACTCTGCTACTAAATGGGCTGTTGAAGGGATGTATGAAAGTCTGTCATTTGAATTGGAGCGGTATAACGTCGGCGTTAAAACTATAGCTCCGGGCGGCATAGCGAGCTCTTTTAGGGACAATATGGTTATTGCTTCAAATGAGGCTTACAATCCAGCTTTCAACCAAATGTATCATGCATTTTTAAGCGGGAAGACGCCGACAAAAGTATCTGCTGCTGAGGAACTCGCTGAAGTGGTATTTGAAGCTGCAACAGATGGGAAAAAGCAAATCCGATATCTGGCTGGAGAAGACGCCAAAACTTATGTACAACAACGGTTAACTCAAGGAGCTGAACAATTTCGAAATAACCTGGCAGAGATTTTCTTCGGCAAATAATGTCGATGATGTATAGGCTGCTCAAAAACGAGCAGCCTATTTATAAAATAAAATTGACCAATTGCAACTCACGATTGGCGTTCTGTCAACATATAGCCCTGGCCCCGAACATTGACAATATCTAACGCAGGGTCATTTCTAAGGAACTTTCTTAATCTGGTGATATAAACATCCATGCTTCGTGCACTGAAAATATCATCATTGCCCCACAATTTAATCAATGCTGTTCTACGCTCGGTAAGTCGATTTTTGTGCTCGATCAGCAGATCAAGAAGCTCAGCTTCTCTTTTAGATAATTCAATTGTGTTATCACCACTAAAAATTTTGAAAGCAAACGGATCAAATGTTAATTCGCCCAATTTTTTGTTGTGATATGGCGGCACTATCGAATTTGATTTGATTGAACTTCTCCTCACCAATGCCTTGATCCTCATAATCAGCTCCTCCATACTAAACGGCTTCTTTATATAGTCATCAGCACCAATATCTAAACCGTTAAGAACATCTTCCACCCGTGTTTTTGCGGTCAAAAATATAATTGGGGTCAGATCGTCAACCAGACGGATATCGGCAACAAGCGAGTAGCCATCCTTCCTTGGCATCATGATGTCAACAAGACAAACGTCAGGTTTTAAAAGATTGTATTTTGCCCAGCCATCTACACCGTTGGTTGCAACAGATACCTCAAATCCCCTGGTTTCCAATGATTCTTTCACTAATAAGGCCAAAACGTCCTCATCTTCTATCAATAATATTTTAATGCCTTCCATCATTGAGGAAAATTAATAATGAACGTAGTGCCTTTTCGCAATTCACTTTCAACCTTTATCGTGCCTCGTAAATTAAGTACCAATTGTTTTACATAATTGAGCCCGAGACCATAGCCTTTGACCTCATGTAAATCACCATCCTGTATCCGGAAAAATTTATCATAAATAAATGGCAAAATAGCTGCATCCATACCAATGCCGTTATCTTTCACTATCAGTTGCCATGAAAAAGCCGATCCCGATAAAATCACTTCCACGACAGGGTTTGATTTGCAATATTTGATGGCATTATCCAAAAGATTAGATATGATCACTCCAATCATATAACTGTCTGTAACAACCTCAGCCTGATTTAGGTTATTGGTAAAACTAATTGTCAGGTCTGGCCGTAATTCGAAAAGACGTAAAGTATCCTTGATTAAATCGTTTATTTTAACGAATTCCATTTTTGCTAATTTATACCCCTCCTCATATTGTGTGATATCCAAAATACGGCCTACATTCTCACTTAACTTTTGAAGTACAGTAGTATTGATCTGAAGATATCTGTAAATTTTTTGGGGATCTTCAGCAGCTCCGAAATGGAGTAATGCCTCGTTAGATGTATTTAGTATAGATATGGGCGTTCTCAATTCATGCGTTACATTACTAATGAAATCATTTTTGATATCATCCAATCGAATTTGTGTTCGAATCATATTCCCCATATAAAACAGGCAGCCAGCTGACAAACAAATCAAAATAAAAGAAACGATTGCGGGAACCAGGTTCCGTTTTAATGACAAAAGCCCCAAATCTCCAAATTCAGCTTCGATCACGGTAGGGGTTTTAAGGAAATTGATAATTACCCCGATATGATCTTTTCCGACATTTTTTTGATTCTTGCGTAAAACCAGGTGGAACGGCAGTGATAGGTTTTCCTTAATTAGTTCATTTTTATAACTCTCGGCAAGGGAATTAAGATTTATCGGCGTATCAAGCTGTTGAGCAATCAAGCGTGCTAACATCAACTTAACTAAAGGCAGGTCATTCGAATTAATTGCTAAACTTTTATATTGTACCGTAAAAACCGTTTTTGCATTTTTCAACATGGATTTTAGTGAATCTGGTACCCGCTTTCTGACCGTAGTATCCATAAATACCGATAAAGTTGGAACTTTATTTTTCAGCGATGTAGGTAACACATTTTGCTGCAATTGGTAGGATATAATACTCTTATCCAATGCGGCTGTCAAACTCTTGTTTAAATTTTCCTGGCTGACCATGTATACGCTATAAACCCAGTAAAGCTGGAAGATAAGTATGCCAGTAGCCGTTAGAACCGCCATAGCGAATATGAACTGAAACTTTTTACGCATGTTTAATACTATAATTGGCAAAATCTTTATAACCAAAGGTACTATAAGTACTTGTTCAATAGAAAATGGCAGATCATCTTCCATAACTCAATATACATAATCGCTCAACAGGTTAATTTTCAACTGTTATTATTTGAAATTACTATCATGTCTTGAATTTCTTCAACCAGCGTTTCTGCCGTTCCGGCAAAACCTGTCACCTTGAATCTTATCCTGCCTGCTTTGTCAATGATAAATTTTGTCGGCACGCCGTCCACTCCATACAGTCCCCGTATCTTCGACATCCGGCCATCCGGACCCGTTTCATCAAATAAGACCTGAAAGGAGTATTTATTATCTTTCATGAATTTAGCGGCCTCCTCAACAAAATGCGTTCCTGATTCCCAGGTATCAACAAACAAAAACACAACATCCTTATTGCCCTTAAATTTATCGATAGCCATCTGCATTCCGGGAAAAGATGCTTTACAAGGTGCGCACCACGTTGCCCAAAAATCAAGCACAACAACTTTCCCTTTTAAATCTGACATGCTGACTAACCGGCCTTCCAGATCTTTCAACTTAAACTCTGGTGCAGGAATATTAATTTGCTTCCTGGACAATTCTTCGAGTTTTTCAGTTTTTACAGAATTTACGAGGCTGTCGAGATATTTGGCATAATCCATTGCGTTTCCTTTCAGATGAACATACGCAACTTTTAGTTCGGCTCCCAAAGCCGGGGAGTTATCCCCCGATTTGATTAATCTTTCTATCACATTTTTGGCAACTTCATAGTCCCCGGCTTTATTTAGCATCGTAGCGTAATGTTCAGTGATTTCCCGCCTTCCGGAATTGCCGCCGTAATTATACACATGCTTTTCATAATCAGAAGCTTCATCCCATTTGCCTTGTTTAAAAAGTAACAAAGCATAGGTATCTAAACAATCGAAATACGTGCTGCGGTTCGCCTCCCGTTGCATTTCTGGGCTTAAGAATGGTTGCGATTTAGCGTGTTTCAGCAAACTGTCTACGAGTTTCAAATTTTGCTTAGCCAATAAGCTGGTCTCTTCTATATTTGAAACTTGATTTGCCCAGTTAGCAAGTACTTCATTAATTGGCTCAGGTAAATTTGACTTATCTTTAGTTAGCGCCAGTTTTTGCTGAAAGTCATTTATTCTATGGGCTTGTAAATAGGCAATGGCTAATTGACCGAGTAATCTGTCTAAATCCGGCGAGGTGTGATTTTTATTTGCCGGACTTAGCGAGTAAAGCACCTGGTACAGTGAATCTTTCCGGGCCAAATCATTTGTTTGGGTAAAAGCTGCTTCTAATCCGCTTTTTACCAGCTTGCCTTTTGGAAACCTTATTTTGATTAATGACGCCAAAGAATCTGCCAATTTCGATTTCTTTGCGTGCCTAAAGTAATTGTAAGCGTTAGTCAGATCATCTTCGTTTATGCTCTTTGATAATTTTGAAGCAATATGATCAGCTAACTCCTGATCCGCTGAAGCAGCATAATATAAGGTCAGCAAATATAAAGGCTCATATTCCCGCTCCAAAGACGGATTAATCATAAATTCCTTTTTGTATGCCATCGCAGCATTAACCATATTCTTTTTTATACCGAACATATCGGCTGCAAGACCAATAATATACCCCTTACTGGCGAAGGAGCCGGAAGTTGGCTTATTATTCTTGTAGGTTAAATAAACATATCCGGATTGGTTGTTATCGTCCTGCAAGTTTCCGGCAGTAAACTGGACACAAAAGGCCTTCGCACCATCCGGGATTTTAAACTTACCAAAAATCAAGCTTCCGTCATTTTTAAGGTCTACATCTACAACAGGAAACTTTTCGTTATCAAAAAAGTATACAGCGGCCTTTACTTCCTTGCGCTGCAAATTCGTACCCTCGGGATCATAGCGGAAACTAACCGTAGTTCCTGCCTCCGGAGTAATATTCGATAGTTTTAAATGTGCGCGCGTTTGCCCGATTGAATGCAATGCTCCGGTAAGCAAAAACGCCACGAACAAAAATTTATATTTATTCATACATCAATTAAATTTTACGGCGCAAAATTACTATCGCCATTACATCAGAGTGTTAATGGTTAACTGATTAGTGTTAATGAGTGTTAACTGGACAAAACCTTGGCAACGTATCCGGAACAGCCAGCGTATATTTGCAAACAGTGACCTTTGTGAAAGTTTGTCTTAAGATCAAATGATAGCAGACGAACCGCTCGAAATCAATCAGTGATCTAAGCACCCTTAAAAAAGGGTCTCTTTTTATTACAGTATTATACAGGAATATGGCAAAATAAAACCTTTTTGTAGTCAAAGTATCTATATATGTAAATAGCGATGACTGCTACAAACGACAAGATCAATTAAGACTTAATGTATAAGTCGTTTTCCTCGGCCGCATAAAAATTGGTCTCTAGCAACCCAAAGCACTACAATCGTCCAACATATATAATGGAGAAATTAAATTGATAGAAATACGGAAAACAACTACTTCGCCCTTCGGGATGGTCAAATCTTAACGTTAATATGTGTTATTTATTCGTACTTATGAGCTATTTATAATTTACAAGCGCCTTTAGTTTTACAAACATAAAATTTTAAAAAAAACTATGTCAAAAACTATTTTAATTGCCGGCGCCTCCCGTGGCTTGGGAAGAATATGGGCCGAAGCCTTTTTAAAACGGGGAGATCGCGTTGCGGCGACCGCCAGGAACATCGATTCGCTAAATGAATTAGTTGAACAATATGGAAATGCGATCGTTCCGATAGCGCTTGACGTTCATGACCGTGAGGCTTGTTTTGCCGCGGTAGATAAAGCAAAAAAAGAACTTGGCCGTATCGATGTTTTGGTCAACAATGCTGGTTACGGCCTACAGGGTGCCATCGAAGATACGTCAGAGCAAGAGGCCAGAAATCAATTTGAAACCAATTTCTTCGGTTCCCTATGGCTTTTACAAGCAATTGTACCAGTTATGAGAGACCAAAAAGGTGGACATATCGTACAGGTATCAAGTTTCCTGGGTGTGATAACACTTCCTACGCTTGGCTTATACAACGCATCCAAATTCGCAATTGAGGGATTGTGCGAAACTTTAGCATTAGAAGTAAAACCTTTCGGAATTAAGGTATCCTTAGTTGAGCCTAATGCTTATGCAACAGAATTCTGGGGTGGATCTTCCTATGTACAAACCACCCATACTGAAACGTATGTACCGGTATTAGCAGGCTTTAAAGCCGGCCTGAAGCCTGAGTATATCGGAAAGCCCGAAGCAACCGTAGATGCATTACTACAGCTGGTAGACACCGAGAACCCACCGTTGAGACTACTCTTAGGAAAAGTAGCTCTTCATTTGGTTAAACAAAATTATCAGAGTCGTATGAAGCAATGGGAAGATTGGAATGAAGTCGCGGTTGCAGCCCACGGTCATTAATCAATGTGATAGAAAATTAAATAAATATAAAGGTGACACCGAATTATAGATGTTGCCTTTATATTAAAAAATGAGCTAAGGGATGAAACATTATAGAAATTTGAGTGAATTACATTATGCAAACGGCTGGACATCGCCAGAAAACCCATTGGTAAGTTTGATCCGCTGCAATCAAGCGTGTTCATTAGGTGACAGGGCATTTACCAGCGATTTTTACATGATCGGATTTAAAAAACTTATTTCCGGCATCTTCAAATATGGACGGACAAAATACGATCATGACAATGGCTCAATGTCGTTTGTAAAGCCGCGTCAAATTATTGAAATGAGAGATTTGGAGTTCGAAGAAGAGGGATTTCTAATTTTCTTCCATGAAGACTTTTTAAATGGTCATCCGCTTTACAATCAAATCGATAAGTACCACTATTTTGAATATGAAACAAATGAGGCACTTCACTTATCACCAAAGGAAAAGGAGATTATCTGGGGACTTTATGATAAAATTCGTACTGAGTATTATAATAATCAGGATGAATATAGCAGAGAAATCATACTAGGTCATATCAGCTCAATCTTGATGTATGCACAAAGGTTTTATAAAAGACAATTTATCAACCGTACTGATTTATCTGGAAAAACTGTTACCAAATTCCAGCGGGTTATGTCATCGTATTTAACAACAGGGCAGTTACAAATCGATGGCCTGCCTTCTGTTAATCAAATTGCCGACAAGCTGAACATGTCGCCAAGATACTTGACTGATATGCTTAAACAAGAAACTGGTAAAACAGCTATGGAGCTGATACATACTGCTATTATAGCCGAAGCCAAAAACCTTTTAACGAGTGCAGATCAAAGCGTTGCTGAGATTGCTTATCAATTGGGGTTTGAAAACGTCTCCTATTTCACTAAGCTTTTTAAACAACAAGTTGGCCTGCGGCCTTTCGAGTTCAAAAAGATGAATCTAAACTAACGTACGCTTAAAATACGCTTTAACATCACTAAATCTAGCCCAGAAAAAGACAATAACCGATGCCTTACCACTTAAACCCAATGGTACTGACGATTTGCTGCAGTGCCTGCTGCCTGTAAATAACTGTACCTGGAAATTGGGCTTTAGACTTTCGATAAATATTCCCACTCATATTTACTCGGGAATGTTATTTGGCGAATAGCCAAATTGCTTTTTAAACGCATAAGAGAAGTGTGATAAGTTTTCAAATCCAACCTCTATATATACTTCATTGGCTTTTCTCTTGTTTGTTTTCATTTCGCTGTGTGCAAGATTCAAACGTTTCATTGTGAGCCATTTTTGAGGAGAGGTTCCAAATTTATTCTTGAAATCCTTCTTGAAAGTAGTCAAACTGCGCCCTGTGAGATAACAGAATTTATCCATGGTTAGGTTAAACATATAATTTCTTTCCATGAAGTCTGCCAGATTAAGTTTTCCGGGCCCTTCAAAGTCGGCAAGCATTGAATCAATTTCCGGTGTAACGTGACGAAGGATCAAGATGGCTTCCTCTACTTTTGCAGCAGTAATACTTTCGGGAAGCTTACTGTCCAATTCAAAATACGGCATCAATGAAGCAAATAAGCTATCAAACAACGGATGTGGTTTAAAGATCTTGATATTCGATAATTGTTGTGGCCTCTTACTAAACGGATTTTTCGAATAGTAGCGTTGCAGCCTTTCGGTACGAAGAAAGATAAGTACAGATTTGTATGGGCGACCATCTTTAGGATATTTAATCAGGGTTGACAGGATGTTCCGGGGCAATAAGATAATATCACCCGTACTAAAAGTATAGGAGCTATCTGCCTGTATCACCCGCATCTCTCCCGATAAAATTTTCACAAACGCGTGCTCCTCCATGAGTACTTCTTTGGGGACGTATTTTTCTTCTATACAGGCCAGAACAATATCTGCATCGTCGTTTTGTCGCATTTTTAGCATCAAATCAAATTTACGAAAAACATAATGGCCAGCTTTGTAGCCCTCCCATTAGACTTTGAAAGGTTTTAATATCATTGGCGAGTAGATCAACCCGCTCGCCAACGATATTTTGGTTATTTGCCTTTTTATTTTAGCTTGCAATATTGAAGTAGCCCCCAAAAAATCTTGCTCCATATCTCATAACTACCTCACCAGCTTTTTGATGAATCGGGTGAGGAAAATATACTTTTGCTGCATCCATACTTTCAAAAGTAACAGTTATTCCATAATGAAAATCCTCATCAAAAACTACGTGATCAGGATCTGCTTTCAATCCGAATAGAACCTGTTTTACTCCTGGGATAGTACGTAGTTCTGCCAAAGCGGTGTTTAATTCTGTAATGTGCGCCTCATTATTTGGCTCTTTTAGCCAAATAAAAAAGAAATGTTGGACCTCTTTCATAACGATCTTTTTTTAATTATTAATGATATTTGATTTGATGCTCTCAACAATCCCGTCAATTCCAAGACATAAAGTTAGCCAGTTTTAAGCACTCGAAATATGACTACTGCGTTTTAAACTATTGTTATTTTAAACAAATCAAAAGTAGACTTCATTATCCAGACAAGCTTTGTTTAGAAGTCGTTTTTGCTTTGCTCAAAAGCCGCATGCATTTTTTTGTATTGTCACCTGTGGATTGAATGCATCGTGAATTGATTGGTTTAATATACTTTTTTCAGAATCACCGAAATTATCGCGCCAATGCTTGCAGCAATCCATATAACGGTCATTAAGTCCTTCCCAGGTTTGACATGTTACTGGCGTCAAGTAAATAAATTTCAAAGCAACCTTCCTGAACAAGGATAGTCGCAATGATCAACCTAGATCACCTTTAATTTGGGAAAGTAGGCTAAAAACAGAATAAAGGCCGATTAGCATTCGATCTTCGAATTACATGAGCCCCCAACTAGCTACATATGCATGACTATCAAACTCCCAAACTCATTAATGTTTGCAAATGGATGTTTTTTAATTTCAAATGCGCCTCAAGCAATAATCTTTATCATAAGTCGCGGGAGGCTGGCATTGCCACTCCTGTTATTCTCTTACAAGCGTCTAAAAATACTTCCTGGCATTCATGATCTGTCGCCTTCGGATTAAAAATCCGCGCTTGCTGATGGTAAAAATAACATCCACTTACTAATGCCTCCTTACTGGTGCTGCTCGCCAGCCATGCCTGAGTGACCGGCCCCTGTGCCAGGTCGTCTGTTGCTTCAGCTCCACCCATTTTCGTGCTAACCCAACCTGGTTCGACAGCATTAGCCAATATCCGTGGCCAAAAACGAGCAGTAGCCTGCGAGAGCAACAAATTATGAAATTTCGAATCAGCATAGGCTTGAAATCCGTTCCACCTTTTTTTTTGCCAGGTTAGGTCCTCCAAGGTTTTGTCTCCATGAAAATGCAACGAAGAACTAATATAGATCAATCTTTCGGGCTTGTTGATTAGTGCTGTTAGCAGGTAAGGCGCAAGACTATTGACCGCAAATACCTCAGGCAATCCATCGGCCGTATTGCCCCTCGTTAGCTCTCGGTAACCAATTCCGGCGTTATGTATAACAGCATCAAATTTCCCAAATTTGTTTACGCTGTCAGCAAGAAGAATGGTGTCTTTTATCCTTGAAAGGTCTCCAGATAAAACTCCAACGGCTCCGGGTAACATCGCGTAGGCTTCTTGCGCCCTCTGGTCATTACGTGCATGTATTAACACGTTGTGACCTTGGTTAATCAAAATTCTGGCTGCCATCTGCCCAAGACCATCAGCGGATCCCGTTATAAATATATTTGACATACTCATTCTTGTTTACCGGCAAAGGTGCAAAAGTGCAATATCCACAGACTTACCATATGTTAAAATCGTAAAGATCTTTCACAACGTTCTCAAATTTTGCAGACTTTTGTTACTAATGGCCGCTAAACGGTATATCTTTGTTTCAAAAGCCTATTATAATTACAGATGGAAAACCTGGTTCAGCAATTAAATAACTACAGACAGATTTCAGCGGCTGAAGCCGAAATAATAACCTCATACTTTAAGCCTGGACTATATAAGGAAACCGAATATCTTTTTACAAGCGGCAACGTATGTAGTACCCTTTATTTTGTTGTTCGAGGTGTTTTGAGGATCGTCGCCGTTAATGATAAAGGGCTGGACGTCACTCATTATTTTATCAAAGAGGGACAATTTTGTACAATTTTAGATAGTTTTAATAATAGCAGTATTGCGCAAGATAGCATACAGGCATCATGCTCTGTGGAAGTTTTGGAGATAAATAAGAAAAGCTTGCAAAAACTATTTGATAAATTACCATTTGTTCAGGAGCTGATTGGTCAAATTAACCAGCAGAGGCTCCTG
>Ga0247742_10001457_pt1 | contig 16540 bp, 15 predicted proteins | sample UWRJL208509C2_FD_180944 | JGI IMG/M metagenome (GOLD analysis project Ga0247742, IMG submission 180944) | Plant litter microbial communities from Arlington Agricultural Research Station in Wisconsin, United States - UWRJ-L208-509C-2 | ecosystem: Environmental > Terrestrial > Plant litter >...
TGCGAAGCGGTGCGGTCATTTCTATCCTGGCGGGCGATCGGTCGAGGCGCGATTGTCCCGCGTTTCGCCCCGCTCTTGCACGCTCAGCCGGCGTCGGTACGCAGCAACTGGCGCACCGCGGGCAGGTTGCGCCGGCTCACCTCGGGCGTGACCTCGGTGCCGGACAAGCGGGCAAGCACCCGGCCATCGCTCAACGTCCTCAGGCCAAGCAGGCGGGCACGCGGTACCAGGCAATTGCGATGCAGACGAACCAGTCGCTCGCCATGTGCCGTCTCGAGCTGGCGCAGGGAGTCGTCGATCAACCACATGCCGCCACCATGGTGGACGGCCACGTACTTCTCATCGGCGAGCAGGTAGAGCACGTCGTCGAGGCGCAGACGGACTTCGTCGGCGCCGCTGCGCGCGCGCAACCATGCCGAGTGCGCCGCGGGGGGCGGCTGCAAGCGGGTCGCCGCGCGATCGAGGGCCTCGTCGAGGCGCTCCGCACGCACGGGTTTCAGCAGGTAGTCCGTGGCACCCAGGTCGAAGGCGCTCAGTGCGTGTTGCTCGTAGGCGGTGCAGAACACCACTTGAGGCCGCATGGGTGCTTCGGCGAGGCGCCGGGCGACAGCCGTGCCGCCGAGGCCGGGCATCTCGATATCGAGCAGGATCACGTCGGGAAGCAAGAGGGCGCAGGCCTCGAGCGCCGCCTCGCCGTCCGCTACGCTGCCCACCACCTCCACATCGGCACGGCGGGCCAGCAGCGAATCGAGCCGCGCGCGCGCGAGCGGTTCGTCATCGGCGATCAGGACGCGCATTCGCGGACTCCGGCAGGAAAACGGTCACGATGAAGCGGTCCGCCTCGGTGTCGACACGCACGCTCGCGCGCGCACCGTAGTGAAAACGGACCCGCTCACGAACGTTGCGCAAACCGTGCCCGGTGCCCGGCGTGGGCGCGCCGTCGGCGATCGGATTGTCGACGACGATCTCGACCCCGCCAGGGACGCTCCGACCGCCGAGGCGAATCGTGCCACCGCTGCGGCTGGGTTGCACGCCGTGGCGAATGGCGTTCTCCACGAGCGGCTGCAGGAGCATGCGCGGCATGGGCAGTCCCGGGGGTACGTCGATGTCGCGTTCCACGCGGAGTCGATGGCCGAGGCGCAGCGATTCGATCTCCAGGTAACGGTCGACGAGGTTCCACTCGTCGCCGAGGGTCCCCAGGGACTCGGTGTCGCTGCCGAGGGCCGCCCGGAAGAGTTCGGCGAGGTTCTCGACCGTGCGCTCGGCGGCATCCGGATCGACCCGGATCAGGGCGGCCACCGCGTTCATGCTGTTGAACAGGAAGTGCGGACGAATGCGTGCCTGCAGGGCGGCGACCTGCGCCTGCGCCTCGGCGGCGACACGCGCCTGCCACTGCGCGACGACGTAGAAATAGCGCAGCAGGCCGGCACCGAGCAGACCGGTGGCGAGCATGCTGTCGCGGACGAAGCGGAACGTCGGTGACGGCGTGATGCCGAAGACGAGACTGTGATCGATCCAGCCCATCACGCCCGCGCTCAGCCCGACCGTGGCGACCAGGAGGAGCCAGACCGCCGCGTAAGGCAGCAATCCGGGCAACCGCTGCATGCCTGCGCGTAGCTTGCACAGCGCCACGGTCAGCAGGATCGACAACCAGGTGGTGAAGAGAACGGCGATGCAGTAATCGCGCAGGGTGCCCGTCCCGCCGGGCGCCAGCCACATCAGGGAGACCGTCAGCGCCCCCACCACGAGCAAGGCAAACAGCACCGGCAGGCTGCAGAAATCGGGCAGCGGCGCCGAGGGTGGACGCGGCGCGAGGGACGTCTCGGAAGGGGTGGCGGACATGCGGCGAGTATGCCGGATGCCCGTTCACACCGCCGCGCAGGCGATCACGCGTTGGCGAAGCGCTCGGTCAGCCAGGCGCGCACATCGGCGATCTCGTCCAGGCTCACCTGGTGAGCCATCGGGTAGCTGTGCCAGTCGATGCGATGGCCGAGCGACTCGAGGGCCTGCCGCGACTGCTCACCCAGCGCCAGCGGGACGATGGGGTCGGCCGTGCCATGCCCCCAGAAGATCGGCGTGGCGTGGTTCGCGCCGGTGCGCTCGGCTTCGATGGTGTCGTGCAGGGGCAGGTAGGCGGAGAGGATCATCAGCCCGGCCAGCGTTTCGCGGTGGCGCAGGCCGGCGGAGAGCGCCATGGCGCCACCCTGCGAGAAGCCGGCGAGGATGATGCGCGACGCGGGCACGCCGCGCTCTTCTTCGCGGGCGATCAGTGCTTCGACTTCAGCGATCGAGGCGCGGATCCCTTCGGCATCCTGCTTGTCCGCAATCGCCAGCCCCTTGATGTCGTACCAGGCGCGCATGGGCGCGTTGTTGTTGACGGTGACCGGTCGCACCGGCGCGTGAGGAAAGACGAAGCGCACGCCCGGCCATGCCGCGTCGACCAGCTCCGGCACGATCGGCGCGAAGTCGTTGCCGTCGGCACCGAGGCCGTGCAGCCAGATGACCGACCAGGTCGGCGAGGGCTTGGTTTCGGTTTCGACGGTGGGCAAGGGCATGACGACTTTTCCTGGATGCGATCAAATATGGTACATGCCAGCTCGTTGTAGGAGCCGATTCATCGGCGATGCTCGTCCCATCCACCGCAATATTCCAAGGAGCGCGAAGCATGCGGAATGCCCTGGCGTCGATCGGCCTCACCCTGTCGCTGGCCTTCAGCACAATGATTACGGCACAGACCTTGCCGCCGACCGGTGGCCTGCCGCCCTGGCATTTTGGAATGACGCCGCAGGAGGTCACGTCGCAGCTGGACGCGGGTCCGTACAAGTCGTTTACCAACGGCGATATCGAGACCTACAACGGCACGTTCGACGGGCGGAAGGAGAACGTACAGTTCTTCTTCAAGGAGGGGAAACTCGTCCGCATAGGCGTCTACCTTTACGAAGGCGAGGACATCAAGGATGCCGGCAAGGTCTGGGCGAACGCCTATCGTGCCCTGAAGTCGAAGTATGGAGCCATCGAGCTCCCCGACGTCGTCTTCGACCCGCCCACTGCGTCGCCGGAACCAGGCCTCGTCGGCACCGTCGCCCAAGGAAATGTCGCCGTGACGGGAAAGTCGCAAATGGCGCCGTTCAACCAACCTTCCGATGCATTCGTCTTCGCGAGTTTCCGCCGTGACAATCCGGCGGGCCAGGTCACGTACTACGTCACCGTGATGTACGACCCGCCGCATCATTGAGATAGCGACGGGACGCACCCAACCGGAACGCCAATATCGCAAAGACGATACAGGCAAGGGCCAGGATGGCGGCCGCCCACTGCGCGAAGTGACGACTGGAATGGAGGTCGTCCTTCATCTCGTCGTAGCTGATGATCACGCGCTGATCGACCCTGAGCTCGTAGAGGCTGTAGTAGACGCGCGCGCCCCAGGCCGAGAGGCTCTTTGGGTCGTAGCGAATCGACACCGGAAGACCGGAACGCAGGCCATCGATCACCAGGTCCTTCTCCATCCACGGCTTCGGGATCCTGAGGCAATGGCGGACCTCCTCCATGCAGATGACGGACCCGACCATCTTCTGGGTGCCCCACGACGAGGGCACGCCGGATACCCATCGAAGGCTGGCCGCGGGCGGAGCGTCGTCGAAGAGATAGGCGCGCCAGGCCATGAAGCCGGTCAGGTAGATCGTGGGAATGATCGCCAGGCCGAACATGCCGGCGAGACTGATCGTTTTCTTGGTCGTCATGGCGAGTTGAGAGCGTGCAGTCAGCGAAACAGATGAGGCACGAAACAGCTCGTGTTCCGCGTAATCCGGTCGTTGTCCTCGCGGATGCCGATGCCTGCCGGCTCGTCGCCGATCACCCAGGAACCCACCAGCGCATGCCTGCCATCGAAGACAGGCAGCGGCGCGAGGGCCTGATAGATCTGGAACGGCAAGCCTGACCCGCGCTGTTGCGAGTCAAGCACGGCGATGCCCTCACCTTCACGACCCCAATACGGCTTCTCTACCACCGCGCCTTCGACGTCTTCGCGACGCCGGCTCGCCGGCAGCAGGTTCGGATGATTCGGGAAGTATTCCCAGAGCAGCGGCAGGATCGCCTTGTTCGACAGCAACATCTTCCACGGGGGCTCGATCCAGCGTGTTCCGCTCGCGGGAATGTGTTGGGAGAAGGCTTCGCTCATCAACCATTCCCACGGATACAGCTTGAACAGGCGGTCGATCGGCCGGTCGGCGAGATCGATGAAGGCCTTGCCGGACCAGCCGATCGATTCGATGTCGAGGGCTTCCACCGCGTGGCCGGCCTGCATGCAGGTATCGAGCAGGTAGTCGCAGGTCGTCGCGTCTTCGGGATTGTCGTAGCACGCGGCGAAGTGCACGCGAGGGCCACCGCCGACGGCGCGCCATCGTTCGATCAGTTTCTCGTGGATCGAGTTGAACTGGTCGGCCTCGGGCGCGACGTCTTCGAGCCAGTACCACTGCACCACGGAGGCCTCGAAAAGCGAGGTCGGCGTATCGGCGTTGTACTCAAGCAGCTTCGGCGGCGAGCGCCCGTCGAACGAGAGGTCCATGCGACCGTAGAGCGCGGGATCGCGATCGAACCAGCTGCGTTCGATCAGTTGCGCCGCGCGATCGTCGAGACCGAGATCGGCATAGCGGCCAGCGCGAACGATACGGTCGACGGCGTCGAGGCAGAGACCATGCAGTTCCGCGGTCGCCGCTTCGAGCGTATCCACGGCGGCCTCGTCGAACACGTAGCACGCGTCTTCACGCCAGTAGGCCTGGCCGTCGATGGTGTGGAAGCCGAAACCCAGTGCTTCGACGCGGGCTTGCCAGTCCTCGCGCGGCGCGATCGATTCACGCCGCATCAGCCGCCCCGTGCCGACACGCGGCCGCTCGAGCCGAAGCCGCCGCGGCTGCCAAAGTCGAAGCCGGTCGGACCATGCCCGGAGCTGCCCACGCCGGACGCAAAGCTGCGTCCGGGGCCGGGATCGCCCTTGAAGGTCCCGCTGCGCCAGTCGCTGCGGTACCAGGGACCGTAGTAGTGGTAGCCGCCGCCGTAACCGCCGCCGCCCGAGTATCCGCTGTTACCTACCGGCTGTTCGCGCGTGCACTGGCCGGTCGCGTAGTCGTGCTCGCAGTCTTCCTGCGAGTTGTAGCTGTTGCGTTGCACGTCCTTGCCGCCGAGCGTGGCGAAGCCGACCGCGGCGACACCGAGGACACCGAGCGTGATGGCGACCGTGCGCTTGCGCGTCAACGGTTCCTGAGGTGGGTAGAACGACGGATGCCGGTACTCGGTCGCAGGCTTGAGTGGCAGGCCGTTCCGCTTGAAGACAGGCTTCGACTTCCCTTTGTTCGACATGTCGCCTGCCTCAGTAGGACATCGCAGCGGCGTTGAGCGCACCGACACAGACAGCGACGATCGCGACGAACAGGGCGACCGACCGGACGTCCTCTTCGATCTTCCGGCGCAGATCGCGCACCAGCAGCCGAAGCACGAAGTGGGTCAGCAACTGCACGACCCAGGCGACCAGTCCCCAGAGGGCGAGATCGGTGAGGCTCACGCTATGTGCAATGGCGCTGGCCAGTGGCTGCACGAAGCCGAGCGCCGCGCCGCCGAGGCTGATCGCCGCGGCGAGATTGCCGTCGCGAATCAGCGCCATCTCGCGCTGCGGGGTGATCCAGATATACGTCACCACGAAGGCGACGAAGTAGAAGATGCCCAGGGCGAGATAGGCCACGAAGGCGGGCAGGGTGAACAGGTCCGACACGATCACGAACGCTTCCTTGTATGACGCGGCCTCCCCTGGCCGCGTCATAAGGATAGGCGAAATTGTCGCCAGCACCCATCGCCGATGAATCGGCTCCTACTCTCCTAATCCCAGCTCGGTCGCGAAGAACGTCATCGACAGCGCCGCATTGCCCACGCGCTGGCTGAAGGGCGCACCGATACCGTGGCCCGCATTCATCCGTGTCAGCAACAACACCGGCTGCCCCGACGTCGTCGCATCCTGCAGCGACGCGGCGAACTTGCGCGACTGCCACGGGGCGACGCGCGGATCGTTCGCACCCGTGGTCAGCAGCACCGCCGGATACGCCGTGCCCTTCTTCACGTTGTGGAGGGGCGACCAGGCCAGCGTTGCCTTCGCCTGCGCATCATCGGTCACCGTGCCGTACTCGCTGACGTTGTAGGGGCCGTTGGCGAACGCGGTTTCGTGCCGGGGTACGTCGTAGATGCCGACGGCACCGACCACGGCGCGGTACTGGTCCGGATGCTGGGTGAGCGCCGCGCCCATCAGCAGGCCGCCGTTGCTGCCGCCGAGGATGCCCAGGTGTTTCGTGTCGGTCCACTTCGAGGCGACCATGGCCTGCGCCGCGGCGTAGAAGTCGTCGAACACGTTCTGCTTGCGCAGCTTCTGACCCTGCTCGTGCCAGGCCTCGCCGAACTCGTTGCCGCCGCGGATATTGGCGTAAGCCAGCACGCCGCCGCGTTCGAGCCATGCGAGATTGGCGCCGATGAAGCCCGGTGTCACTGGAATGCCGAAGCCGCCGTAGCTGTAGAGGATGGTCGGGCGCTTGCCGTTCGGCGTGATGCCGTCCATCGAGATCACGGTGACGGGCACCTTGCTGCCGTCCTTGGAGACGCCGTCGACGCGGGTGACGCGCACCTTCGAATAGTCGGCGGCCGGCTTCACTTCGAAGACCGTCTTCAGCGAGCCGCTGGCACCGTCGTATTCCGCCCAATGGGTGGGGGTAGTCCAGCCGACGTAGGAAATCAGCGCCTTGTTCTGGCCGGACTCCGAGGCGATGCCGCTGATGGTCACGCCGGTGGCCGGCAGCGGGACGCGGCGCACGAAGCCGGCCTTGGCGTCGTACTGGTCGGCCCACCAGTCGGGACCGGCGCTGCGCACGACCAGGAAGCCGTCGCCCAGCGGCGTCACGCGCTGGATTGCGCCCTCGCCCTGCTCGAGTACGGGGGTGGTCTTGCCGCCCGCACCGACGGAGACGATCTTGCCGCGCGGCGCCCCGGCGAAGCTGACCACGAACAGGCGACCGCCCACCCAGGCGGCCGAGCGCGCATCGGCATCGTGGCCGAGCACACGGGTGAAGTTACCCTTGCCTTCGCGCAGGTAAACCTCGGCCGGGCCGCCGTCGCCTTCATTGGCGAGCAGGGCGACGGACTTGCCGGCGCTGCCTTCGAGCAGGATGTATTCGGCGACGTGCGAATAGCCCTTGCCGAAGACCGTACGGTCCTTCGTGGCGGGCTCGCCGAGGGTGTGATGGGCCGGCACGGCGTCGAACTCGCGCAGGGCCTGTCCGGCCTTGGGCGTTTCGAAGCGCGCGTAGGTCACGCCCTTCTCGTCGGCATCCCAGGCCAGCGCCTGCGGTGTCGTGCCGCCGCCGGCCAGCGGGAGGACGTCGCCGAGCGGCTTGCCGCTGGTGGTGTCGAGGATGTGGATGGTGGTCAGCTCGCTGCCGCCCTCGGCGGTGCCATAGGCGAGGTAGCGGCCGCTCGGTGACGGCCAGTATTCGGTGATCGCCGTGTTGCCGTCACCCTGGTTGAGGTCGACGAGGGTGCGCGTGGGACCGTCCGGCCAGGCCTTGGCGACCAGCACCGGCTGCGGCTGAGGCGGCGTGTTCTCGAAGTAGAACAGCGTGCCGCCCGCCAGGGTCGGCGACGAACGCGTGGTCGAGGTGATCGCCAGTTCGCGGATACGCGCACTCAGCGTCTTGCCCAGCGGCATCGCACCGATGGTCGCCTCGGTGTACGCGTTCTGCGCGTCGATCCACTTCGTGACCTCGGCGGCGTCCGGATTTTCCAGCCAGCGGTAGGGATCGTTCACCGGCTGCCCGGCAAGCGTTTCGGCGACCACGTGCTTCGGGGTCGGCGGCGGGGTGCCGGTGGCGGCGTGGGCGCTGAAGGCAACGAACAGGCTCGCGGCGAGCAGGCGGGGGACGAGGTCACGCATGGGGGACGACTCCGGTGGAGGGGCCCCGAGCGTAGCAAAGGCGCGCTATCCTCGACCGATTTGCCAGACCCGGGAAACGTTCGATGCGCGTACTCGCCGCCGCCCTGCTCACCGTCCTCGCCGCCGCCCCGGCTTTCGCCGCGCCACCGCCGCCGCTGGACATGGAAACCATCATGGCCGACCCGGACTGGATCGGCGCACCGGTCGAGGACGCCTACTGGAGCGTCGACGGCACGCAGCTCTACTACTCGCTGAAGCACGACGGCAGCCCCGTGCGTGACCTCTACCGCGTCGCGGCCACGGGCGGTACGCCCGTGCAGCTCGACCCCAAGGCCGCCGCCGGCGCGGACGGCAGCAAGCTCGTGTTCGACCGCGAGCATCGCCATGCCGCCTTCATCCGCCACGGCGACGTCTTCCTGCGCGACCTCGGCATGGGCAGCACGGTGCAGGTGACCCGGTCGGCGGCCAAGGAGCGCGATCCGCACTTCTCCCTCGATGGACGCCTGCTCTCCTTCCGCAGCGGCAACAACTGGTTCACCTACGCGGTCGCCGGCGGCCCGGTGACACCGGCCGCCCTGCTCGAAGAAAAGGACGACCCGAAGACGAAGAAGTCCGATGATCTGAAGGACGACCAGCAGGCCATCTTCAAGACGCTGCGCCAGCTGCGCTCGGACGAGGACGCGGTAAAGGCCGATGCCGACGCGCTCGCCGCTGCCGATCCCGGCCAGGCGCCGCAGCCGTTCTGGCTGGGCAAGAAAGTCAGCGTGACCGATACCTCGCTGTCGCCGGACGGGCGCTGGATGGTCGTCGTCACGCAGGACAAGGATGCCGATGGCGGCAAGATCGCCGACCTCACCCATTACGTCACCGATTCCGGCTACGCCGAAACCGAGGCCACACGTGCCTACGTCGGCCGCAACGATCCGGCGCCGCAGTCCCTGCGGCTCCTCGATCTGCGCACCCATACCAGCTACGACCTCGACACGGCGAAGCTTCCCGGTATCGGCGAGGACCCGCTGGCCGAGCTGCGCGCGAAGACCGTCGCGGCGCTGCGCAAGGACGGCAAGGGCGGCCGCGCCGACGCGCTCGCGGCGCCGAAGGTCCGCCCGGTCATCGTCAATGGCGAATACAGCCCGGGCATCGTCTGGAGCGACGACGGTCGCAACGTGGCCGTGCAGTTGCGGGCGATCGACAACAAGGACCGCTGGATCGCCACCGTCGACTTCGACAAGCACGCGTTGGTCAGCCAGCACCGCCTGACCGACAAGGCCTGGATCAACTGGGACGGCAACGACTTCGGCTGGCTTCGCGATGGTCGCAGCCTCTGGTACCTCAGCGAGGAATCCGGCTTCGCCCAGCTCTACACGCGCCCGCTGGGCGGCAAGGCCACGGCGATTACCAGCGGCCGGTTCGAAACCGACCACCCGGTACTGAGCCCGGACGGCTCGACCTTCTACGTGCGTACGAACCAGGTCGCCCCGTACAGCTACGACATCTACCGCGTGCCGTCGACGGGTGGCGCATTGACCCGCATCACGCACTTCGAAGGCCTGGACGACTTCAGCCTGTCGCCGGATGGCCGCTCGCTGGCCGTCCTGCACTCGTCGTCGTACGTGCCTTCGCAGCTGGCCACGATCGGTGTGGACGGCGCCGCCGTCCACGAGCTCACCGACACACGTAAGCCCGGCTACAAGGCGCACGACTGGATCGCGCCGAAGATCGTGCAGGTCCCTTCCAGTCACGGTGCCGGCACGATCTGGGCGAAGTTCTACGGACCGGCCGATGGCAGCGACGCGGCCTCCCGCCCGGCGGTGATCTTCGTCCATGGCGCCGGTTATCTGCAGAACGTCCACCTGTCGTACCCGGCGTACTTCCGCGAGCAGATGTTCCACAACCTGCTGGTCCAGCGCGGCTATGTCGTGATCGATATGGACTACCGCGCGTCCAAGGGTTACGGCCGTGACTGGCGCACCGCGATCTACCGCAACATGGGCCATCCGGAACTCGATGACCTGCTCGACGGCAAGGCGTGGCTGGTGAAGAACCACCACGTGGACCCGAAGCGCGTCGGCATCTACGGCGGCAGCTACGGTGGCTTCATGACCCTGATGGCGCTGCTGCGTGCCCCGGGTGAGTTCGCCGCCGGTGCCGCGCTGCGTCCGGTCACCGACTGGACCAGCTACAACCACGAGTACTCGGCCAACATCCTCAACGATCCGCAGCTCGACCCCGAGGCGTATGCGACCAGCTCGCCCATCATGTATGCCGACAAGCTGTCCGATCCGCTGCTGATGGAGCACGGCCTGATCGACGACAACGTGCTGGCCAGCGACACGGTCCGCCTGTATCAGCGCTTCATCGAGCTGCACAAGAAGAACTTCTGGATGTCGCTGTACCCGCTGGAGCGCCACGGCTTCGTCCACGCGGACTCCTGGTACGACGAATACCGCCGGATCGACGAGCTGTTCCAGCAAAACCTCGAAAAATGACGCGGTGGTAGGAGCCGATTCATCGGCGATCCCGCGGCAGCGGGCCAGGGTTCGGTAGGAGCCGATTCATCGGCGATCCCGCAGCAGCGGGCCAGGGTGTCGCGAGCACCCAATCGCCGATGAATCGGCTCCTACAAACGCCGCTGCGTCGAAAATTTACGCAGAATTTACGTGTGCCGCGGGGCGCGATACGCCCCTCATATCGCTGCGGGAGAACAATGCGCCGTCTTCTTCGACGGAATGCACCCGTGGAACTCCTGTACGTCCTTCTCGTTATCGTCCTTACGGCGCTGACGATCGGTTTCCTCATGATCTGCGACCGACTCGGTCGTCGTTGAGGAACCCGCCATGACCTTTTCCCTGATCATCGCCACCGTGGTCGCGGTCGCCCTAGTCGGCTACCTCTGCGTCGCCCTGCTGAAGCCGGAGTGGTTCGAATGACCGCGAACGACTTCTTCCAGGTCGGCCTGTACCTGGCCGTCCTTCTCGTCCTGGTGAAACCCGTCGGCCACTACATGGCCCAGGTGTTCGCCGAGACGCCGAACCGCGTCAACCGTTTTGGCGCGCGCGCCGAAAGCCTGCTCTATCGCCTGTCCGGCATTCGTGCCGACGAGGACATGAGCTGGAAGCGCTATGCGATCGCCATGCTCGCGTTCAACGTGGCTGGCCTCGCCGTCGTCTACATCCTCCAGCGTACCCAGCAGTGGCTGCCGCTGAACCCGCAGCACTTCGGCGCGATCACGCCGGATTCGGCGATGAACACGGCCGTCAGCTTCGCCTCGAACACGAACTGGCAGAGTTACGGCGGTGAGTCGACGATGAGCTACTTCACCCAGGCGATCGGCCTGGCGGTGCAGAACTTCCTCTCGGCGGCGACCGGTATCGCCGTGCTGATCGCGGTCATCCGTGGCTTCAGCCGTCGCGGCGTCGCGGCCGTGGGCAACTTCTGGGTCGACATGACCCGCGCCACCCTCTACGTGCTTATCCCCTTCTCCCTGGTGATCGCCCTGCTGCTGGTTTCGCAGGGTGTGGTGCAGAACGTGTCGGCCTACGTGGACGTCGCGACCTTGCAGCACGGCCAGCAGACCTTGCCGATGGGCCCGGCGGCCTCGCAGATCGCGATCAAGATGCTCGGCACCAATGGCGGTGGTTTCTTCAACGCCAACTCCGCGCATCCGTTCGAGAATCCGACGCCGTTCTCCAACTTCGTCGAGATGCTGGCGATCTTTCTTGTTCCGGCGTCACTTTGCTACACCTTCGGCAGCATGGTCGGCGACCGCCGCCAGGGCTGGGCGTTGCTCGCCACCATGCTGCTCATTTTCGTGCCCCTGACGCTGGGACTCGTGGCCGCCGAACAGGCCGGCAATCCGGCGCTGCACGGGCTGGCCATCGATGCGCAGGCCTCGGCCACGCAGGCCGGCGGCAACATGGAAGGCAAGGAAACGCGCTTCGGCATCGCCGCCTCGGGCCTGTTTGCCGCGATTACCACGGCGGCCTCGTGCGGTGCGGTGAATGCGGCCCATGACTCGCTCACGCCGCTGGGTGGCCTGGTGCCGATGTGGTTGATGCAGCTGGGTGAAGTGATCTTCGGCGGTGTCGGTTCGGGTCTCTACGGCATGCTCGCCTTCGCCGTGGTCGCGGTGTTCATCGCCGGACTGATGGTCGGTCGCACGCCGGAGTACCTGGGCAAGAAGATCGAAGCGCACGAGATGAAGATGGCGAGCCTCGCCGTGCTGATTCCCTGCGCCCTGGTGGTGATCTGCACCGCCATCGCGGTGATGACGCCGGCCGGTATTGCAGGCGTATCCAATCCAGGCGCGCATGGCTTCAGCGAAATCCTCTACGCCGTGAGCTCGGCCTCGAACAACAACGGCAGCGCTTTCGGCGGCCTCTCCGCCAACACGCCCTTCTGGAACGTGTTGCTGGCCATCTGCATGTTCCTCGCCCGCTTCCCGCTCGCGATCGCCATGCTCGCCATGGCCGGCTCGCTGGCTGCCAAGGGCCACGTGCCCGAGACCGCCGGCACCCTGCCGACGCACACGCCGCTCTTCGTCACCCTGCTTGCCTGCGTCGTCATCGTCGTCGGTGCACTGACCTTCCTCCCGGCACTCGCCCTCGGGCCGATCGCCGAACAACTGATGTCCGCCACGGGCCACTGATCCATGACTTCCCAAGCCCATACCCCGCGCGGTTTCGATCGTGCGCTGGTGACTCGCGCCCTCGTCGACGCGTTCCGCAAGCTCTCGCCGCGCCTGCAGTTCCGCAATCCGGTGATGTTCGTGGTCTTCGTGTGCAGCGTGGCGACCACGCTGCTCTGGGTGCAGGCCCTCACCGGCCACGCCGAAGCACCGACCGCATTCATTTTCTGGGTCAGCCTCTGGCTGTGGTTCACCCTGCTGTTCGCCAACTTCGCCGAGGCACTGGCCGAAGGCCGTGGCAAGGCCCAGGCCGATGCGTTGCGCGGTTCCCGTCGTGACGTGATGGCGAAGAAGCTCGCTTCGGCGGATCGCCACGCGGCCATCGTCTTCACGCCGTCCAGCGAGCTTCGCCTGGGCCACCATGTGCTCGTCGAAGCCGGCGAGATCGTCCCGGGCGACGGCGAGATCGTAGTAGGCGCCGCCAGCGTGGACGAAAGCGCCATCACCGGTGAATCCGCTCCGGTCATCCGTGAGTCGGGCGGCGACCGCAGCGCGGTCACCGGTGGCACGCGCGTGCTCTCCGACTGGATCGTGGTACGTATCAGCAGCAACCCGGGCGAAAGCTTCCTCGACCGCATGATCTCGATGGTCGAAGGCGCCTCGCGGCGCAAGACGCCGAACGAGATCGCGCTGACGATCCTGCTGGCCAAGTTCACCCTGATCTTCCTGCTGGCCTGCGCGACGCTGCTGCCGTACTCGATCTATAGCGTGCAGGCCGCCGGTGTCGGCGAGCCGATCAGCCTGACCGTGCTCATCGCCCTGCTGGTCTGCCTGATCCCGACCACGATCGGTGCCCTGCTCTCCGCCATCGGCATCGCCGGCATGGATCGCATGATCCGCGCCAACGTGATCGCCACCTCCGGCCGCGCGGTCGAAGCCGCCGGCGATGTGGACGTGCTCCTGCTCGACAAGACCGGCACGATCACCCTCGGCAACCGCCAGGCCGTGGCGTTCTATCCGGCGCCGGGCATCGAGGAACGCGAACTGGCCGAAGCCGCCGAGCTGGCTTCGCGCGCTGACGAAACGCCGGAAGGCCGCAGCATCGTCACCCTGGCCGCGAAGTACACCAGCGTGAGCGTCAGCGAGCGCCGCCACGACGATCGTCGCGCCGAGTTCGTGCCGTTCACCGCGCAGACCCGCATGAGCGGCGTGGATGTCGGCACCCGGCATATCCGCAAGGGTGCGATGGATGCCGTCGAGCGCTACCTCGACGGGCAGGACAGCCATCTGCCACCGTTGGTCCGTCGCATGGCCGAAGATGTCGCCCGTCGTGGCGCCACCCCGCTGATCGTGGTCGACGGCTCGCTGACCCTGGGCGTGGTCGAGCTCAAGGACATCGTCAAGGACGGGATCAAGGAGCGCTTCGCCGAGATGCGCAAGATGGGCATCCGCACCATCATGATCACCGGCGACAACCCGCTCACCGCGGCGGCGATCGCGGCCGAAGCCGGCGTCGATGACTTCCTCGCCGAGGCCACGCCGGAAGCCAAGCTCAAGCTCATCCGCGACATGCAGGCCGAGAACCGCCTCGTGGCGATGTGCGGCGACGGCACCAACGACGCGCCCGCCCTGGCCCAGGCCGACGTCGCCGTGGCGATGAACAGCGGCACGCAGGCGGCCAAAGAAGCCGGCAACATGGTCGACCTGGATTCCAATCCGACCAAGCTGATCGAGGTCGTCGGCATCGGCAAACAGATGCTGATCACCCGCGGCGCGCTGACCACGTTCTCCATCGCCAACGATATCGCCAAGTACTTCGCGATCATCCCGGCGGCCTTCGCCACGACCTACCCGGCGCTCAATGCGCTCAACGTGATGCACCTGGCCACGCCGCGCAGCGCGATCCTGTCGGCGGTGATCTTCAATGCGCTGATCATCATCTGCCTCATTCCGCTCGCGCTGAAGGGTGTGGCCTATCGCGCGCTCGGTGCCGGCGCGCTGCTGCGACGCAACCTGCTCGTCTATGGGCTCGGCGGCATCGTCGTGCCCTTCATCGGCATCAAGTTGATCGACATGTTGCTGGTCCTGTTCGGACTGGCCTGACCGAGGTCGCCCCATGCATTCCGTGAAGCTCACCGTTTTCATCGAAGACCACGCCGACCTGGACATGGAAGTCCGGGTGGTCGCCCCCGATCACGACGTCGCCGTTGCGGGCGCGCCGGTCGCACAGGTCGCTCCGGTCGCCGTCATCAAGCCGCACATCGTTCCGGTGCCAACGCCCCACGACGACGAATACACGCTCGGCGGTTACGCCGGCATCTGAACCACCTGGTTTCCGAAACGTACGACTCATTCCATTCCACCGATAAAGGGGTCCCGAAAGGGATCGGTAAAAACGCCATGCGTACCACTCGTTATGCTCTCCTCGCCGCTATCTGCGCACTCGCTCCTGTCACCAAGGCCATGGCCTCGGGCAGTGACGATTGCTCCCAAGGCTTCGCTTCCCGCTTTGCCGCGGCCTACCGCGAAGACGCCCAGCCTGCCGACCCGAACGCTGAGGCGCCGGCACGCCGCGGCATGGCCTCGCCGTTCTCGTCACCGCCGTTCCCCTCGGCGGAATGGCAGTTAGGCGGCGTCGCCTATCCCATCGGTGTGCCGAACCTGAATTCGCAGTACCCGCTCGAGAAGGCGCTCGCCTGCAACAGCGTGGGTAAGTGGATGAAGGACAACCGCATCGAGGTCTACGGCTGGTTGAATGCCTCGGCGAATGTCAGCACCTCGTCGCGCACGAACTATCCCGTCTCGTACGCGGTGCGGCCCAACCGCGTCGAGTTCAACCAGGCGCTGTTCCGCATCGAGCGCCTCGCCGACACCGTGCAGACCGATCACGTGGACTGGGGCTTCCACCTCGACAACCTCTACGGCTACGACTACCACTTCACCACGGCGAAGGGCGTTTTCAGTAACCAGCTGCTCAACAACCCCAAGCCGAACGAGCCGCTCAACGGCAAGATCTACGGCTACGACCCGATGCTGTTCTACGGCGATATCTACCTGCCGCACGTGGCCGAGGGCATGGATATCCGTATCGGTCGCTGGCTGTCGTTGCCCGACATCGAAGCGCAGTTCTCGCCGAACAACTACCTGGTCACCCACTCGATCCTCTACACCGTGGATCCGTACACGCAGATGGGTGTGATGACGACGACGCGCCTCAACCAGCAGTGGACCTTGCAGATCGGTATCAATGGCGGCAACGACACCGCCGTGTGGAACCATTCCGCGCGCCCGACCTTGCAGGCCTGCGTGCGTTACGTGTCCTCCGATAACAACGACATGCTCTATCCCTGCGTGAACAGCTTCAACAACTCGGACTACAACTACAACAACGTGCAGATGTACGTGACCACCTGGGGCCATCGCTTCAGTGACAACGTGCACATGCTTACCGAGGCTTACTACATGTACGGCCGCAACATCCCGGGCTATGGCGAGGATTTCGACCCGAAGGTCGCCGGCTCGTCGCCGTACCCGGGCAAGGCGGGCGAGTACGGCATCGTGAACTACTTCAATGTCGAGCTCGATCCGAAGAACATGATCTCGTTCCGCAACGAGTTCTATAACGACCAGAAAGGCCAGCGCACCGGCTACCCGACGAAGTACACGAGCCACACGCTCGGCATGACGCACTGGGTGACCCAGGATCTCGAGATCCGCCCTGAAATCCGTTACGACCGGTCATACGACGTCAATGCCTACGACGGCGGCCGCAAGGATTACCAGGCCACCGCCATCGTCGACGCGATCTTGCACTACTGAGGAACACCCATGACCACCTTGCTGCGTAATGCCATCGTCCTGCTCCTGCTCATGACCGCGGTCACCGGCGTGGCCTACCCGGCGGTGGTCGGTGGGCTCTCGGCCCTGCTGTTCCCGCACCAGGCGGCGGG
>Ga0247742_10001458_pt1 | contig 16533 bp, 18 predicted proteins | sample UWRJL208509C2_FD_180944 | JGI IMG/M metagenome (GOLD analysis project Ga0247742, IMG submission 180944) | Plant litter microbial communities from Arlington Agricultural Research Station in Wisconsin, United States - UWRJ-L208-509C-2 | ecosystem: Environmental > Terrestrial > Plant litter >...
CGGCGACGTGGGCTCCTTCGGCCAGCTGACCTGGCGTGTGCTCTGGCCGCCCGAGCCGCTCGGCGCCTTCGAGCCGGGTAACGACGCCAGCGTGACCATTGATTTCCGGCCGCGCCCGGACTGCAACGCGTGTGTGAGCTCGCTGTTTGTCGGTGACCTGGGGGAGGAGGCGCAGGATGCCATGCTCGCCCTGAATCCCGGGCTTGCCCCCGTGCAGGTGCTCGAGGTCGCTCACCACGGGTCATCCGACCAGTCGGAGGCGCTCTATCGGACGGCGGGCGCCGCTGTCGGGCTGATTGGAGTGGGGGTCGATAACGGTTACGGACACCCGACCGGCCGCCTGCTGGAGATACTCCGGGCGACCGGCACCGAGACAGCACGCACGGACACCGACGGGCTGGTGCTTGTTGCACCCGCACCGCGCGAGGGGGTGCGCCCCGCGGCATCCGCCCTCATCGTCTGGCGCACGCACGCCGACGTCGGCGCCCCCGGTTAGGCTGAAGGCGTGCCTGCCAAACCGGCCGCGAAGTCCGCGCCTGCCATTCCCCAGCTTGCCTGGAACGCCATCCGCCCGTCGAGCGTTGTTCTCATCTCCGGACCGGAGGATTTCCTCGCCGACCGTGCGATTCGCCTGCTGCGGGAGACGCTGCGCCAGGAAGACCCGAGCCTGGAGGTCAGTGACATCGAGGCCGATGGTTACGCGCCGGGCGAGCTGATCACCCTGGCCAGCCCGTCGCTGTTCGCCGAGCCGCGCATGATCCGCGTCACCAACGTCGAAAAAAGCACCGATGCCTTCCTGACCGAGACCCTCAAGTACCTGGAGAACCCGGCGGAAGACACCTACCTGGTGCTGCGCCACGGCGGAGGGGTGCGCGGCAAAAAGCTGCTCGATGCCGTGCGCTCCGGTCTCGGCGGAGGCATCGAGGTGCTCTGCGCCGAGCTCAAGAAAGACAGCGAGAAGCTCGACTTCGCCGCGGCGGAATTCTCCTCGCAGAAGCGCCGTGTCACCTCCAGCGCCCTTCGCGCGCTTGTGTCCGCCTTCTCCGATGACCTTGCAGAACTCGCTGCCGCCTGCCAGCAGCTGCTCGCGGACGCCAGTGAAGAGATCACCGAGGTGACGGTCGAGAAGTACTACTCCGGCCGGGTCGAGACCAATTCGTTCAAGGTGGCGGATGCCGCGATCGCGGGCCGTCGTGGCGAAGCACTCGTTTTGCTCCGCCACGCCCTGTCGTCCGGGGCTGACCCCGTCCCGATGGTGGCAGCGTTCGCGGCGAAGCTGCGGACGATGGCAAAGGTCTCGGGCGCGCGCGGCGGCAGCGGCCAGCTGGCCCAGCAGTTTGGCCTTGCCCCCTGGCAGGTCGAGCGCGCACAGCGTGACCTGCGCGGCTGGAACGACGACGGCCTCGGGCGCACCATCGAGTTGATCGCCGAGACTGACGCGCAGGTGAAGGGCGGTGGGCGTGACCCCGTGTTCGCCCTGGAGCGCATGATCGGCGTTGTCAGCAACCGCGGCGAGGGATAACCGGCGCCTCAGCCTGCACGCCCGCGGCATCGTCGCTGATGCAAACACAAAGCGCCCACCACGTTAGACGTGGCGGGCGCTGGATGTTTGTGTGCTGGTTAGAGCGCAGCGACCTTGCTCGCGATAGCCGACTTGCGGTTTGCAGCCTGGTTCTTGTGGATGACGCCCTTGCTGGCGGCCTTGTCGAGCTTCTTGGTTGCAAGGAGGAGCGACGTGGTCGCGGCTTCCTTGTCGCCGGCAACGATCGCGCTGTGCGTCGCGCGGATGGCCGTCTTCAGCTCGCTCTTGACGGCCTTGTTGCGGTCCTGAGCCTTCTTGTTGGTGCCGATGCGCTTGATCTGCGACTTGATATTTGCCACGAGGATTACCTTTTCGTTGTGCTGAACAGTGGGTGAGGCAGCCGAGGATAAGAAGCTATTGCTTGCTTCTCGGCCGCGATTCGCGTTTTCGTTCCATACCGGAACCGTGCGCGCAAGCCAACAGGAAACATTACCAGTGATCAGCCCGTAACGGCAATCGTTCTGGCCGACGGCGATTCACTGCGCTTGGGGCTATACGCATAAGCTTCAGACGTGCGCGCATGAGTTATGTCCGCTCTGGTACCCGGAACTTGGGATCTGTAGTCATGATTCATGCGCGAACCCTTGTCTGAGGCTACCCGGATCTTCGGCGAGCGTGTGCGGGAGAATCGCCGCCGCCTCGGGATCAGCCAGGAAACTCTCGCCGAACTGTCCGGCGTCCACTGGACGTTTGTTGGCCAGGTGGAGCGCGGTATGCGCAATCTCAGCCTGCACAACATTGTGAAGATGGCGGCGGGCCTCGACATCGACCCGTCCGTTCTGGTGCAGGGACTCGGCGGCGGCGAGGTCCCGAACACGGTCAAAGAGCCGTCAGCGGCCGAGCGCATACGAACCGAGCGCAATTTACGGGTGGACGGTGCTGAGCCAGTAGCGTAGAGGCCATGCCGTCTCTCGCTCCACATATCCCGCTCGTTCCGGCATCCGGCATCCGCAGGATCTTCAACCTCGCGCTCCAGCTGGAGGGAATCACGTCGCTGGCTGTCGGTGAGCCCGACGTTCCCATCGCACCGCACATTGCTGCTGCCGCGAAGCAGGCGTGGGACGACGACCACACCAACTACACCGACAACGGCGGACTGCCGGCCCTGCGGTCGGCCATCGTCGCCAAGCTGGCCCGCGAGAATTCCATGCGGGTCGAGCTCGAACAGGTGTGGGTGACGGTCGGAGCCACGCAGGGGATTCACCAGGCCATGCACCTGCTGCTGGAGGCGGGCAACGAGGTGCTGGTGCCCGACCCCGGCTACACCACCTTCACCATGACGGCGCGAATGCTGAACGCCATCCCGGTGCCGTACTCGCTGCGACCGGACAACGGCTTCCTGCCGAGCATCGAAGAGCTCGACAACCTGGTCACGGAGAAAACCCGCGTCATCATCATCAACTCGCCGTCGAACCCGCTCGGCACCGTGCTGCCGGAGCCGGTGCTGCGTGAGCTTCTCGACTTCGCGAAGCGCCACGACCTGTGGATCATCAGCGACGAGGTCTACGAGTACTTCACCTGGGCCGAGCCGCACGTGAGCATCGCCAGCCTCGACAAGGACGGTCGCGTGTTCAGCGCGTTCTCGCTGTCCAAGACCTACGCCATGACGGGCATCCGGGTGGGTTACCTCGTTACCCCGCCGGGTATGGCCGACATCATGCGCACCGTGCAGGAGGCCTCGATCAGCTGTGTGGACACCCCCGCGCAGTACGCCGCGATTGCCGCCATCACCGGCGACCACACGCAGGTAGCGGAAGCCCGCGAGCACTACCGCGAGAACATCAAGCTCGCCACAGAGATCCTCGACAAACGCGGGATCAACTACCTCCCGCCGAACGGCGCGTTTTACCTCTGGGTGGAGGTGGCTCACGCCAGCCACGGTGACGTTGCCGCCTGGGCCGAGAGCTTCCTCGTCTACCAGCGCGTCGCGGTCGCCCCCGGCAGTGCCTTCGGTCGCTCCGGTGAGGGCTGGATCCGTGTCTGCCTCGCCGCCAGCGCCGAAGACATCGTGACCGGACTCGGTCGCCTTCCAGCTCCTGCCGTGACCGCGTGAGCGAGCGGATGCCGCAAGCCTCCAGCGCGCCGCAGAACTCCAGTTCCCTCGCACCCCTGTCCGGCAAGCGCGTTGTGGTGGCAGGTGCCAGCGGCTTTATGGGCCAGTACTTCGTTGAGAAGTTCCGCGAGGACGGCGCCACCGTCACCACGGTCGGACGCAGCGGCTCCGACGTGTCCTGGGGCGATGAAGCCGGCCTTGCGGCAGCCATCGACGGCTCAGACATCCTGGTCAACCTCGCCGGCAAGAGCGTCAACTGCCGCTACACCACCAAAAACCGCAACGCGATCTTCAGTTCGCGTCTGCTCACCACGGCCGAGCTGGGGCGCGCGGTCGAAGCGGCAGCGGTGCCGCCCGCCCTGTGGTTCAACGCCAGCACGGCCACCATCTACCGGCACGCCGACGACAGGCCGATGACGGACGAAGACGGCGAGATCGGCAACGGTTTTTCCGTCAACGTCGCCACGGCATGGGAGCGCGAGTTCTTTGCCCACCACCGGCCGGGTGTGCGGCAGATCGCGCTGCGGATGGCCATCGTGCTCGGGGACGGATCCGCACTGGCCCCGCTGCTGATGCTGACGCGGCTCGGGCTGGGCGGAACCCAGTTCGGGGGCAAGACCAGGGGAGGCCGTCAGCGGTTCAGCTGGATTCACATCGATGATGTCTACCGCTCGATCCGGTTCCTCGCCGAGAAGACCGCCATCGATGGACCGGTAAACATCTCGGCGCCCAACCCGGTGGAGAACCGCGAACTGATGAAGACGCTGCGCCGGGTGCTCCGGATGCCATTTGGTCTTCCGGTGAACCGCGCGATGCTCGAGGTGGGGTCGTTCGCGATTCGCTCCGAGACGGAACTCTTGCTGAAGAGCCGTTGGGTTGTCCCCACGCGACTGGAGGCCGCCGGCTTCGAGTTCGAGCACCCGGTTCTCGAAGAGGCCGTGCGCGACATCGTCACCTCCGCCAGGCACTAACCGGGGGATACCCCGATAGGTGTCGGGAACCGCTCCCGCTACTCTGGCAGCATGACCGATCCGCGCACTCCTGTTGTTCACTCGGCGACCACCAACCAGACGCTGGGGATCCTCAGCCTTATTGGTGGAATCCTCTCCCTTGTGTTTGGGCAGACGATTGTGCTGCCGGTTGTCGCGATCGTGCTCGGTTTTATGGCACGCAATCGCGAGCCGGCAAGCCGCAGCTACGCGTTCTGGGGCATCCTGCTCAGCTTCATCGCGCTCTTCGGCTGGATCATCGTCATCGTGATTGTGCTGCTGGCCGGCGCGTTTTCGCTGCCGTTCCTGCTCACGGGAAACTGACCGCCGCCGGCTGCATCAGCGCTGTGCAAGCAGCAAAGCCCGCTCCGTGGGAGAATCGAACAAATGTCTCCACGTGCAGCTACGGCCCTTGAACCCGCCTCGACCGACCCGGCGTTCATCCGCAACTTTTGTATCATCGCCCACATCGACCACGGCAAGTCGACCCTCGCCGACCGTATGCTTCAGATCACCGGGGTCGTCAGCGACCGCGATATGCGGGCGCAGTACCTCGACCGGATGGACATCGAGCGTGAGCGCGGCATCACGATCAAGAGCCAGGCCGTGCGTATGCCGTGGGAACTGGACGGCCAGACCTACGCGCTGAACATGATCGACACCCCCGGGCACGTCGACTTCACCTATGAGGTCTCGCGCTCGCTCGCTGCGTGCGAGGGTGCGATCCTTCTGGTGGACGCGGCGCAGGGCATCGAGGCCCAGACGCTCGCGAACCTGTACCTGGCGCTTGAGAACGACCTCACGATCATCCCGGTGCTGAACAAGATCGACCTCCCGGCTGCAGACCCGGAGAAGTACATCAAGGAGATTGTTGGCCTCATCGGCTGCAAGCCCGAGGACATCCTTCTGGTTTCCGGCAAGACCGGTGTTGGTGTGCCCGAACTTCTCGACCAGGCAACGCGTCTGATCCCGCCGCCCGTCGGCGATGCGGACGCTCCTGCCCGCGCCATGATCTTCGACTCCGTCTACGACGCTTACCGCGGCGTGATCACCTACGTGCGAATGATCGACGGCAAGCTGACGCCGCGCGAGAAGATCATGATGATGAGCACCAAGAGCGCCCACGAGGTGCTCGAAATCGGTGTGAGTGCGCCAGAGCCCACACCCACCAAGGGCCTCGGCGTCGGTGAGGTCGGTTACCTGATCACGGGTGTGAAGGATGTCCGCCTGTCAAAGGTCGGTGACACCGTCACCTCGTTCGCCAAGCCCGCCACCGTGGCGCTCAAGGGGTACTCGGAGCCAATGCCGATGGTGTTCTCCGGCCTCTACCCGATCGACGGGTCCGACTACCCGCTGCTGCGCGAGGCTCTGGACAAACTGAAGCTCTCTGACGCGGCGCTGGTCTACGAACCGGAAACCTCTGTCGCGCTGGGCTTCGGATTCCGATGTGGGTTCCTCGGGCTCCTGCACCTGGAGATCATCACCGAGCGTCTCGAGCGTGAGTTTGGTATTGACCTGATCGCCACCGCGCCCTCGGTGATCTACGAGGTCACCACGGACGACAAAAAGACCGTGACGGTCACCAACCCCAGCGAATTCCCCGGCGGCAAGATCGCGTCGGTCAGCGAGCCCGTTGTGAAGGCCTCGATTCTTCTTCCCAAGGACTTCGTCGGAACCGTGATGGAGCTCTGCCAGGGCCGCCGCGGCACCATGAACGGTATGGAGTACGTCGGCGAAGACCGCGTCGAGTTGCATTACACGATGCCCCTCGGTGAGATCGTGTTCGACTTCTTCGACCAGCTCAAGAGCAAAACCGCCGGGTACGCAAGCCTCGACTACGAGCCGACCGGCTCGCAGGACGCCGACCTCGTGAAGGTCGATATCCTCCTCCAGGGCGAGGCCGTTGACGCGTTCAGCGCCATCGTCCACCGCGACAAGGCCTATGCCTACGGCGTGCTGATGACGGAGCGACTGAAGAAGCTCATCCCGCGCCAGCAGTTCGAGGTTCCGATCCAGGCTGCCATCGGTGCCCGCATCATCGCCCGCGAATCCATCAGCGCAATGCGCAAGGACGTTCTGGCCAAGTGCTACGGCGGTGACATCACCCGTAAGCGCAAGCTGCTCGAGAAGCAGAAGGAGGGCAAGAAGCGCATGAAGATGGTGGGTCGCGTTGAGGTTCCCCAGGAAGCATTCGTCGCAGCCCTGACGGGCGACACGGAGGCAAAGAAAGACAAGAAGTAGTGCGTCACCGCGACGCGTGGGAGCTCCCGGTCAGCTACGGCGCCGTCGGGGCCACGCGAGACGACGACCTCCTGCGCCACCCGCCCACCGGATTCCACCCCATCGAACGCCGCGTGCGTCTCGGCAGCGGTGACGCGCGGTGGGAGTACGCCTGGCACCAGACGCTGACCTGGGGAATCCAGAAGAACAGCGGATTCCGGGTCGAGCTGCAGGAGACACCCGCCGCCGTCACCGACTTCACCTACACCCCGGTCGCCTTCGATGAGGACGGTGTGGCCGTGACGCCCGCCACGACCGACGCCGGCGGCGACACGGTTTTCAGCGCGGACGGTGAGGCGTTCCTCCGGTCCGGAGATACCGCCCACCTCCTGCTGGGGCTCAACAAGCTCCACTTCACCATCCCCGTCCGCGTTGTGTACGTCATCGACGAACCCAACCGGAAGGGTTTTGGTTATGGCACCCTCGAGGGGCACCCCGAGAGCGGCGAAGAGGCCTGGGTGATCGACCGCACCGAGGACGGCGCGGTCTGGCTCACCATCCGCGCCTTCTCCCGTCCGTCGCGCTGGTACTGGTGGGCGGTGTCGCCGGCGCTCTTCCTGCTGCAGTGGGTGTTCACCCGCCGCTACGAGCGCGCTCTCGCTGGCCCCATCGACTGACGCCGTCACCGGCACGGTGCCGGCGACGTGAGAGTGGGACAATGAACTAACCATGCCCAGCGCCCTTCCCCTTGCCGATCCGGCCCCCCGTGACGGACTCCTGCCCCACTCAGTAACCGAGGGTGCAGCGACCCGGAACTTCGGGGTGTACCTCCATGTTCCGTTCTGCCGCGTCCGGTGCGGCTACTGCGATTTCAACACCTACACCTCCGACGAGCTGCGCGGTGCCAAGCGCACCGACTACGCCGGCCAGGCCATGCAGGAAGTTGCGCAGGCGGTTGGTGTGATGGAACGCTCCGGGCTGCCCGCTCGCCCGGTTTCGACCGTGTTCTTTGGCGGCGGCACCCCCACCCTGCTGCCCGCGTCGGATCTTGCGGAAATGCTTGGATCGGTTGTTGAGGCCTGGGGGCTGGAGCCCGGGGCTGAAGTAACAACCGAGGCCAACCCCGATTCGGTCGACCTCGACTACCTCATCGCCCTTCGTGCCGCCGGGTTCACGCGGGTCTCGTTCGGTATGCAGTCGGCCGTACCCCACGTGCTGGCCACGCTCGAACGAACGCACGATCCCGCGCGGATTCCGCTCGTCGTCCAGTGGGCGCGAGATGCAGGACTCCAGGTCAGCCTCGACCTCATCTACGGCACCCCGGGGGAGAGCCTCAGCGACTGGCGAACGTCTGTGGAGTACGCGATCTCTCAGCAGCCCGACCACATCTCCGCCTACGCCCTCATCATCGAGGACGGCACCAAGCTCGCCCGCCAGATCCGGCGCGGCGAGGTGGCAACACCGGACGACGACACGCAGGCCGACATGTACGAGCTCGTTGATGAGCTGCTGGCTGACGCGGGCTATTCCTGGTACGAGGTGAGCAACTGGGCGAAGGCCGATGATCTCCAGTCGAGGCACAATCTCGCCTACTGGCAGGGGCACGACTGGTGGGGCGTGGGTCCGGGCGCTCACAGCCACATGGGTGGGGTGCGCTGGTGGAACGTTAAGCACCCTGCCGCCTACGCGGACCGCATCGGAGCCGGCGACTCCCCGGCGATTGGGCGGGAGACACTCGACGATGAGACCCGCCGGGTGGAGCGGGTCCTGCTGCGCTCCCGTATCCGCGAGGGACTGGTCACCGCCGAGTTGTCGCCCGAGGGCCGAACAGCCGTCGCCGGACTTATCGCCGATGGGCTGGTTGTGCCAGCAGCCGCCCTCCGCGGGCGGATAGAACTCACCCTGCGGGGACGGCTGCTTGCCGACGCCGTCGTCCGGCGTCTGCTGGTCGACTGACGCCGGTGGCGGCGCTTGTCGCTACTTGACGAACTGGATGGACAGCGGGTACTTGTACAGCTGGCCGTTGTTGGCGGCGATCGCCGCCATGATGCTGAAGATGATCGTCACGATGTAGACGGCCGGGACAATGATGAACCCGATGATGATGAACATGGTGATGTAGCCAACAACGAGGCCGATGAGCATCGTCAACTGAAAGTTGAGCGCGCTGGTTGAGTGCTCCTTGATCAGCGGTCCACGGTCCCGGAAGACGATGTAGCCAATCAGCGCCGGGATGAAGCTGAAGAAGATCCCCAGCACGTGGATGAGGGTGGCCCACAGTTTTTCGTCACTGGGGCTGAGCGGTTGCGCCGACTGGTACGGATTCTGTGGAGGGGTTGTCTCAGACATGACCCCATTAAAGCGGTGGGAGCCCGTCCAGCGGAACGGGCTCCCGAAAAATTCTTACCGGCTGGTTTGTTCGCAGTGACCAGCTTTATTCGAACGCTGCGCTACTTGATGAACCGGAACGCAAACGGGTAGCGGTACGAGCCGCCCCCGTTGACCGCGATTCCGCCGAGGACCGAGAACACCACATTCACGATGTAGAGGGCAATCGGCAGCAGATAAAGGATGCCGAGAATGGCGCCCACTCCGATGAGATTGAAGATCACGCTGAGAACGGCAAGCACGATGTACAGCGCGATGTACGCGATCAGGTAGGTGATCTGCCAGTTCAGCGCTTCCTTGGATTCCTCCCGGGTGCGCGCACCGCGGTCCTTGAAAACCAGGAAGATGATGAGCGACGGAAGGAACAGGAATACTCCGCCGAAGTGCGCGAAGGACGCCCACTGGCGATCTTCCGGCTCGGTCAGGGGCGCACCGGGCTGAGCAGCGGGCTGGGGCTTGGGATCGGTCATCGGATTGGCCTTTCGTGGCGGGATCGGTGGCGGGATGTGCGGCGCCATCAGCACACGGCAAAGCTAGTGGCAACCACGCAGGCGTGCAACGTACCTTTCGTAACAAGTCCGGATAGAATTGGCAGTCATAGACCGCGAGTGCTAAGGATCGGAGGCGGTTGCAATGGTTTCTGAGCGCAGCCTCGATGTGCTTCGGGTCATCGTGCAGGACTACGTGGCCTCCCGAGAACCCGTCGGTTCCAAATCCATCGTGGAGCGACACTCCTTCGGTGTCTCGGCGGCGACGATTCGCAACGATATGGCGCTGCTGGAGGAAGAGGAGCTGATCACCGCTCCGCACACGTCCAGTGGTCGCATCCCCACCGACAAGGGCTACCGACTTTTCGTTGACCAGCTCGCTGATCTCCGTCCGCTGACCTCTGCGCAACGAGGCGCGATTGAGGCCTTCCTCGGCCAGTCTGTCGACCTTGACGACGTCCTCGCCCGCACGGTGCGCCTGCTGTCCCAGCTCACCAACCAGGTGGCGCTCGTGCAGTACCCGTCGTTGTCGCGCGCGAAGATCCGGCACATTGAGCTGGTACCGCTGAGTGCCACGCGGGTCATGACCGTGCTGATCACCGATCGGGGAAGGGTTGAACAGCGGGTCCTCGATGCGGCGCAGCCGCTGGACGAAGTGATGCTGGTTGACCTGCGAACGCGCCTGAACGCCACGCTGGGCGGTACAACGCTCGGCGAGGCGTCCACCGCTCTGGCCACGTTCCCCGAACAGTTTTCGCCGCAGCACACAGCGGTGGTGCAGCAAATTATTACTACGCTGATTGAGCAGATCGCCGTTGGTCGCCAGGACAAACTGGTGATGGCGGGGGCCGCAAATCTTGCGCGCACGGAAGATGACTTTTCCGGCAGCATTTTTCCCGTTTTGGAAGCCATTGAGGAGCAGGTGACGCTGCTGAAGCTTTTTGGCGAAATGGCGGGGGACAACCACGGCATCTCCGTGAGTATCGGCCGTGAGAACGCGGAGTTTGGCCTTGGCGAAACCTCCGTACTCACCAGCGGATACGCACTCGGGGGAAGCCTGGCACGACTTGGTGTGTTGGGCCCAACACGCATGGACTATTCGAACAACATGGCCGCGGTACGGGCAGTAGCCCGATACCTGACGCGGCTGCTCGGTGAGGAATAAGTGGCAGACCATTACGAAGTACTCGGTGTCGATCGCAACGCGACGCCGGAAGAGATCAAAAAGGCATACCGCCGGCTGGCCCGGGAACTCCACCCGGACGTGAACCCGAACCCGGAGGCGTCCGACCAGTTCAAACTGGTCACACACGCCTACGACGTGCTGAGCGATGCCGATTCACGCCAGCAGTACGACATTGGCCCGCAGCCCGGCTTCGGCGGTGGCGGAGGACAGAACTTCGGCGGCTTCGGCGACATCTTCGAAACGTTCTTCGGCGGTGGGGGCCAGAGCCGCGGACCCCGGTCGCGTCGGGAGCGTGGGCAGGATGCCCTCGTTCGGGTGGAGATGGACCTCGACGAGATCATCTTCGGCACCAAGCGGGACATCGAGATCAACACCGCCATCCTGTGTGAGACCTGCAGCGGGTCATGCGCGATGCCGGGTACGTCACCGGTCACCTGCGACATCTGCCATGGCAGCGGCCAGATCCAGCGCGCGGTGCGCAGCCTTCTCGGAAACGTCATGACGTCGAGCCCCTGCGGCACCTGCCGCGGCTACGGCACCGTTATCCCTCACCCCTGCACCACCTGCCAGGGCCAGGGTCGCGTTCGCGCTGCCCGCACGATCACCGTGGACATCCCTGCCGGCGTTGACACCGGCCTGCGCCTGCAGCTCCCGTCCCAGGGTGAGGTCGGCCCCGCCGGCGGCCCACAGGGTGATCTGTACCTGGAGGTCAAGGTCCGTCACCACGACACCTACAGCCGCAACGGCGACGACCTGCTCGCAACTCTCGAGCTGCAGATGACGGACGCGATTCTCGGAACGCGCACGACCCTGAAGACACTGGACGGCGAGGTTGTTCTGGAAATCAAGCCGGGAACACAGAGCGCTGAGGTCATCACCGTTAAGGACCGCGGTATCACGCACCTGCGCGGCGCCGGTCGTGGCGACCTGAAGATCGGGGTTCAGGTGGTCACACCCACCAAGCTCAATCACAAGGAACAGAACCTGATCAAGGAACTGGCGAAATCGCAGAAGCCCGTTGCGCCGCACCTCGCCCACTTCCAGCAGGGCCTCTTCGCCAAGCTGCGTGACCGTTTTGTGAACGGCTAGTCGATAGCGGTGGCTCACTTCTACTTGAACGAAGAGCTCCGGGACGCCGCCATTGGCGCCCGGGTGCAGCTGGTGGGCGCTGAGGCGCGTCACGCGGTGACCGTCAGTCGCCTCGCGGTAGGCGAGCGCGCAGTTATTGGCAACGGCGCGGGGTTGGTCGTCGAGGGAGTTATTACCCTGGCCGACCACACCGCGCTGGAGATCGAGGTCGACACCGTCGACCTCGCGCCCGTGCCGGCGCCCGCCATCTTCCTCGTTCAGGCGCTGGCCAAGGGTGATCGCGACGAGCTGGCCGTCCAGGCAGCCACCGAACTGGGTGCAGACGGGGTGGTCCCCTGGAGCGCCCAGCGCAGCATCTCCCGGTGGGAGGGCGCCAAGATCGCCAAGGGCCACGCCCGCTGGGAGGCCATTGTTCGCGAAGCGACCAAGCAGTCGGTGCGGCCGTTCCTCCCGGATGTCGCGCCGCTCGTGACCACCAAGCAGTTGGCCGCCCTGGCGGGCCAGTCGCAGATGATTGTGCTTGATCCGACCGGTGACCGTCCCCTGACTGCGGTCGACAGCGACGGGCGTGATGTGGTTGTTGTGGTCGGCCCGGAAGGCGGGATCGCGCCCTCCGAGTTGGATTCGTTGCGCGCTAGCGGCGCTGTTGTCGTCCGGCTGGGGAGCACCGTCCTGCGCACGTCAACGGCGGGGCCTGCGGCGATCGCTGTGCTGAACGCGAAACTCGGGCGCTGGTAGGGCCTCGTGTCTTAAGCTAGCTGTATGTCTTCGACCGAGCCGTCCATCTTCACGCGAATCGTGGCGCGCGAAATTCCGGCGGACATTGTGTTCGAAAACGACCGGATTATCGCGTTCCGCGACATTGCGCCCAAGGCCCCCGTGCACCTGCTGGTTGTGCCAAAGACACCGGACTATTCCAACGTTGGCGAGCTTGCCGCGGGCAACCCGCAGTTGCTTGCCGAGGTTGTTGCGGTGTCAGGCGACCTGGCACGCGAGCACTCCAATGGCGAGTTCCGCCTCGTCTTCAACACCGGTGAATCGGCCGGACAAACGATTTTCCACGTGCACGCCCATGTTCTGGGCGGCGCACTCGACGAAGGATCCCTTGGCCAGTAGCGACAGTTTCCCGGTGGACGCCACCGGGCAGGTTCCCACACCATCCGCCACCGGCGGAACAGACGCCGCCGATTTTGACCGGGTGGAAATCTCGGTAGACGGTGTTGCCATGGTGCGGCTCCTCGGTCCGCAGGATCGACTGCTGGGAACCCTAGAGCGCACCTACCCCGGTGTGCAGGTGCACGTGCGGGGAAACGAAGTGACGCTGAGCGGCGACGCCGCCCAGGTGCAAGCTGCCAGGCGACTGGTGGAGGAATTGGTGGAAATGGTACGCAACGGAGCAGATCTCGCGCCGAGCGACGTCGAAACGGGCGCCCAGATTATCGACACAAACGCGGGCAGCCCCGCCGAGATGCTGAGCCAGGCGATCCTCACGAGCCGTGGCAAGAGCATCCGACCCAAAACGCTCGGACAGAAGAATTACGTCGACGCGATCGACGAGAACACCATCGTGTTCGGGATTGGTCCCGCCGGAACCGGAAAGACCTACCTCGCGATGGCCAAGGCCGTGCAGGCACTCCAGCGCAAAGAGGTAGAGCGCATCATTCTGACCCGCCCGGCCGTGGAAGCGGGAGAGCGCCTCGGATTCCTTCCGGGCACCCTGACGGACAAGATCGACCCGTACCTTCGTCCGCTGTACGACGCGCTCAACGAGATGATGGACCCCGAGATCGTTCCGAAGCTTCTGGCGTCGGGCACCGTTGAGGTCGCACCCCTGGCCTACATGCGCGGTCGCACCCTGAACAACGCGTTTATCGTCCTTGACGAGGCGCAGAACACCACGCCGGAGCAGATGAAGATGTTCCTGACCCGCCTGGGCTTCGGGTCGCAGATGGTTATCACCGGCGACGTCACCCAGGTGGACCTCCCGAACGGCGCGAGTGGCCTGCAGCTGGTCACCCGGGTGCTGGACGACATGGAGGACATCCACTTCGCCCGTCTCACCAGTGCGGACGTGGTTCGCCACACCCTCGTGGGGCGCATCGTGGACGCCTACACGAAGTTCGACGCGGAGCGACAGGTCGCCCGCTTCGAGAAGCACAACCCGGACTCAGACGGCACGAGCGGTAACCGCGCGGAGCGTCGCGGTCACGCACCACAGGACAACCAGCGATCAGCACGACCGGACAACAAGAGGTGGGGTCGCTAATGTCGATCGAGATAAACAACGAATCGGGCGTCGACGTCGACGAGACGGTGCTGCAGCGCCTCGTCACCTACAACCTGGACCAGCTGCACGTCCATCCGGACGCCGAACTGGCGATCCTGCTGGTGGATGAGGGTGCCATGGAGCAGTTGCACGTGCAGTGGATGGATGAGCCCGGCCCCACGGATGTTCTGAGCTTCCCGATGGACGAGCTGCGCCCAGGCACGGAGGACGCCCAGACACCCGCTGGCCTGCTCGGCGATATTGTCATCTGTCCGCAGGTTGCCGTGGCACAGGCGGAAACCGCCGGACACAGCCCGCTCGAAGAGATGATGCTCCTCACCACCCACGGCCTGCTTCACCTGCTTGGTTTCGATCATGCTGAGCCCGAGGACGAAAAAGAGATGTTCGGCCTCCAGCGCGACCTGCTTGTTGGCTTCGCCCTCACCGAGCGACGAAGGTAACCGCACCCGATATGGTCACCCTGTTTGTCATCGTCGCGGTCGTTCTTGTCATATTTGGCGGGTTCCTCGCGGCTTCCGACGCCGCCCTCCAGGTTCTCAGCCGCACGGACCTGGTCGACCTCGCCGCACACAGCAGGGCTCGCCGGTCGATCCTGGCGATCTCCGACGACATTGGCGCTCACGTCAACGCGCTCAACTTCACCCGCGTTGTCTCCGAGACCACCGCAGCTGTGCTGGTGTCCCTCGCGTTCGCATACTCATTCGGCGAGTGGGGATGGGCACTGCTGTTCAGCGCGCTCATTATGACCGCGGTGTCGTTTGTGCTCGTCGGCTCCAGCCCGCGCAGCGTTGGTCGCGCCCACTCGCGAGCCATCCTGCGCTTCTCCGCGGCGACAATCCATGCGATCAGGCTGTTCCTCGGCCCCATCGCCAGCGCCCTCGTCGCGATTGGCAACCGGGTCACCCCCGGACGTCCCAAAAACGCCACCTTCTCCAGCGAGGAGCAGCTGCTCAGCATGGTGGACGAGGCAACCGAGCTTGATGTCCTCGGTGAAGACGACCGTGAACTCATTCACTCCATCTTCGAATTCAACGACACCGTGGTGCGTGAGGTGATGGTGCCGCGCACCGACATGGTGACCATCGACGGAGACGACCCCCTCGGAATGGCCATGGGCCTGTTCCTGAGCAAGGGTGTGTCCCGTATGCCGGTGCTGGGCGACGACATCGACCAGGTGATCGGCGTCCTGTACCTGCGGGACGTCGCGCGTCTTACCTACGAGCAGACCGCAGGCTCCGACACGGCGACGGCCGCCGACCTTGCCCGCGGTGCCATGTTCATCCCCGAGTCCAAAAAAGCGGACGACACCCTGCGCCAGATGCAGCTGGAGTCCAATCACCTCGCGATGGTCGTCGACGAGTACGGCGGAATTGCGGGTCTGGTGACCCTCGAAGATCTCATCGAGGAACTTGTCGGAGACATCTCCGACGAGTACGACCGCGAGGTGCCCGACGTTGAGGACCTCGGCGACGGCCGGTTCCGGGTCGCTGCCCGGATGCCCGTCGACGAGCTGGGCGACCTGTTCGGGCTCGAACTCGAGGACGACGAGGTCGATTCTGTGGGCGGCCTGCTGACGAAGTCGCTCGGACGCCTCCCCGTTGCCGGATCGGTCGCCAACGCTTCCGGCCTTATCCTCACCGCTGACCGCACGGAGGGCCGGCGCAAACGCGTCAGTACCGTGCTGGTTGAGCGGTCCCAGGCGCTTATCGACGAGCAAACGGCTCTCGAGACCGACACCGGCCCCGTCCGTATCGATCAGACGCAGCTCGACGACACCACACCTCCAACAAAGGCAAAAAGATGACCACTGAAAACTTCCGCGCTGGCTTTGTCAGCTTTGTCGGACGCCCCAACGTGGGCAAGTCGACGCTGACCAACGCTCTCGTCGGAGAGAAGGTCGCCATCACATCGTCCAAGCCACAAACCACGCGTCGTGCGATCCGGGGGATCGTGCACCACGCGACCGGCCAGCTGGTGATTGTGGACACCCCCGGAATGCACCGACCGCGCACTCTCCTGGGAGAGCGCCTCAACAGCATCGTGCAGGACACCCTGGGTGACGTTGATGTCATCGGGTTCTGTGTGCCCGCGAACGAGAAGATTGGGCCCGGCGACAAGTACATCAGCGAGCAGCTGGACAGCTTTCCCCGAGCCAAAAAGGTCGCAATCGTGACGAAGATCGATGCCACGAGCCGTCCCGCGGTTGCTGAGCAGCTCCAGGCCGTCAGCGAGTTGCGCGACTGGGACGCGA
>Ga0247742_10001459_pt1 | contig 16526 bp, 17 predicted proteins | sample UWRJL208509C2_FD_180944 | JGI IMG/M metagenome (GOLD analysis project Ga0247742, IMG submission 180944) | Plant litter microbial communities from Arlington Agricultural Research Station in Wisconsin, United States - UWRJ-L208-509C-2 | ecosystem: Environmental > Terrestrial > Plant litter >...
TTTTTTGAATTTTTTGATTGACCTGTCCACACTGTGGAACTTCAGTGAACTTCAGTGAACTTCACTGAATCTCACTGAAGTTCACTGAAGTTCACTGTAAATACGTGGGCCAGAGGTAAGTCCTCCTATCTCGGTCCATACAGAATTGTGCGCCAATCACTAGGAAAAGCTTACACAGTTGCAGAATTTGATAGTGCAGTGCTACGTCAGAAAATAGGCGCCTTCAGGCTACTTCCTTACATTAAGCGCTCGCATGAGTTTATGAGAAATAAACCTCAATCCGAGATTGACAGTGACAGCGAGAACGGCAGCAATAGCTCAGGATCAAGTGAGTTAGGGACCGATGCCTAGAACCCCCAAGTGGCGGTGAACGCTAATGAATTGTTTAATAGGACCCAGTACTGGACCAATTGAATTCCGGTGATTGAACCACAGAAAGTAGTACTGCCAGGGGCTCGATACATCTCACACGCCAATGCTTAAGTTGGGACCACTCCTTGGATGATCCCCCCGCTTTTTCTATCTCTCACTCGCTATGGCACGTACGCGCACTATGCAACCGCCTGCTCAACCGCCTATCTGGCCGCTCCCACCAGTCCCAGCATCGGCCTGTCTGTCTGGACAGGTAAACTCAAGTCGATATCTCTGGTGGTCCAGCCGTCTCAGCCACCACAGCTGCTGCCTCTTTGGCTGCTACGCTTGGGTTACAAGATACGCTCAGCGGGGCTGCCCTACTCACAAAATCTTTGAAACTGTCAACTCCACCAACTCTCCCGTCCACGCCCCTACAAGCACCTCTGGTCATTTCCCGTTCAGCCACCATCTTTTCGCAAACTTCCACCCTCAACTCAGATGAGCACAATATCTCTGACACCACACTGGCCACCGACGTGGCATTAAAAGCCCTCCTATCCACCATGTTTGCACCAACAGAACTGTCAAAACAGATAGAGGACAACGCCCCGGAGGAGGGAGAGCGTGACCTTGGAGTCCCTCTAGATAAGGCCTTTCACATGTGTTTTGTCTCACCATGCATGTATCAAATGCCTAACAAAATTAACTACCAGTTTTTCAAACACCTAATGACATCATCGACTATGAAATCGATTTATCTGACGCAGCCACCAACCAATGGCCCATGAAGTCATGCCTCATCCTTACCCCAGCAACCCACGTAAGCTATCAAGCGCCCATCAAACACAAATTCGAAGGAGAAGACTTTCAGAGGATGTGGCGGTCCAAACTGATTCATATCTTTGCCAAAGATGTGGTAATCCACCCTCAACGCACATACGAAGGAGTATGCTGGACCATGTACTTGAAGCATAACAAACTGGGCCACAAATTCAAACAGGGATCTTGTATCAGCTTTGCCTACAGCAACGATGAAGAACCAATTCACTACATTGTTACTTGGAAACGCTGCGCATACACTTGTCATTCACTAATCGAGGTTGTTGCATACACTCGCCTCCAGCAAGTTATCGAGCCTTACAATGAGGCGTGGCCCATGTTTGTCCTAGGAGTTGATAACGACAACTGTGTTGTGCCTTTCTCCCCAGAACTGGAACGATACTGGGCAGGGTATGAGCGTAGGAAGGCTGTGCAAGAGCGCGTACCTGAGCTGCTTTTTTTCAAGGAGTTTTCCAAGGCACATAATGTCCAGTTGAATGACACTCCCACCACTTCCCAAGGTTTCTTGCCATCATTGTTTAGCTGTTTTGCACGTAACTAGGGAGTTTTTATCTTATCTCAATCCTCAACAACCTTTGCTTTTCCACCCTCTTCCTCTTGCACTCTTTGATTGATTTAGATAAATAAATAAAATCATATATTAGGCTTTGGTAGGGAACACGAATTTATTTGGTTATTAGCTCTCCTACATATGTTTTTTAAAAATAAATTTGAAGTATTCTGCTCATATCTTGTGCACTTGTAGGAGAGACGTCAATTGGGGGTGATTGAATTTATGTTCTCCGCGGATGTCAGGACTCAGAAATGTTTGGAGTAAAACCCTCCAACAACTGCTCAAGATACTTTGCAGAATAGACATTGCCACCATACAGTAAAGCACTATAGACTCAAGGTCTAGAACCCAAAAGGCCTTGTCTATAATTAGAAAGTTAGCGCACCATTGTTCATTACCAATCACTGACTTAAATAGACCTGCTCTCTAAGCGCTGAGACTGCTTTAAAAATAAGTAGCCAATCAACTTTGATGCTCAGTAAGCGCTGTGCTATAATTAGGAAAACCATAGACGCTTGGTAAGCGCTGTGCGCTAATAATGGGATATTCCTTAGTCATCTCTTACCAATCAAGTATATACTTAGCTATAGCGGCTGTGCCGCCAAGACTTTCTGTAGAGTATAAAAGGGCTTGCATTTTCAACAAAGGCAAGAAAGTACAGTACTTTAGTGTCCCTCACCTATTCCAGCTGGATTCCAGTAGAATATATCTATGTGTGGATTTTTTCATTTTTATCTACTATATTCTGGGTAGATTCCAGGTCATTCCAGTTGATTCTAGTATAGTTTAGCTTAATAGCAACTATATTTATATTAGATATTATTTGTCAGCATATTAGATTCTGAGATATACTGCTTTGAGAGGTTTTAGATATAATTTTTATGTAATCTAAATAATACTTGACTAAGTTCAAAAGAGTCATAATAAATAAATAAATAATTAATTAATTGACTAGCTTAGTCAGAAAATAACACTCTAATTAATAATCCAAATAAAGAGTTAATTATGTTCATCTGAAAAAAATTCTTCATTTATTATATATTCTTAGATAAATATATTATATTACTATATCTGGAAATTATTACTATATATGGAAACTATTACCATATATAGAAAAAAAAAGATATACTCTCAAGATATCTAAATATATTTAAATTATGTTATAGGTTAGCTAGTTGATGAGAAACTCACAAAATACTCCCTGAAAGCCGGTGATAATATTTTTTTAATATTGTTTATTTGATTGAAAACTCATCAATTTATATTTACTTAGTCTAAAATACATAATGACTCTATGTTTGACTTAGCAGAACTATATATAAAATAGAAAAATTTGATTGTATTACACTGGATTCCTTTGGATTCAAGTGGAATCCAGTGGAATCCACTGGCATAGATTCCTCCTGTAAAGAGATGGAATCCAGCTGGCACTCTATAAGAAATTCCATTCCACTGGATTCCACTGGAATATTGACATTTTCTCTGCCAAATTTACTCAAATATTCCACTGGATTCCAGAGGACTTACCTCTGGCCCACATATTTACAGTGAACTTCAGTGAACTTCAGTGAGATCTAGTGAAGTTCACTGAAGTTCAATGAAGTTCCACAGTGTGGACAGGTCAATCAAAAAATACTAAAAAAATACTAAAAAATACCCCATTATCTGAGGTTTCCAAATCTGGTTGAATCATGTGACTAGCTGTATTTCTCTTTGAGTAAAATACAAGAAACTTGAAAAATATAATACATTTAGTAGATTTTGACTTAAAATGCTCGTAACTCAATGAGAAAATATCTCACTAATGTGATTTAACCTCTTATAGGATGAGATAATCAATTAGTATTACTATAAATAAATATAAAATTTTAAGAATTTATTTTTGGACTGAAGTTCAGTAGAGCTGAACTTCAGTATACATCAGTGAACTTCAGTGAGATTCAGTGAAGTTCAGTAAAGTTCTATTGGGCTAAGAGGCTAATCTTAACCTATAAACATATATCTAAAAATAGAAAAAAAAACTAAAAAAATACCCCTTATCTGAGGTTTCCAAATCTGGTTGAATCATGTGACTAGCTTCTTGACAAGAAAAACACAAAAAAACCCTGAAAAACTTAACAGTTTGTTAAGTTTTGACTTAAAATATTCTTAATCAAATAAAAAACACATTACTGATGTAATTTAATCTGATATAGGATAACATAATAAATTAATATACCCAGAAATAAATTTACTATTTTAGGTATTTTTTTTGTATAAGACTTCAGTCAGACTGAAGCCCGTGAGCCAGAGGAAAGTATAGACAGCTGGTTCGGTAGTAGAATCAAAGTTTAACTTTGGAAGTAGCTGAAAAGAATATAAATAAAATGATATAGTATATTTATAATCACTTACCATAGAAGTAAATTTATTTTGTGTTTGTATTTTATGCGGTGAAAAGTTGATAGGTTTTTGTGGACTGGAATTTGTAGAGTGTAATGCAGGAAGTAGAGACTTATAGGGCTTTGGCTTTGGACCAGTTTTTTTGCTGAATTGAACTGGAGTACGACCAGGATGAAGTGGTGTGGTCTTAGAAGGTCGTCCTGGACCACTACCTGTGAATTTTTAGAATACAATAGAGTCTGATGACTGTGATAAAATACATACCTTTTTGAGGAGTGGCTACAGTTGCAGATTGTGGAATTATAACTGCAGCTTTAGTGGCATTATCTTTGGAATGTATAGATGATTTAGAAGCTGAAGAATCATCCAATTCTTTTTCAAAGAAGCTGAATAATTCCTCAGAGACTGTAGCATCAGATCGAGCTTGATATCTTCAATCTTTTGAGATTTTCTCAGGATTATTGCTTTTTCCTTCAGCATCCTGGCCATGTGTCTTTTGTATAGTTTCAAGCTCTATATTTGATTAGACCATTATACTAAAGAAAGGTACAGTAACTTGCCTAGATAATCCTTAACAGAGACATATTGAATCTGCATCTTTACAGCCAAGATATGTACACAGGCTTTTCCAGTTTCTCTATAGGCTTTGCAATTGCAGACTAGAGAGCCATCTTCCTCTTCAATGACTACAGAATAGACAGGTTGTTCTATGGAGAGATGGATGAAGAAGAGTTGTAGCTAGATGCTGGAGATGATAGTGATGAAGAAAGAAGCATCTGTCCTCAATCAGTCCAATCCGATCTAAGATATAAGACATCTACTTACAATTAGGCCAAGTGACTTATATCTTAAGGTCTTGAGTTCAATTTAACCAGATGACAGAATGAATTTGACATTGAATAGAACAATCTATTTACTAGAAAACACTTTCCAAGCCTTTCACCCATCTTTAAAACGAAACTCTTCAATGCCCTTCCCACTATTCCAAATATCATAAGCTTCACTAGTCTGAAGAAAAGCCTTTCAATTAAATCTCTCTTTCTGATTTCTCCATTCCCAATAATACTCAAACCACTCATTAGCAATAATGAGCACAAGTTGATATGCCCTATAAGTTTGAATATTAATCTGAGTAGAACTAAGCATTGTATTATAATAAAAACTTACGATTTATTTGCTTGACTTTCAAGAAATAGTTGATCAAATGTTTTGAAGGCTCTTTCAGTTCAGTTATCGGTAGAGAGCATCTTCTCTCTGTTTTCACCAGAAGACAATCCAATATCTGTCCAAAGATCTAAAAAAAAAAATATTAGAATTAGTTAAACAAATAGACTTGATTAAAATATATAATATCTCGCCAATCAGCAGAAAACCAATTCACATGAAAGTATCCAATGATGTCTCTAGCTGATGCTGGTGACCCTTCACAAAACTTCTGTACTAATGTCTCAAACTCTTGAATATATGCATCCTATCAAGCAACAAATCAACAATGCTGAAGTGTGTGAACTGCCTTTAGAAGAGAATGCTTTCTTTCTAAAGATAGTTTAAGATGTGGTTGTGGTTCAAATACATCACCATGATCCTTGTCCCATTGTAGAATTGCTTGCATAACATGAAACTGACAGATTCAGATATTTGCATCTGGAAATACTATAAATATTATTAAGTAGTGCCAAAAAAGAAAAGCTTGAAAGTATCTTGCCTTCATAGATCACTTTTCTTGATGCTTTACTTTTGTCAATCATAAAAAAATGTGGACACCAGCCAGATGGTGATTGAAAAACTCTTCGAGCCTCTTGGAGTAGCTGGTGTTCATGATTCTTCAAACTATGATCAACTTCAATTTCCCCTTTATTATAGCATTTAGTGATATTAAAAGATTTTTGAGTAAATATATATCTTTTACAAGCTGTCAAGTGGCTTTCTCAACTAGTTTCTTAATAGATTGTAGAAATGGTACTAGTGTTGTAGCAGTGGCATCACTAGAGATGAATACTGAGCCTAGATAAACTATTATTAGATATTTAAATATTTTAGAGTAATAAAAGAGGTAGCATATGTGAATTCTTATCAATTGTTGTAAGAAATGTAACTGGTGCACGATTTTCATTTTTGTGACAATATGAAGAGTCAAGGCTAACTCCATTCTGGCGTGAGTATTAAAGAAGTACTTGAAGAGCAAATGGATGCTGAATTCCTGTAGCAAATTTAATTGGTGGATTGGTATCATAGTCAGAAGGAGTATAACTAAAATGTATATTAATTGATAGCATAAATAAAATAAGTCTATAGAGTAGCTCACTAGAAAATCTGATCTTTGTTTTGTTCCGCAAAATGACCAATAGCAAGAAGAGGATCATTCAGAAGTCTTTCCTTTTGACAGACATTCTGAACAATGTTATTGACTTGACTAGGAGTTGGCTAACAATATTGAGGAGTATTTTTGGTATTACAGAAATGGAGGAGCCCTTCAATATTTATTTTATATTGGTAAAAAGAATCATTGTTTTATAACACATACGTTTCTTGATCTTTGAAGATGTCATATTTGCAATAGATGCAAGTTCAAGAATATTTTGACGAACAAATGATGACATTTCCAGAAATTCATGCTGAGATTTGTAATAGTTATTTTGCTGATAGATTGTAGCATAGGAAAGATCATCAGTGTGGATCTCAACCTGAAATACTCAGAAATACACTCAAATATATTAAAAAGGTACTCACATGTATCTTGATCTTATTTGGATATTTTCCTAATTTTTTAGAAACCTTATGAACTGAATTTTTCTTCAGCCATTGATCAACACCAAGGATCTCCTTGACATCATCATTGGCCTCAGACTCAGGCTCAGAGCCTGACTTGGACTCTGACTCAAAACTAGATTCAGAAGAATCATCATCATTCTTCTCCTTCGAATTAGATTTAGCGCTGCATCCACCAAGACAATGGTACTCAGCTTGGAATACTGGTTTTAATTTAGTTTTGAAGTTATCCAATCAAGAATAAATGGCCGTGCTCAAACATCCTTTGGCCTATCACATGGATGGCCAAAAAACTGAATCCCAACAAGGTCTTCACTAATAGAATACTTCTGGGGAGAATAGTCATTTTCCTAGATTAGAAGAGTGTAAGAATCAATATTTAAGATAAGATATATGATAAATATATATCTATTCTTCAAAGAGCTTGTATAATTCAAATGTTTTGGTCTGTCCATGTCGGATCCAGCCATCATCTTCATCATGCTGTATACTATTGAGTGCACGTAGTGGATCATCTGGTGATCAGTGTTGAGGTTGTTTTTTGGTGTCTAGTGAGGATATATCATCTTTCCAAGCAGCTACTTGCATGCTGAAGGCAACAGCATGGCCATGGTGTGGGGTGTATTCCATGGTCTTACTATGCTTTGTCTTTGGTTTTTGGGGTGGTGTTACAGGTTGAATATACTGAGATGTCTCTCGGACCTAAGAATTTGAAGCCAAAGGTTTTCTTGTTATCCAACCTTTATAACCAGGATGGCCAGATGCACAGCAAGTAGGCTACAATAGAATATAGAACTAATATTAAATTTATGAAAGGTCTAAAGCATTAGAAACATACCTTGGATGGAGGAGCAGGCTTTTTATTATTTGAGTACAGACTAGAATTTTGCTCCTCATTCTCAGAGGCTTCAGAGCTAAGGCCATGCATCTCTACATCAAGATCAGGAACATTCTCTTGGTGTTTTGAACGCTTATAAGAAGCATTAGAGTATCTAGATATACAAATTACTGACATTGGCTGGCTTAGATAGCTGCTTAGGAGAGTTCACATTCTTATCAGATGCAGATATAGAACTCTATAAATGTGTTAGATGTGAAGTATTTGCACAGTTTTGTTATCAAATTACTTTTCTAGTTGTTGATCTACTAAGTTTCATTCCTATAATCTGAGGATCAAGACAGGGTGATGTTGATGAATGATGGTAAGAGTTGAAGGGAGGGCATAGGCAGAAGCTGCCAAATAGGGCATATATTCTAATTAGAAAATTTCAAAAAGTCAAGATAGATCAGTACTTATGTTTAGGAAAAGTAGGGTTCCATTAGTACAATACTTAATCAAAACCTGAGGTAGATCAGGACTTGTATATACATAAAACCTTGGGTAGATCAGAACTTAGACATACTATAAAAAGGGTAGATCAGAACTTAGACATACTAAATAACCTAGGGTAGGTCATAACTTAGAGATGCTATACAAGCTAGGGTAGACTTGATCTTATCTACAAAATCTGAGGTAGATCAGAACTTGTATAAACCACAAAACCTAGGGTAGATTAATACATCTATATACTTAGAAAGTAGAGGTAGGTTGGTACTTTCTGCTACTAAATTCTGCAGGTAATTCAATGGTTGTGTTATTGGTCCCTCAGAACTTGAAAAATGCTTAGTTAGTAGTTAAATATTGTTCAGTCAGTAGTTTATTTTGTGGGGTTAGGTCAGTACTTAAATAAATAGGGCTGGGTCAGCACAAATTAAAATGATACATTAGTACTTGAATATTTGCTTCATCAGTAGTCCAATACTGTACTAAATCAATCAATTCGTTAGTCACGCATCACGGCCCTCTCAAAATTAACAAAATGTCACCTAGGTCACACTAAAATCCTCAAAAATCGCCCAAAATTCTTCCGAAAGCGCGTCGTGGGACCCAAAAAGCTGACAAATATTACCCGATATAGTAATTTAACAAAGCCAAAATTTTGTTTGAGCGGTCACGCGTCACCCTACCTAACGAATTGATTGATTTACTACAGTATATTGGGGGCAGATCAGTACTTTAAAAGTGATGCTTGGTCAAAGACTTCGGGAGGTGGAATCCCATTTTGGAACACCATCTTCTCACTCTCCTTGTTGGTCCCACACCCTAGATTTCAATACTCTCCAATAGAGGACTTGTAACAGAAATCTTTAGTTATATCTACAGATCAAGAATAGATATTGAGAAATAGAAAGTAACAAAGGCTCTACTTAGTACAGACACAAATTACTAGTACAATATAAATTTAACTCTCTTCATCTGTGTTCAATTTCTCCCAATCCTTGCCCAAGGCTTTTAATATAGCATCCACAGCTTCAAGATGAAAAGGCAATCCTTGTTGAAGACCAGATATGTTGTCTAAGCCATATCTCACCTTTGAAAGGACAGCCAGGTCATAGTAGCTTTGTGTCACATCAAGTAGGAGTTGATTATAGTCAGACACCTGCAAGGAAGATGGGGGTTGTGATTGGAGAGACTCTGCATAAGATATTGAGTGATAGGTTTGCATCAGATGAATCTGCATCATTGATATGCAGCATGACCTTGTAGTAGAGGTTTGGTGTGGAATGTGAATGAGAGTGGATGTTGACTGAGGAAGTAATGTGATTGGATGAAGTGACACAGAAGCTGAATTATCAGAATAGCAGCTGAGTTGGTCTGATACAAGTGGAGTTGATTGTGAACTCAGTGATGCAAGCAATGAGTTAGAGCCCAATGACTCAGGTATCAATGATTGAGATAAACCCAAGTCTAGGTGACCCGAAGGGATTGAAATTGGTATGCGATTTTTGGTGATGACGGCGTATGTTGTTGAAGACATGTCGGTGAACACCAATTGCTGCTTGGAAGATGAAGAGGTTCGTCCAGATGTCGGCCGTGTATTTGAGACCATACTGATATGTTTTGAGGGAATGAATGACCAAGGTGCATCACGAACCACACAAACAAGCGAATGATGCAAATACGGCCGTTCTCGAGATTCAACGACACTATCATGGAACAGGCTAGTCCATGCTGTAGAAAAGTAAGCCCAAAGGTTTGAAGAACAAGTCGTTTAGGACGTACCAATCATCTCTTTCTCGCTCAAGACTCCCAATCTTGCAAAGACTACTCTCCATTCTACATCTGTCCTCTTTGCGAAGGTCATAGCAAAGTCCCACACTTTCTTCACCGCATATCCTTCACCACAGAGCAGGGGCTCGCTGTCGTGTTCATGCTCATGGTCCTGATCGGGGTCGTGTTGCTCGCGATCGGCAGGTGGCTGAGTGAGCCACACATTAACTTCGTGGTTCTCCCCTCTTTGGTCGACACAACATGCGATGATCCATTTGCCGCACCCAGTCAGATGGTATCCGACATGCAGAAGTGTGAAACGATCCATAACATCAAGCGACGTATGGCTGTCGTGAACATAGGATACTTTGTTGTGCCACGGCCGGGCGAGGGTAAACGCAGGAGCAGAGAGGTAAGCACGTAAGTCATCCTTCTCCTCCTGAATGTTGTCAACTTGGGTTGATCGGAGGCGGTCCACGGGTAATAGAACACGGTTATAGACAGAAGAGGATAGGGTATCCAACGCAGATTCGTAGGTCGATGATTTCTCCATGCAGGTAAAAACATGTTGCTCGGGGACAAACTCAAAGAAAAGCTGGCACGCGAAGTAGTTTGATAGGACCTTCTTTGAAGAAGAAAGGATCTGGCGGAGGAGAGGGGAGGAAAGGGTCATAACCGTTACGGGCAGCACAAGGAAGATGACTGTTGTTGGACGAGGGGCTGTCAATGTCGAAACGAATGTACCCAGAGTCTTACGAAATGTTGAATCAAATCTCAATGGCACAAGGCCGTCAATTGTGCATGAACTTGATTTTCCAGGCGTCATCGAACCGTAGTGCTTGTCCTGAGCAGAGGGGTTAGCATTAATTTTCAAGAATGCTAGAGCTTTAGTACCTGGTAGGCGTTAGCAATCCCAGCCAACCAACTCTCCACTAGGAGTTGCCTATCTCTGTCATCTTCATACAGGACGAAAACCGATACATCCTTTCTGCCACCTTTGGGACCTAATCCCAGTTTCTCCCAAAAGCGCAAGGCAGGTGGCAAAACCTGGATAACAGCGTCACCTTTTCCGACCGATATCATTGGGGCTTCAAGCGGTCGCAGTTGTGGACCAGAGCTCTTCTTTTGATCATCACTCTTTGAGAGTCTCGGACCGCTGTCATCGGTTGACTCCTCCAATCCAAGCAATGCCCCCAATCCGACTGTCCCTTCCACCCTGCCATCTCCACCCCGTATACCAGCTGCACCCTCCATTAATTCCGCTGCCGCCCTAACATCTCCGGCCCACACAGTTCCGGAGGCAGCCTTTGGACCCACCGCATTCGCTTTCCATGTTTCTGCCCACAGGGGATTCTCGACCACTTCGACAGCAACAGCAGATGCTGCCGCCTCAAGTGAGCGCGACATCTCCGAGGCGGCACCCATTGTGGCAGCTGGCGAGACTGGCGTAGGGACAGATGGTATAAGGGGGTGAGCAGGTGTAGAAGTAAGGTTCAGAGGTGTAATCGAGGCGCCGGGGGGTCTCAGGGGTATACTAAGGGGAAGGAGATGAGAGTGTTGGAAGTGCGTCGCTAGAAGTGAGGGCCCGAGGGGTAGATATGATGGTGGAGGAGTTGTTGGTCTGGACAGGTTCGGACTATCCACAATTTCAACGTTGTCATACATGGCCTCTTCCTCCTCCGATTCAACACCTTCCCCTTCCTCCAACTCCACCCCCATCATCTCCACCATCGCTCCATCTTCGTCCTCGTCACGGTTATTCCATGCTCCCTTCTTCTTCAAGTTACTAGCCCAGTTTTCTGACAGTGGCGGCGACTTCCTCTTCACACCAATAAGCTTTGTCACCACCCCGATTCTGGGGTCTGTGGCCGCATTGTATTTGAACCCCCACCCACTGGATCTGAGACCAAACCCTGAGGGCGAGGCGGGGAGTGATACAATCGCCCTCGCAGCACGAGCGGCAGTCACATCGGATGCTGGGGTAGAAGCATCCAACGAACTCGAGAGGCAATCCGAGTATCCTTCTTCAGCAGGTGGACTCGGTAGATGCATATGCATCGCAAACTTGCCCATTGCATACTTCCCATCGGCCTCCCGGTGGTACGAAGAGAATGGTATTGGCTCAAACAACGCACTGCTCGATCTAGTCACAAGGCTGGGACGGGTCATCTTCACAGCTCCAGCTGTCGTATATGCGTTAGTGGCAATAGCCGCCTCGAGATTGAGGTATACACCAGCTACTTCCTTTGTAGGCGTGGCAGGCGCTGAATGACTCTCGGGCGAAACTTCTGCGGCACCAGGCGAAGGTAATAGCAGCTCAGGGGGCATGGAATCCCCATGGTCTACCGTTGACCGTGGCGTTGGGGTGTACCCGTCGGTCAACGCCCCAGGGGTCCACATTTGGGCATTTTGAGTCGTATGGCCATGATAGAGTGTTGTCGTAGAATGAGGAGGTCCAGGGCCATGGAGATCTCCAAATCCAGGTGGCGACATCATTGCACCAGCAAGCGAACCAACAGTGTGTGAACCACTTGCGTTTCGACTATGTGTGGTTGAGCCTGATCCTGACCCGGAGCTTGGGAAATGAGGTGTAGGCGCAGTTGGGAGAACAGGTGGAGGTATCGTCGTCTTCGTGGGCCGATCAAAGAAACTGAAATCATCATCTGTGAATGCCTCAAACTCCATTCCCATACCCATATCGCCTCCACCAAGACCAAATCCCAAACTAGAAGGCGCTCCTCCATTTACAGTCCCACCACGGGCATCATTCCCGAAAGACATCGCGTTACTCTTACTCGAGCCTATACTCAGACCGAACCCCATGTCGTCAACCATCCCGAAATCCATATCCATATCCATGCCCAAAAAAGCGGTATCATCTGTTGGCTGGTTGGACCAGGTCGAGTCCATAGCATACGGATCATATGCAGCCGTCGAAGCATCGACACCAGATGGTGATGACGGCGAGTTTACGGGCTGGGGTTCAGATGCAATCGGCGTGGGTGTTGAAGGAAATGGAGCCACTGGAGTGGAGTCAACAGCCATAGGCAAAGGCGTTGGAGCAGTAACTGGACTTGTCTTGACTCCTGACTGGGGCACACCACTCGGCGCACTCTGCGGCGGCGATGGATAGAAGTTCTGAATTGAGACGGGCGGCTGCAGCATGGAAGGCACCGGCGGTGGCGGTAGTTGCGGTGGATTTGACGGACCCGCCGACACCAGCGTCGGAGGTTGCACAATTGCTGAAGGGGTCACAGCTGTTGGCTCGACCGACATCGGGGTCGGCGCAGCGGCTGGAGTTGTCGCACTTGTATTAGTTCGTGTGTGCTTTGGCGATGCAGCCGTCCCGCTCTCCCGCTCCTTCTTCATTCTCTCTCGTTCCCTCTCCCTCTCACGTGCTACAGCATCAACATATTCACCAACCTCTGCGGCCACTGATCGTAAATCTTTAGACTTGGAGAGGGTTAAGGCACGGAAGGAATAGAGACTCTCAGATGTAGGGGTAGTGATTATGCTTGGGCGTTGTGTGCAGGTAACCGGAGCTGACGCCGGCCTTCCAACTTCCGCAAATGCAGAAAAAGATGGCAGAGCAGGAGGAACCTGCGGTGATGGTTGGAGCGGCGTCGGAAGCTCTGGGATGTAGTCCAGCGGTGTCCTCGGGGACGAGTGAGGAACGAACGAGAGACATAGCTTGGTCGGATAGATGATTGTGATCCCTTTATCCTCTCCTTGCTTGTTCTCTACTTTGATCCAGCCAATTATAAATGCTGAATTTGGTACATCATTCCAATCGCCTGCACCAAGGCCTTGCAGTGCGGAATGGAATTGTTTGGTTAGACCTGCTGTGGGCCCTGTGTAGCTTGCGAGATAAAATGCCGGCGTCCCATAAGGTAGGAGTGTGATCGGTGTCCCTGGAGGTAGAGGTAACAAAGGCGAGATATCCAAGAGTGATGTTGGTTGGAGTGTTGGGTGAATGATTAGATGTGTTGGGATGCCCAGGGGCGAATACGAAAAGTGAACTTGAAGGTGACAGAAAATCAAAGGTCTGAGATCGTTAATTACGGGCTAAGCGGCTCTTACGGAGATAACTACACACCGTGTGATGGCTTTGTACTCCCAATCCGAGGAAGACGAGAATTGGCTCATGAGAAAGCCTCCTTTGAAGCGCTTGACCTCCCGGCGCACAGAAGTCGCCTTGGACGTCGAGGCCTTGACGACGTCGTCAATCATTCTTGAGCGAACTGCCTCGTAGAAATGCGAGATGACAACCCGTTTGTCGGACTCGGGGAGTAGGCTACGTCGGGTGTAAATGGGGCAGCTGTCAGAGTAGCAAAGCAACACTTACGCAGACGGATTGGGGGGTGTGAAGGACGATACGAGGTCGACTGACAAGGTGTGAGCTAAATTCCGGGATACAGATGAGCACACACCTTGCAAGCCGTCAAAATTGAGAGCACCGAGTGGGTCATCCAGGCCTTTGCTCGCGATCTTGAAAAGATAGATGCAGTGTTCGTGCCCGACGACACTGACACTGGAGAGAACGGATTCCAGAATGCTGCTGGATGATATGAGCAATCTCCTGGCGGCCTCGAGAGCCTCTGCGGGGCCCGACAGACGAGCATAGTAGATATTTGGGTGCTCTGGGAGGGCAATCCGGGATGCCAGAACCTGGTCTGTGGTGGATGGCATGAGGAGAGGGTGGCCGGCGTTTGCCGAGGGCCAGTTTCCAGCTGTCCGCATCGTCTTTCTTTGACCAACAGCCATGTCAAGACCGGCCTCCTCAAAACCCCCCGTCTCCCCGCTCCCTGCAGTCCGTCAGGTCAACACCCAGACCCATATCCTCGACACAGTCCATGGCAGAATACTGTGCATAGCAGACATAAGAGGCCGTCTTTCTGCTCTCAACGACCTTGCACGCGAGGCAAATGCAAAGGCCATAATCCATACTGGCGACTTTGGCTTCTTCGGTGCGTCTATTCCTCCAATCCTGCTTTCTTTTCTGACTTTTTGTAGAGGCTAACAGTCTGGAGAGAATCAATGACCGGACGCTGCGCCATCTCACAATGTACTCGCCGCTTATTCCTTCTGCCCAGCGCACACACCTACTCGCGCCAGAAAATCCTCCTTCCGTTATTCGTTCAACGGTCAACATCGAGCTTTTGTCAGAGTTTCCTCTACTTCTGGCAGGTCAAATTAAGCTCCATGTCCCAGTGTACACGGTATGGGGAGCATGTGAAGATGTACTTGTCCTCGAAAAATTCAGGTCAGGCGCTTACGCTATCGAACATCTCCACGTCCTCGACGAAGCAACCACCCGTCTCCTCGACGTAGGGGGCGTCAAGCTTCGTCTTCTAGGCCTCGGAGGTGCCCTCGTACCTCACAAGCTTTTCGACAACGGTGACGGGAACGCGACCATTGCTGGTGGACAAGGCACTATGTGGACCACTGCCCTCCAGATCGGCGAACTCGTCGACACCGCACAGCGTGTCTTTGACCCCTCCGAGACGCGTCTCCTCGTCACACACGCCAGCCCTGGTCGCGAAGGCATTGTTTCCCAACTAGCACTCGTCCTCAAAGCAGACCTTACCATCTCTGCCGGTCTCCACTTCCGCTACGCGACTTCATACAACGAGTTCAGCGTCCAAGGTGACTTTGAGGGATTCAGGCACAAACTCGTCCTCGGCAAGGAAGGATTTGATAAAGTCTGGGACAGCGTCAAAACTCAGGTTGATGCAGTCATTGACGAAAATCAACGTGTCCTGCTCGACAAGGCCCTCAGCGTGATTGAGCGCCTGCCACCTGCCCAGCCATCTTCGGGTCCGGGTGCGACAGCCACGGGCGAGGAACCTGCTTGGAAAAATTGCTGGAACTGGAATCTGTGTGATGCTGCATATGGTTCGTTGATTTTAGACGTGAAGGAAGGTCGCGTTAGCGCAGAGCTGAAGAGTCAAGGTTCGTCTAAATTATCTATATATATGCGACCTTTTCTCCTAACATAACCCTTACAGGTTTCAACTACGCCTACCGCCGAAGCGCTACTGTCGCTGCGACTCCCAACTCAACCACTTCTGCCCTGCCACCCACTCAAAATGCCAATGCCAGCACTGCAAACACTCAACCACCCACAAAAACTGGCACACCAATACCTGACAAACCCCTACCGCCACATCTCGCCGGCAAATCCAATGCGTCCACTCCCCCACCTCAAGTAGCAATGCCGTCCGAAGGCAATGAGAGCCCAGTTCCTAAAGTCAATGGTACATCAGGGGACAAGGCCAAGACCAAAAAGGACAGGAGGAAGGACAGTAAGCCAGACAGTGCGGCTGCTACCACACCCGAAACAGCCTCTACTCCTGCGCCTGTCGATTCCACAAGTACCCCCGCCAAAACCGACGCGCCTCTTCCAGCCTCTGAGAGTGCGTCAACAGCACCTGGAGCCGGCCTTGACTCCTCTAGCACTGGCGCTCGCACTCCTAAAACTAATAAACCTCCTCGGAATCCCCACACACTCTTCATGCGCTTTTCTGCCACCCTCCT
>Ga0247742_10001460_pt1 | contig 16523 bp, 16 predicted proteins | sample UWRJL208509C2_FD_180944 | JGI IMG/M metagenome (GOLD analysis project Ga0247742, IMG submission 180944) | Plant litter microbial communities from Arlington Agricultural Research Station in Wisconsin, United States - UWRJ-L208-509C-2 | ecosystem: Environmental > Terrestrial > Plant litter >...
CTGCGGGATGTTCGGATTCGCGAATCACTTGCGTGTCTTCCCATCCAACGAGATTGCCAAGGGAAGCCTTGCTATGAAGTTGAAGGAGCTCAAGCAAGTTCAGGACGGATTAGAATGGCCAACCCCATCTGACAAGCTGCCCGTCGTTACTTGGGATACATGTGCGTCCAAAATCCAAACTCCAACTTTTACCGAATTTACTCACTCTTTTTAGTCCAAGACGAAGCGAAGACGAGGCCTTTGATACTTATCTCTGGGTACATCCACGATGTTTCAAAGTTCTTTGATCAACACCCTGGAGGTATTCCTATCCTCGAGGCTAATATCGGCAAGGACGCGACAACAGCATTCTTTGGTGGCTACTATGGTCACTCGAATGCAGCCCAAAATGTGAGTGCTCTCGAATTCTCGACCTAAGCATAAAAGTAACAGCCATTCTTCCAGTTGCTGTCGATGATGCGTGTTGGTGTCTTGGATGGAGGCGTCGAGATTACTGACAAGCCGCCTGTGACCCTCAGGAAAAAGCTGTTCATTGAGCGTGTTGATCGATGAAGTACCACGCTCGATCAGAGCACTTAGAATAGAGACTAGAAATAGAGCATTGTCAGGGACTTTGTGCAATTGCCAATATTGTAGCCAATGTCATGAGCCATGCTCCAGTACTTCAAATACATATTTTGCCAGTACAGACAGGTGTTCTGAAACCCAACGTGAACCGATCTATAATTTTTGTAGGACCTGTTGGTCGTTCCCTTTCCCAGATTTATTCCTTCACTACGCAGTAGAAAGCTGGGACCCTCTCGATAGTCAGCTTAGAAATTACCCGCCATGCGCATTTGTCGTGATGTTGACAGTGGGGTCTGTATACTGCCCGGTCAAGACCGCACGCCACTCACACATTCTTAATGCTGAGTCCTGTTTCTGTTCTTGGCCAGTGGCGTATGTCAATTTTTTTGAAGTGTAGCGGTTCAGATCACTAAAAGCTGGTTCTCAAGGTCTCCCTGTGCAGTGTTCAATGACGTCCATAATCAACAAGCCTCACGAACCGGACAGGAACCTCCCAGGTGGAGTCGGCAACAGTTGCTCCCCATAAAACGGGCTTCGCTTTAAGCTGAAGCACTGAAATTCAGGTGTCAATTCGCATAAGGTACAGTGAAGTGTTTATAACCCCAAATATATACCTCCGGAACGGACTCACACAGGGTGTTGCCGATGTGAATTTCTTGATTTCTTCCTCCGGTTTCTGGTCACGATTAAAGATCTCAGCCTTGGAAATAGACAAATGTCCGCCGAGCTTCGTCATACCGGGTCCCTGTTGAACCCCAAATAACTTCGGTAGTCTTCAATTATCAAGCGCTTATTCTATTATTAGATCGAGTTTGTGTTGACGCTGGTATGTTGTTTGCAAATTAAGGTAAGGGTCCGCTTATGGTGTCGACATCATTGTCATCAAGGGCTGGACGGCGGACGCATGGTTCAAATCACATGTTATGTGTCTACTTAGGGGTGATAGTAAGTACACGAGAGAAAGGTATATACGAGTAGATGAAGAGGCGTGGGACAGTGGCCAGAGATGTTAAAGAAGGTCTGGGAGGACGTTTCGTCCAACAATCATAATTTTTGTATGCTATACCAGTAGACGCAGATATATTGAATAAACAAGACGACACGACGACACGACGCTCCACCCCGTGTATGAGGGGCATAATGGTATAATACACCGGGCTATGAGACAATTACAAAGATTTGTAGAGGTAAGTAGGTGGGTAGGTGGAGCATCTACTAAGAGAAGCTGGTCCAGTATACCAACCAGTACCAGTACTGAGTTGAGAACATATGCTCACTTCTGAACTAAATTCGAGTCTGGCTCCACCTCTAAATCCTTCAGAGGTGCAGATGGGTCTGCTTCCGGTTCTGTCTCTCCTTCTGCTTTGGGCGGATCAGAAACTGAAGCTGGCGCACCAGGCAGCGTAAACGTCCGCATGGCCCCCGACCCAGCAGTGAATGGTGAAAATACCCACCAGCTACGGTGTCGGAGGGGAGCGATGTATCGAGCGAATAATTTTAACGGGGCTGCGCCTTGTGGCTATATGTGGGAGGGGGTTGGTCAGCGAATGAATGACAAATATTGAAACTTTTGAAAGATGGACAACGATAACGGAGAAGGGGAAAAAGTAACCAAGTCAGGAGGAGGCTACATACCCAGTTTGGCGCGTCGTTCCTATCCATGTGGGTAACCATGAACGGAAAGACGGTCCATAGGACATTCTTTTGGGACTGGACATGTTCTTGGAGGGTGCGCATCATGTTTTCGAGTCCCGTGCGGTCAGCGGGCGAGTCGAATGCGCGGAGGGCTTGGGGTGAGATTGTTGCGATCTAAATGAATGAGTACCCCAAATATTGGTATAAAAGCAGAAAGATAGGTTCGTACCTCCTCATGTAAATGACCCACCAACACGCCGGCAAACGCCACTAGACCCTCTCGCGTCTTCGTACTGCTATAAGGCCCTTTACCACCCTGCACAAGCTTCATATATCCCTCAAACGCCTCCATGGCAGGCAAAAACTCCTCGTGCTGCGTGAGGTTAGTGGTCATTTCAGCTGGGAGCTTTGTAGAGAGATAGGGAAAGTAGATGGTCTCTTCGCTGTGGTGGTGTTGGTGTATGGCGCGGAGGCATGTGAGAGAGTAAGATGCGAAGGATGCTATCAAGGGGTGGGTTTCTAGAAGTGGATGATTATGTACCAGGCAGTCTGACGAGGAGATAATAACGAACTTCTGCCACTTGGGGAGAGCTTCACGGCCTCTTCAACAAGAGGGGCATTTGTCCATATTGAGTTGAGACCACGGATGAAGATGTTATGGAAGAGGGTCATGTCAATGTGGAGGTTCTCCTGGATGTCGTCCATGACGTTAGCAAGGATGGGCGTGTAGGGGAGCGGGATGAGTGGGTATGGTGGCTGCATGGTGGGCACTGTGGACGACATGTAGCAAATGGGAGCACTGCTATGTAGTGAACAGCGCTCATGCTCGTAGCAATGATCAAAGATGATGGCGCCCATGATATTTTCCCGCGTCTCCTTTTGGATTATCCAGGGCACGGCGCTTCTTTTTAAAGGCCTGCACGCTTAGATATTTTGGAATATATATTAGATACACGCTGAAATAATCCCAGAGAGTTCCAATGTAACTTTATAGCGACAAACTCTAGGTCTGATTTTGGACCGGATGGCGGTTTGTACTACTCGTAGGGTCTCTTCCGTTCTGTGAGATGTTATAAAATTTTGTAGACGGACTGAATAAGTCAAACTTCCCAATATTTTAAAAATTCAGAACACTAGAGCGATTATAAGCCGAGGAATCGCTCACATAATAATTTTTTTACTGTGGTCACAACACCATCAATTTGATAAACGTTCAAAATGGTCCACCATACAGGATGATAGACAACCTTTTTGTAGTTAATACGCTTTATAGGCTTACTTTAAATCCTGTATTAGAAAAGCACCCGAAAAGAACACCATTCCCACCATGGAGAGTGACATTTCTGTAAGCAGGCAAGCATCAGGAGAAAAAGTTGATTGATGAGTGTATGGTAAATTTCATAGCTTTGAGGGATGCCAGCAGTTTGAAATTTGTATATATTGGCCAGATATATTTCTTGAATTTATTCTCAGAGTATTATAACATTTCATGGAGTGGAAGAGATTCTACGAGTAGTACAAACCACCATCAGGTCCAAAATCAGACTCGGAGTGTGTCGCTGTATACCGACACAAAATTACATCGGAGCTCTCTGGAATTATTTCAGCGTGTATCTAATATATATTCCAAAATATTTAAGCTTACAGGCCTTTCGAAGAAGCGCCGTGCCCTGGATAATCCAAAACTTGTGAACGGAGACGTGGGAAAATATCATGGGCGCCATCATTTTTGATCGCTACGCGCCCGGAGTTCAAAATAGAGGTCTCCGTTACGATCCACTCTTCCTCCTTCTCCCGCGTCAGTCATATATAGAGGTAAAGGTCAAACACTACGGCTAGAATTCTTGGTCTTTACCTCTCATTAGATCCCGATCCTTACTGCATGTTCCATGAGGAACATTGATTTTTTCCTGCAGGATTTACGACTGGGAACCGATTGTCCTCTGCTCACCTAAGGCCCTGGACTCTGACCATCTGACCATCTGCAATGCATGGCTCTGGTCGGGTGCTCACTCTTTTCGTCGTACCTCTTCTCCAATATCTACGAATGTGGTGAAATCCACCTACGATTAAACCCCTTCTCCTGGGCCAACAACTGGACTGAAGGCTCTGGCTTTAGAAGGGTATTCCCATTCATGCAATGATTTCTGACAAGCAATTGTCGTCAATTGCGGGCCTTCGCTGGTAAGTACCATGTGTACAATCACTTTGCTCATTTGACTTCGGACATCGTTTAAAGTCACTTTAGTTTTTGGTTGATACTTATTCCTGGTCACGTCTTTCTAGTCAACGATCGGCGATCGTTGAATGCTAGACGCGTCGACGCGACGGGGCCAAACATCGTCCAACAAGCCAGGCATATATAACTGGCGAGATGATCCCATTCTCCTCAATCTCGTATTACCCTGCATTGCAACAAACAATTTCAACTTCAATATGCACGCCTGGCTAGTCCCCTTCTGGGGAATAGTCCAATTCCTCGCCTTCTTTAATACCTTCAAGATGGGCGATGTCGATGTCATCAAGGTTCTCGACATTGTCACCGTCTCCTCGGTCGCCCTCGTCCTCGCCGCCAAGTACTTCACCAACGTCGACCTCGCCCTTGCTCTCAGGTCCGCTACGGGCGATATTGTTGACTCTGGGTACATCGCTATGAACGGAAACGTCACCCGTCAATTCCATCGGATAGGTATGTCCAAATCGTTCGTAGATGACACCGCCCATCTCACATTCTCTTGCAGTGCTCTACCCGGGCGACATCAACATTCAGCGGACATTCGACTTTGCACTCTCGAACTTCACCCTCAACCACATCGTCACACCCTGGAGGGCTTTTGTGACAGACACCTGCAAATCTACCTCTGCGACTCTCAGCCCGCTATTCATCTGGACTGGTAAGTGTTGCGGCGTCTCTATATTTCTTCTCCTCACTCGCCTTTGCTAGTCAACCCCGCCGAAGAAGTGTCGGCCCGCATCTCCAATCTGACTGAAGGATACGCTGAAGACTTTGTTCAATACGTTGAATCCGCGGTAATCGCCCAGTACATGCAAACAGTCAAGGAAGTCAGCCTCAAGGACGTCGACGCCTCGGTCACGGTCGCTGCCAATCCACAGGTCGACTCAGACGCTCAGGTTCCTATCATCGCAACCGCTACCTCTCTCGATACCATGATCGAAAGCAACATCATCCCCCAATACCCTTCAGGCGAGGATACGGTTAGTCCTAAACTCGCCACCATCATCCCCGAACTCGCCCAACCGGGATTCTTCCTCAAGGGTCTCTCCTTTCCCCTCACCCCGATTATAATTCATCCACCGCGCAATATCTCGCTTCAGCATAGCTCGCCTTTCATAGACGCCTCGTCAGTCAGATACGACGACAGCTCATTCAGCAACGTCACAAGAGCCGCCAAGTTTTGTCCCCATAAGTATGTCTCTGTTGGATACCGGTATTCGATCAAACCCGCGATGTCCGCATTATCATATTTTTGGACATTCCTCAAAATTGGAGGTCAAGCAATCTGGAAAACAGCTTTGCTTCTTACAGACGACCTTGTGAGTCTCCCCTTGGTGTTTGATTGTCCTCGACTTACTCGGACGTAACATTAGGACGAACTTGTAGATGAAACGATGTCTCCTCCTGTCCTCACACATTTTATCTCTCTCAACTCGACTCCCACCATCTTTACATGGATCCTTGAAATTCTCACGGATTCCTCTGAAGAATTTGATCTTGGTACCTCTCCTCATGCGGAGTCCGCTCCTGTACATTTCGACGAAGCCTTTGAATTCGACGAGCTCCTCCACGACGACTTCGACATGCTCTCAAGCTGGATCTTCTTCCTGGCGATCAACACTGCTATGCTCGTCATCGTCGTCCTGAGTTAGAGAATTTCGTCGATTCGGTAAATTTTCGTCTGCTTTCCCCTCTGAAGTCAACTTACTGAACATTCTCTCCGATAGGGTCTACATTCTATACTATCTTTCTTCTCTCTGGCTACGGATATCCGCCTGACCTTCCCTCTCGACGTGGCCTACACATAGTCTAACTCTGACTCTGAACTCTGGCGAATCGCAATTCGGTCGACGTTCACGGTGTTGCAACACAGGGTCTCCTGTTTACCACCTTCGATCGACTTAACTTGGCACGGCGACAAAAAGATAAAAATAATTCGACGATCGTTGACCCTCTTCTGGTGTTAGTGCGTCCGACGTCGACCACATCTTCATCTTCATATAGTCGCAGCTCCGTGGTCCTGGTGTTTGAGTGTTGCTGGGACGCTGGCTTCACTTTGGCATCATGGTCGCGTTCTTTGATCTTCGGCCGGGGAGGGGGATATCAATGCACAGGTATCCCTCTCCCCAGCCAAGGCTCGAAGATGCTGACTTACTATAAAAAATCTGCCGTGCGCTTGCTTGGAATACTCTGCCTTCTGTCGGGATCGTGCGTTTGGAAATTTCTTGGCCATCTCAGAGTGGATGCAACATACTATCGTCTGGGTTTTATAACATGTTGCGAATTGATTTGTCTTTCCTGAATATTTCTCCTCTTTTCCTTCTCTGTCTCTCTGTCTCCTTCTAGGACTCTTCCCCATCGTCTCAGACATATACCACTACTATCTTATAGAACCTTCAATGGAATATGCATTTTATGAACCCGCCTTGCGCCAAGTGTCAAGTTCGTGTTGCAACTCTACTCGGCAGTCCAGATCCGCAGGTTCTGCTCAGTGCTCGGTGTATGTTGTACTTTGACTACTCCTTCCCGCGCTCTTATGGCAACTGACGTCCCCTGGCCATTATGTCCCCTTTCGGGTTCGTCCAACCATTTCGCGAATCCATCGGACAGCTATTCATATTTCCTTGCTGGACGTTGGGTGGACGAGAGTCGGAGTCGATCCTATGTTGCGGTTTTGCCAGCGGAATTCAATAGGCGATCCATACGTATGCGACCCAATTTACATTAGCGCCTCGTAGATCCAATGAAAGTCCGCTAGAATCTTTTGTACTCTTGCCATGGCTCTCGTATAACAAGGCCCCACCAGATTAAAACAGTTTATCCTTGGCGAGTTGAGATTTCATGTTCTTCTGTACAGACTGGTGAATTGCCGATTTTCAGAATACACATGGCTATCTCCTTGAACTAGTCCTTTCCACAAGTTATTCATAACGGCGGTTTCGACTGGAAATCTATCTAGAAAGAGTCACGGCTACTCCTAATCATGTGCAAATGTCTTCTTTGGATGTTTGTTTTCGTCACGGTCCTCTGCTCTATAAGCACTGCACATTTCCCCTTCGCTCAGAATGTTAGTTTCAGATTGACTAGACTCTCCAAGGCAGATTTATTCGTCGACTTGCAAGATACATTAATCATACCACTAGCTAATCCATAATGCCCGAAACTCCTCTTTAGTCCCTCCTTTACAGCCCTTCTCCAACTAGGGGATGAGAAACTCGGGATGCGCCACCGCCAAATGTCTGCTCTCTCGTTGCGTACTGCCAGTACATATATCGATTTTCTTCTCCACTGGAAAATAATCTAACTTGACACTCTCAGTCTGTCAACGAAGCCATACCCAGTAGGTCGCCATCCGACATAGGTTCTTGTCTCAGCCCAAAGAGTGGTACCGACTCAGATGTTGAGCCAGCTCGATAAAATGTCAAGTGTAAGCCTCGCACATACTGTCTTACACCGCCGACAATTACGTTCTAGTACCCAGGGCCAGTCAAACATTGAATTAAGGTGTCGATATTTGTTTGTCTAGAATTTCTTATGATCAAGAAATGAATGTCAGAAGAAGCTTGGTGAATTTCTCAAAGGGTTCCCTGTGTGTGTGGCCACATATGACGGCTTGGGGCGGCGAGCACGAGCCGGTATCAGTGTCACACATACATTATCCTCTCCACACTGCTCATTGGGATTGCTGTCGTCTGCGAGCGCGATTTTACGACATCGATATGCCGGTGCCAGTGTCGCCGAGCGACAGCATCGGGTCTCTCGGATGTCTCGACCTGTAAATGATTGCGCGATTTCATCCCCAATGACCAACTTAGTTTCTCATTACGGTCCGATTCACACCTGTCTCCCACGACTAGACGTTCTGGACTGCACAGAAGAGAACAAACCTCTAGCCGCCTGCTACCCCCACCCCATGATCCGCTCAGAGTACACCGAAGAAGCCCTACCATCACCCTACCTTTTCAGTAAAGGCATCCCCGAACCGCGCAGCGCTAGAAGTGCTTACTCGTCATACTAACCCAGTAAACTTACTTGAATTCTCTCCTACATCACAGCGGGTACTGCGCCGTTAACCAACTCGGAAGCCATACGATTATTGCACCTGCACAAGTACACGCGTCTTCACCTAACATCTTACTTGCGCCCAAATTCGAAGAGAAGGATGATGGCAAGACGAAAAAAGCGACGATACTGGTGGATGTACCTGATGTACCGGGGCTCAGGGTGGGCTCATAAGAGCCGGGGTGCAATTTCTCGGTATGCGAGGGTGGAAATCTATCTAGGTATTGTCTATCTACATACCCCCATGTCCTTCTCCGTATTTAATCTTACAACATATGCACTATTCGCCGTTTTCAACCACTGGGGGCCTCATAAGTATGTGAGCGTAAGCAGGATGTAACGACGCCAACTGTGATACTTGAATAGCTGAGTAATTGGAATTACTATTAAATCCAGACACGTATATCAAGATGAAAAATTCCAGAGTGCAGACCTAGAAGACTAAGACTACAATCACATCGCCCATCGATCTAATAATAGAATAAGCGCCCGTGAAATCGACAGGAGCAGCTGATAAGGATCAAAATCAACAAAGCAATTATGTTCTGTAGATCTACGTCCCCATTTCTCTCTTAAAAATGATCCCCATTCCTCATTCGAGGTAACACATTTATTGCATGTTCTCGAGGCTCGAATCAGGTTGTGAAACGTTGCAATGATTACACATGCAAACATTGGTCGTTCAGTCTTCACTAGCCTATATGGGTCATTTTTGACGCCGTCCTACACAGTAGGCCCCTATGGGTAAGACTTTTAATTGAATTTCGGAAGGTTGAGCAGACTTTGCAACAAGTAGTGAAGGTTCGGCAGATTGGCTATGTTCCCACGCACTGACCAGCTTCTGTCCTTCGGATCGGCATGATCCTATTCTCACCAACGATCATGGTCGGTCCACGGCTCGGTGAGCCCTTTGCTTATACGACGACCCTCATTGACTCAACCACCTCCCACAGCTATAGCTCCAAGTCATCGCAGGCACTCGTTGTCATCAAGCGCACAAAGCTGTCGCCGACGACTCATGGATTTCAGGACACCATCTCCCGTGGAGTCTGACCGTTGAATTTTTTGCGAGTACTCGTGACGAGGTCGGCGACGTTGGTGTGTCTCATTAATCTTACAACGAATCCATTACTGACTCCACGTTTAATAGGTGTAGATTTCGAAGAAACCGCTATTACTCGCCTCTACGAGTCTCACCTACCGGAGATGGAGCTCGGCCAAGGGCCTGTAGACTGATGTGCCGCTATTCGAACCGGTGGGTACCTTCGCTCATTCGACGAATCCTTTTGACGGTCATATTTGTATGGAGTTTTCTGCTGGTTGCGAGTAGAGGCAAGGTTTGCAACGGAAGCTGGTTGCCGCATTACGAAACGAAAGTCGTCCAATGGAAGTCTAGCACTTAAAGATACCAGAAATCAAAGGTCTGTGGCTCGTCACACTTCACCTGCACAAATTTGCTTACTTCCTTGTAACATGTAGCGTTGAATATGCCTCCTGCGTCCTCTCGCGCACTTGTTCGATAACCTGTGATAACCTCCTATTGCGCCGCCGCTTGCAGCTGGTGGAGGATTGTGAGCCGATTAGGGCTTGGGATGTCGAACGTAGTACTAACACGCGACAGGGACAGTACACACGAGCATCGCGAGTATGTTATCACCCTCGTCGAATGCTTGGACGCGCCATTCGACATGTTAGATACACCTCCCAAGTTATGAGTGTCTGCCTCCCTCAAACTATTCAAACGTTCAACGGAATCTGCATCGGCTTTCTTATCAGCCGGTTAGGGATTCAATTCACCAAACAGTCTTTATTTCATCGGCAGAGGTCAAACTGACAAGTTCGACTGCAATGTCTGTATGAAAGGAGGGGCAGGGGCTTGGAAATACTTTGTAGAACAAGGTTAGCCGGCCATCCTTTGGCACCAGCGATTTTGCTAACCCATCAGGCTATCGTTACTCTAATCAGTCAAATGCTCTTTATTCGTGCTGAGGTCAGAGAACCGGAGCGACGCTTTCATTCAAGCGGTGACTAAATCGCCTTGTGTGGCCTGGAGACAGAACGAGAATACGAGGGTGTATTTACAAAAGAGTACGCGATGGACTTATTGCTTACGGGGGATGTTGCTGACTTCTAGTATCCTTAGGATTATTGACAGCTGCAATGAGCTTCAGTATCGATGAATTCACAAATATTCTGAAACATTAAATATGTCGACCCAATGAGCGTTGAAGATTAAAACAAAGTAAACCGGTGATCGTCCCTCCAGAGAGGACTAGCGAAAAAATGTCTAAAGGGCAGTCCGCGACGGTTGAAGCGTTATAGAGCATTATTCTAACTTTCCTTGAGTCTATCCTGCTTACGTTTTTGAGTCTCATCTGCATACATACAAACTCTGTTCTCATTCGATAACAAGAGACAGCGTTAATTGGTTCCAAGGATTATCCGTTGCCGTGTGAAACTATCGCACATCGTCAGAACCACACAGCATTGGTTCCTTCGTCTAAACGATGACTCCCTCTGGACGAGTACCAGCTCTGAAGCTGCTCGCACTAGGTGGATTTCCTCGATTAAAATTCTCATCTCTAACTATACTAATGGTTACTGAACAGATGGCGGTGGGATTCGCGGACTGTCCGAGCTGCTTATACTCAAACAAATCATGTACAAAATAATGATAGAAGAGAACATGGAACGCGAAAAGGACGGTCGACCACCTCTTACGAAGCCTCCCAAACCTTGCGATTATTTTGACTTGATTGGTGGTACGAGTACCGGAGGGTGCGTTGCGTCAAATCTCCATAGCCGAGACTGATTTACTCATTGATACGTTTATTTGTGTATACACAGGATAATTGCCCTAATGCTTGGGCGTCTTCGAATGGACGTAGACATAGCAATTCGGTACTACGACGACCTGGCGGAAAGGGTGTTTTCCGAACGTAAGCTATGGGGAGATGGAAAATTCAAAGCGACGAAACTCGAGTGGATCATCAAATCTGCCGTGAAAGAAGTAACTGGCAAAGCAGACTCGCCCTTGATGGAGAACGAAGGAGTTGGGTCTGGGTTCTGTCGAACGTGAGTCTGTTCCCGCTATTATGCATTTGTCTTCTGAATACCGAGCTTTTTTAGCTTCGTCTGTGCCAGGAATGCGCATAATATGAGTGCCAACATTCCGACTCTTTTCAGGACATACCAGTCCCACGAAACTTACACCGAATGCACGATTTGGGAAGCTGCTCGAGCGACATCTGCGGCTCCAACCTTCTTCAAGCGCATTGAAATCGGAAGGAGGCAGCCTTTCATTGATGGTGGCCTGGGTCGGAATAATCCTAGTCTCTTGGTACTTGAAGAAGCGAAGAAGCTATTCGGCGCTCGTCAAATCGGGTGCTTAGTGAGCATCGGTACTGGACAGGGCAACATTATCAGCATCCAAAAGCCTGGTCTATTCCAACGGATCATACCGACGAATGTTATCAGCGCGCTGAGATCAATAGCGACGGATTGCGAAGAAACTCATGAAGAAGTACTGAAGCGTTTTGGCAGCTTGCCAAACACTTATTTCCGGCTGAATGTTGAGCACGGAATGCAGGGTATCCGGCTTGCAGAATGGGAGAGACTTGGTAATGTGAGGGCACATACTGAGCATTATATGAAGAAGCAGGAGGTGGATGAGAAGCTTACTTTGTTGGTGGCTGCTATCAGAGACCGACGAAGGCAGCTCACAATTGGGCAGTTTGGTATGGACAAAGAGCTCATGGATTTGAATCATTGCTCAAGCTTTTTTCTCAGTTTCTCCCCGGCCTCCACTCGGATCTATGCAATGTGTCAAAGGGCGCAAGCTCTGTCCACTCCCAGCTGTATCATTTGTCGGACGAAAGGACATTCTTGATAAGATGCAGAGATATTTCGACACAAATTCTGAATCTTGTCATATCTTTGTATTGCATGGTCCTGGTGGATCTGGGAAAAGCCAACTTGCTTTCAAATTCTTGCAAGACTGCCAGGTCAACAATTGGTATGCTTCAATAATTTTACTACTATGTCCTGTTACTTATAAATACAAATTTCAGCTTCTCTGAGATATTCTATATTGATGCTACCAATGAGCAGACACTTCAAGCAGATCTAAAGGCTATCACTTCTGGTAGTGTTGAGTGGTCTGTGGATGCATGTTGGCACTGGCTTGGAAGTCAAGGTGGCAGAAACTGGGTTCTTCTTTTTGACAATGCAGATGATATGGAGTTGAATCTGAGAAAGTTCATCCCATCATTTGGGAATACTCTGATCACAACAAGAAACCCACAGATTTGCACATATGTTGGTGAAGATGCAAATTCAAGTGTTGGGGGGTTGCACTTTGAGGATTCAAAGGCCTTGCTTTTGTATCTTTCTCAAGCAGCACTAAGTGATGAGAATAAGAAACTTGCAGAGCTTATTGTTACAGTATGTTCTATTTCTATCTTTTTAACAAAACAAAACAAAAACTAAACTCAATCATAGGACCTTCACCACTTTCCTCTGGCAGTCTCCCAAGCAGGTGGTTTTATCAAGAGTTCCTCATCATTGAGGCAGTATCAACAACTCTATCAAAGTACACGTGATAATCTATTGCAGAAGCAAGAGGTCCATGAACAAGACCAGTACGGCTTGGCTGTCTATGCAACCTGGAGCCTCAGCTTCAGTAAACTGGATCCATCTGCACAATCCTTTCTGCAAATCTGCTCTATACTTCATCATACAGGGATCTCTGAAGAAATGTTCAAAAATGCAGCATTATCTGAAGGACAGCTGGAGGATTTGGACATTCGTAATGAAGTAGCATGGCTGTTGAATCAGCTGGGAAAACAGGGTTCAGAGTGGAATCCCTTGGTCTTTCAAGGGGTCATCAGGCAGCTCACTTCCCATTCACTCATTAACTTTGATCAACAAAACAAATTCTACAGTATTCATCCACTGGTACAACACTGGACCCACACCACCATTGACAAAAGCCGACAATTCATGCAGAAATGCATCCTCACCATCATTGGATCATCAGTTTCCTCGAAATTCAAGACGGAAGACTTCAAATATCGACATACACTCCTACAGCATATCACCAAGTGCATGACCTTACTTGGACCAGACAATATCGGCTTATCTGTCCCACCTAGTATTGCCCTTGTTTATCATGAACAAGGCCACTGGAGGGAGGCGGAGGAGCTTGGTGTGGCGATCATGGAAAAGAGGAGGCAGCTGTTAGGTGATGACCATCCCGACACCCTCAAGAGCATGGAATATCTTCTTTGCATATACAGGGACCAGGGCCGCTTGGTGGATGCCGAGGTACTCGAGGCACTAGTAATAGAGACACGTAACACAATGTTTGGAGTGTAGGGAGCGACAGAGGCGACTGCACTCCCCGGTCCAGAATCAGTGAAGTGGGCAAGGCTGGTAGATATAAGAATGTAATTAGTTCCGAAGTGCAAATATGTATGTGGTAGAACATTCCACCCGGCGGTCCAATTAATATAAGAGTGCGCCGGATGAAAGGTCGACTATGTAGACAGCGGGAGTCACAATGTGAATACGGTATTTCATTGGGAAACATGAAGTGAACGACGCACCGATAAACCTGTGAGGTCGTGCCGATGGACGTCCACGGGTAAGGTTCATTCAGCGCTCTGAGCTCGTTTCGGGCCAACGTTGTGCATTCAATCGCAATACTTAAGACGAAGGGAGGTCATCCATCACCCTAGACCTGACTTTCTTGCTGACCGGTGTCCTGACTCCTTATAGGCGCAGTTATCGTTCTCGAAGATAGGGTGGCTGCGTTGGTGTTTGGGGAGTGTGCTTAGTGCGGTATGCGAGAAAGTAGGTCGGAACTCGTCGAAGCCTGTATGAGCCCGAGAGGCCGTTGGTGGGTATTGAATTTCCATAACCAACGGTGAGCACCATTTTTTTTCGAAGAAAGATCGAGTCATTGAAGAGGAGCAAGGTTTCGAATGTTCTTGGCGCGAAAAACGGAACCGCATCAGTCACGCCAAGCCCCTCCAAGTTCTTCCCACAATGGCTAGTACGAGCGTCGAGCGGCAGTTCTGCACACTTGTCGTTGGCTCCATGCTTCATATTGCGTTGTATATATAACACTTCCAGCGTGACTGCGTCCTTGACCTCGAAGATCTAGTCGCGTGAAACAACTCAACAGAACCCGGGTTCGGTATCGTCGGTCGTCGGTGCTCGATCTCACTGAAGAGGTTCTGGAGGTGGATTTTATAGTTTATAGACTGGGGTCCGAACGTTGTACAAAACATTTTTTGCTAGTTAGGGATTATACATACGGAACCTTGTTGTGATATAGAGGCAGGGCGATGACGACTGGAAGAAAGATGAAATGAAATAGTATAGGGACGGCTGTAAAATCGACCGACTGGAAGAAGAAACGGCGCTAGCACTAGAGATACGATCGTTTACGCGTTGCCGATGGTAATTATTTTTCAGATGAACTTCAAAGTCTATTATTGTTTCAGCGGGACCTGGTGGGACGAGCCACTGTGGAATCGGGTTGGTGCTCAATTTCGGGCTGGATAATCCAATCGAGTAGAATGTTATATAAACTCACCTTGCCAGGACAGTCTAAGCATCTGATATGACACTCTAGTGCGCTGCCTGTGGTAGGGGTAGGGGTAGGGCCGTGATTAATCTTGCGGGGGGTGAGCTCGAAGTGGTCACGGTCGTCCGGGTATTAGCTTGCATGAGTTGTGTTTTTGTTGAGATCGGCCATTGAGGGTGGCGGAGGTTTAAAGTTGGCAGTTGGAGTTGACGGTTGGAGTTGACGGTTGGAGTTGACGGTTGGAGTTGACGGTGGAGTTGACGGTTGGAGTTGACGGTTATAAGCGAGGGATAGGGTTAGGATGGCTTACCCAAATCCTGGGTATGAGAGGGCCCACGGGAGTGTTGCTAGTAGTAGTGGAAGCACTCTGAATTGCAGCGGTCGATGTAGATGTAGACGTAGATGTAGACGCGGGGGTCGCTGGGATTGGAACTGGTCTCATCGTCATCTTGGGCACGGCACGGGGGTTGACGTTGACGTTGAGGACTTACTCGAGGACATGTATCCGTTCATTCCAGAAGCTGGCGTCCTCAGGTGTAGCGGACCCGGAGTGGCTGAGATGCCATCATCCCACTGGTTCTTCGTTTATCTTATCTTATCTTCACGAAATAATGAACTGGGTTAGGTAGGGTGTGGATGCCTGACTCGGAGCCGGGGCGTTTCGTGCACTGGTGCGGAGTCGGCGAAGATGTGTATATGATTAGGTGTGTATGGAGCTCGAGTGGATCGGATATAGTGGTTGTTTGAGTTGGGGTATTTTATTTTTATGGTGTACTTGGGCCTAGGTCGCGTTGGAGGTTTGATGTTGTGACTGGAACGACTCGGATGTTGTAGCTGTGGCCGATGCGGCGATGCTGAGTATTGAGTTGAGACTTCTACTAGAGTAGATAAGCGTGACGTTGATGGTTTTGAGGTAAATATAATTTATGTTGGTCTGGGATTGCATATACAGATTCGAAACTCTGTTGCGATACAGAAAACGTGTCATTGTTGGGTCGGAGGCAAGAACAAGACAACGACGACGACGACAGGAATCGGAGGACCATGATGAAAAGTATAAGGGCGACCGTAGAGCTAACTAGAAGAAAGATTCAAGATCATCATGGCGTCGCGGCGGTAGCCTGAGAGACCTGGATGCGGTCGTTTACATGTTGTCGGTGTTGGTTATTCCTCACATGAACCTCGTAGTTCATAAGTGTTTCATCCGGGCCTGGGATGTATAGCTGGGTCGGGTCAATGCTCAATCAGGATTTGATAATTACAAATGGAGGTGCACCTTGCCAGGACAGTCTAGGCATTTGATACGCCACTCTGGGGCCTGAGCGGGAGCGATGTTGCGGAGGACGAGTTCGAGGCGGTCATCTGGGTATTGTGCTTGCATGAGCTGGAACTCGGTTGAGAGCCATTGGGGTGGAGTCATGGTGGAAGTCT
>Ga0247742_10001463_pt1 | contig 16503 bp, 11 predicted proteins | sample UWRJL208509C2_FD_180944 | JGI IMG/M metagenome (GOLD analysis project Ga0247742, IMG submission 180944) | Plant litter microbial communities from Arlington Agricultural Research Station in Wisconsin, United States - UWRJ-L208-509C-2 | ecosystem: Environmental > Terrestrial > Plant litter >...
ATTTTCGAACATGGGAGGCTCTGAGAAGAGTAAAAGTTGCTGAGCAGCTTATCTTCATATTAACCGGGATCGTACCTATCGTCAGCGCGTAGTGTTGCTTTCTTCAGCTGGAATGCTCTATGGACAAGTAGGCTGGCAGTTGGATGAAGGAGGCGAGGTGATCGCCAAAGTATGTACGGAGATTTCCGGACTTGGGTTACAAAGTGCTCCTCAATACATTATGGCCGTCCAATGTTCACCGGCACCAACGATCTCTGTCCCAGTCATGACGCATCCATTTTGCCTCTACCTTCTCTGGACACAATCATTCAGCCTTACATATGATGTGCGGAAATTTCGGAAAAAGTCTCATGTTGGACAATGTTCGTGTCCACAAACACCGACCCCAATGCTGCTCAATGCCGCATACCCAACTTACCAGTGCGCCGTCCACTCTGCCCTCGGTCTCTTTGAGCACAATTAGTCAAGCTTGTGCAACAGCGCTCTTTCCTCCATGCACATCCCGCTCAGTTCTCGTCCGGATCTGCTTGCGAAGGGACGCCTAATCTTTACACCAAACCCGTGCCCAAACTTTCAGAGGGCCTTCGCCGACCGAAGACAATCTCAACAGTCGATGTGTATACACGAGGATGCAGCATACTCGCATACCTACCTCAACAGAAGATAGGGTGGGTCTTACTAGTGCATGTTCGGCGACTGAGAGGTCTTACCTGGAGACCTGGTCACGGCCGTACGCAGAGAATTGGCATCGTGAACTGTAGAAGGATATCAACTGCCTCTAGAGTTTGCCTAGATTCGGATGGAATTGAGTTCCCAAAAACTCTGCTATCCCTTCTCATCTTCGTGTTCGCGCAGACGCTCATCGCTCACCGGCACCTCTCGTCTCTCGTCCCTCACACCTCGCACCTCACTTCTGCCGTTTCTCCCCTCCTCTAATCCCATCCGACACCACCGCCGGAGCTTCTACCTCAAAGAGAATATCCGCCAGCATCAGCGAGACGTTCGGACCCTCGACACGAACTCCAATCAGTTCGTATCTCTGCCATCCCATCCAATCGACACGGCATTCGAATCGGTATATACGCACCTCCCGAGTCCTCCAGTGCTCTACGTCTTTGACTTCGCCATGGGTCGTTTTGATAACCGCAATAGTAATAGCCAAGTTGCCATCGTCCTTGGTAATGGTCGACGTTGAGCCCGTCTACTTGAAGAAGACGATAGTGTCGTGAAACTGATACCCTCTCCGACGGCATCGAAGGAGCTCCGGCGGGGTAGTGGTGGGCATAGGGAGGGTTATAGGGAGCTGGGATGTGCCGTCCTTCAAGTTACAAAGTGAGCACATCGGTTCAAAGCTGTCGACTTGTGGTGTGATTAGAGTCAAACGTCCAGGTTCGTCGTCAGCTTCGAAATTAAGCCGTGATCTTACGCGACTCTGCTGCTACAGATTCGAATATACCTCATTGTCCACACCATCCCCCTAGGTGCTATGCTGGAATAGAATTGCCGTAACTTGAATCTCAGATATCATTACGCCAGACAACCGCCTGCAACGTCGCCTAATGACGATATCGACCTCGGTGACATGTACGCCCCAGTAGAACCGTCATCCACACATACCAAAGCAGCTCAGCCCCCGCTGCGCAAGAGTAGAATTTCATTGGAAGCCCATGGGAATCTAGAAATGAAAGGTTCGTTGCTCAATTTTGATTACCGAAGGTGCAGACTATCAGACTGATTACCTTAGCTAGCTATCACCTTGCGTTCATCGTAGCAGCCTGTAGGAAAACATATAAACCGAATCAACTCAGTTCGAGATGAGGCATGGTGGACGCGACATCCGTCCTGCTGTCTGAGGCGACTATATTGGACCGCTTCTTGATGGCATGGAAGATGTGAACGGAGTCTCGGGGAAGTGGAGGGGGCCCGTGAAATTGGGGTTGGCGATTCTCGATCCTTGATCGAAGAAACTGACTGTAGTTGGCTACGGATAACCAGGGAGGCTTTGCCTTCGTCTTCGGGGTGCTTGGTGGGGAAGACGAAAAAAAAGTGAGATCATTCGAGCGTCACTTAGGTCGGGCTCTCGATGCTCAATCATTTAAGTATGGTCTTTTGTCTACTACATTTCGTCAATTGCAGATTAACGTTAAATGCTCATCGCATAGCGTACACATAACCATGATCGTTTCCAAGAGGTATTGAGAAAAACAGTGTAGATCAATTTCTCATCAAAGGCCGCTTGATTTAAATTTGGTTTGACGAGGTTGGAGGTTCAATCGAGTTGAGGGCTTCAGAGACGCAGCATTTTTGGCGTTGCTTGAGCAGGAGATCTGGACTCGGGAGGTGGTCTGCCGAGGTACTCTGTTGAACACCATATGAAGAGGTGTAATAGTTAAAGGTATGCCACTGTAGTGGCTGTGATCCCAATGTCACACAAGAAGGCGCTGCTTTCACATTGGTAGTCGACCAATTCACAGGTCTCTGTGCTGATGCCTTACGTTGCCCCCACTTGCCATGCTAAACTGGTTTAAAAACTGAAACGCGGACGCGTGTCATGTGAACAATGGAAGAATGTATGTGAGTGTTCACTCTCTTATTACGCTTGCCCCTAGGAGGTTTCCATCATACATATGGCTTCGTCAGATATCGACCCAGGCCCGCAAGATAAGGATACACGGAGGCAGGTAAGCATTCCCTCTTTATCATGCGACGTATAAGGCTCATTCAAGACCTGGTGGCAGTTGTACTCGCTCTGGGATGAAGCGACCACCTTCCGCGTCCGTTACGACAAATCTCGAGATCGGAATGATATAGATAATGCCATCTCCCTCTACAGGCAGTTTCTCGACCTCCTTCCACCATCCCATCCCAAATGCGATGTGGCCCTTAAGTGGCTTGGGTATGCATTGTATACCAGGTTCGAGAAATGTGGGGCCTCCGGTGACGTGCAAGAAGCGATCGCTTTGCAAAGACAGGCTTTGGAGCTTCGTCCCTCATCGCATCCCCAGCATTCCGAAACCCTTCGTGACCTTATTCGGTCGCTTACCAGCCGATTCGGAAGATATGGCAAGCTGGATGACCTTGACGAAGCAATCAGGTTGTGCAGAGAAGCATTGGAGCTTCACTGTCCAGGCCATCCCGAGCGTTCCAGGAGTCTCAATAACCTTATGAGTGCAGTTCTGACCCGATTCGAGCAATACGGCAAGGATAAGGACCTCGAGGAAGCCATCGTATTGCAGCGAGAAGCTTTGGAGCTTCGCCCTCCAGGTCATCCTGACCGTTCCATGAGTCTCAACAACCTTTCGAATGCAGTTCTGACCCGATTCGAGCAATATGGCGAGGACGAGGCCCTCGAGGAAGGCATTGTATTGCAGAGAGAAGCTTTGGAGCTTCGCCCTCCAGGTCATCCCCTCCGTTCCATGAGTCTCAACAACCTTGCGAATGCAGTTCTGACCCGATTCGAGCAATATGGCAAGAACGAGGACCTCGAGGAAGCCATCGTATTGGAGCGAGAAGCATTGGAGCTTCGCCCTCCAGGCCATCCCCTCCGTTCCATGAGTCTCAACAACTTTGCGAAGGCAGTTCGAACCCGATTCAAGCAATACGGCAAGGACAAGGACCTCGAGGAAGCCATTGTGTTGCAGCGAGAAGCTTTGGAGCTTCGCCCTCCAGGTCATCCCCTCCGTTCCAGCAGTCTCAACCACCTTGCAAATGCAGTTCTGACCCGATTCAAGCAATACGGCAAGGACGAGGACCTCGAGGAAGCCATCGTATTGCAGCGAGAAGCATTGGAGCTTCGCCCTCCAGGTCATCCCCTCCGTTCCATGAGTCTCAACAACCTTGCGAAGGCAATTCAAACCCGATTCAAGCAATACGGCAAGGACGAGGACCTCGAGGAAGCCATCGTATTGCAGCGAGAAGCATTGGAGCTTCGCCCTCCTGGCCATCCAGATCATTCCCAATCCCTCATGTCACTTGGTTCTATGTTCCTCGCAAGGTTCGGCCACCTTGGTCGAGATGACAGTCTCCACCAAGCGATGTCTTCATATGCCAAAGCCACTCATAATTCTCTGCAACCCTCTCTTTTGAAAAGCTTTCATTCTGCGAGGGAATGGGCTCTTCGTGCGAATGAACATCGACATCCTTCCGATATTGAAGCTTTTGATGCTGTCTTGGGCATACTCCCCCAGCTAGCTGCTCTCAGCCTTGACATCAAAGCAAGGCAAACTGCCCTACCTCCTGGAAGTAGTGGATTGGCATGCTTGGCTTCAAAGTGCGCCATTCGGAATGGAAATCTTCAGAAAGCAGTGGAATTTCTAGAGGCAGGAAGGGGTGTCTTTTGGTCTCAAATTCTCCGACTCCGCTCGCCTGTTGACAGGCTTCGCGATATTGCTCCGCAGTTGGCGGATGCGCTCATTAGAGTCTCTACTGAACTCGATGCGGCATCACACCAAGTTTCAGAAGCCGCGAATTCCAGCAATAGCCAGAAGATTACCATTGAGCGGGAACAATCGCGTCTCCAGCGCTTGAACAAGGAGCGGTCCAACACTCTTGATGCAATCCGACGTTTACCAGCATTCACAGACTTTCTCCTACCGCTGCGTTTGGCCACACTTCAAAGAGCTGCGAATACATCTCCGGTTGTTTTTCTGGTCGCCAATGATGAAGGAAGCGACTGCCTTGTTATGACTTCTACAGATATCCACCACATCCAACTCCCAAATTTACCGACAGAGACGTTGCGAGAAGCTGCTAGTCTCCTAACGCGGAAATTAACCGGAAAGCAAGTGTCGCGCTCATTCACAGAGGAGTTTGACGATATTCCTGAGATACTATTCCCTGCGTTTGACCACCTGATCCGCAAAGCTTCGACGCAGGTAGACCCCTATGAGGACAAGGACGGTCCTCAAGAGTCAGGGGTGCGTGGCGATGGGTATGGTAGACGAAGAATTTCGTCAGACGCCGTTTTCAAGCTGGTTCTCAAGGTTCTTTGGGTTGAGGTAGTTCAGCCGGTTATTCGAGTTCTACACCTACGGGTATGTGCTTCGAACTTCTCGTGTAGACCAGTGACTGATGTTGTATCATTTGATATAGAAGTCCAAAGATCCCCTACCAATAGTGTATTGGTGTCCCACTGGACCATTCGCGTTCCTCCCCATTCATGCAGCAGGCCGATATGGGACCGACATCGATTGCGCCTCCCAGTACTTCATTTCATCATATGCACCCACTGTTGACCCATTGCTTGTTGACGATCCTCCTGAAACCACGGATCCATTCAATATGCTCGCCGTCATCCAATCCATGGCCCCCTGTGTTCAGCGAAAAGACCATGTCGGTCTATCACACCCCCTTCCATCTACAGAAACGGAGCTGTATAATATTCGAAAGCACGTCCCATCTAGCTCTTTAGTCGCCTTGGGAGCTTCTGATGAGGGCATCTCTATAGAAGTCATCGAATCCCAGATGGCGAAGTCGTCTATCGTTCATTTTGCATGTCATGGCACCCAGGACCAGACCAATCCTCTGCAGAGTGGGTTACACATTGGTGGTGGACTCCTCACAATTGCAAGGATTATCAAGCAGCCACTGCCTAACGGTTCACTCGCCTTCCTTAGCGCCTGCGAGACAGCGATGGGCGTTGATAAGCTGCCCGACGAAGCTATGAGCTTAGGTGCATGTCTCCTTTATTCTGGCTTTCGACGTGTAGTTGCAACGATGTGGTAAGTCTTCATCTCTCGTAACGGGCATCAGCTCATAAGTATCCTTCATTAGGGAAATTTATGACGACGATGGGCCTGTCGTTGCTGATGCTTTCTATCAAGAACTCTTTCGAGGTGCTGGTGGTAAGCCGGATGCTCGACCGAATATAACGAGGTCAGCGCTTGCACTGCATCTTGCAGTTGACAAGCTGCGGTCGTCTGGTGCGGCGTTCCATCGTTGGGTCCCTTTCATCCACATGGGGAAGTAATCCAAGTACTTACCTTGCCGCTCTCGTTCTTTCTCACCATAGACTTATTGTATGTACAATATTTAGTCTACCTGCATTGCTGGATATGGTAAAGTATTCAATTCTAATGTAGATCGTCATTCGTACTCAATAACATGCGATGTCACATTGCCGCCAGTCAAGTTTCTAAACCTGAATGCTCAAAGACGACGAGACCAGCACCACTATCTGATCCTCGTTCTGGCACTGATGGGGTGGTAGTCCACAGCGAGCTTGTCTACGCACTAAGCTAACTCTTCACCAAATATTCGTCCTGTAGGTGATCAGTTTCTGGAGCAGTGCGTTTCGTTCACATCTTTCAATGAGGCAGTCTTGGGCATCAAGTCATTAATGAACCAGGCTCAATTGGCCACAGCCAGGCAGGTCCTCTTGAGGTTCAGGAGGCATACAGAAGCATCCACCATTATATTAGAGGCAACGAAACTGTGGCTAAACCAAATGAACGTTTGGAGTGACATGTGTTGTTCCAGCGAGAGAGCCTTCTGGAACATATATCCTAGTCGATCTGATTTGGCAACGTCGTCGACATCTAGGGATAGGTTGAGAGAGAATTGTGGACGATTACTGCACGTGCGGTAGTCGAGATCCGACGTTTCCGTAGTGTATGTCGTGAGATTTAAGTATAACTGCAAACCATGAGGTTAAGGTGTACAGGCCTGGCCCACGCTTTGTATGCGTTACAAAAAAGGTCAGTGCGACGTGTATCGCAGGACCAGATGTGATAACTCTGGCATTTGTCGTAGTGCGTCGAGAACTTGCCGAGCGGAAGGGTGGCTATTGCAAACAACAAAATGAACGCTCAAATGCGTCAGACCATTGAGTCCCAGTCCAAGAAGTGGCAACCCATGGGCACCAGCTGGCGTAAGCGTGGTGCATCGTTCAGTGGGAACCCCTCTGGTAGTGAGATGGTGAATTTCGAATCTGCATCGTTTGGGGTGATAGAAAAAGATCGGAGGCGGGGTGCAGATTTGAGGATTTGGCCCAATATCTTGTGTATGTGACTATGAATCTGAGATTCTCTGTAGCACATATATATGGTGATAACAGACACGCACCATATGCGATAGAGCAAGCTAAGTGATCGGGGTGGACTTCAAACTGGGACCTACGTAAAGGACCAAGTCTGTCATCTTCAAGCGCTCGAGCATGACAGTTGAGCAATCTGGGAACGCGAGGGGTATAACACGCCAGATGATCGGGATGCTCAAGGCCCACGTCTCTCCAACGGTGCGATACATGGCTGAAAGATCCTCTTTTCAGAGGTTTCTATTCTCGACTTTCATCGTCGGCGACGAACTGTTTCTCGAGTAGTGGTCTCTGGTGCTTCCTGTCGAGATCGTGCCTATCGCGACCGCGTAGTGTTGCTTTCTTCAGCTAGAATGCTCCATGAACAAGTAGGCTTAGACTCCCACTGGCAGTTGGATGGTGATTGAGGGTGAGGCGGGTGAGGCGCAAGGTGCGGAGATTTCCGGACTTGGGCTATAAAGTGAGTGCACTGTCCAATGTTCTTTTCCGTCCTAGTCATGACGTATCTATGATGCTCTGAACACAATCATTCAGCCTTACGCAATAGCGCTTCTTCCTCCATGCGCATCCCATTCAGCTCTTGTCCGGATCTGCTTGCGAAGCGACGGCCAACCTTTGCACCAAGCCTTTGGCGGCAATTCACCGATTTTGAAGCTGACGACGACCCCAATATCTGCACGATGGCCCAGCATACTTGTACGCGTACCTCACTAGAAGACGAAGACAGGATATATTTCAGAAGTGCATGAAGCAGCTTAGGCAGTGAGAGGCATTGCCTGGCCAGGATACGGCCGTACTGTGGAAGGATATCGACGGTCTATAGAGCCCTTCTCATCCTCGTGTCGTGCAGACGCTCTCCTCTCGCCTCTGCCGTATCTCCTCCCTCTCCTCCCATCCAACACCACCACCAGGGCCTCTTCCTTGCAGAGAACAACCACCAGCATCAGCGAGACGTCTGTACTCGACACGGTCCACCATCCCTTCCAATCAATACGGCGTCCGAATCAGCATATACGTACCTCCCAAGTTATCTAATGCTCGACGTCTTTGACTCGACCATGGTTCGTTTTGATAACCGCAGCAGTAGCTGTCACTGGTCATCGCCCTCGGTGTTGGTCGGGGTCGAGCGTGTTTGCGTTGCTCGGAGAAGACGAGATTACTGTTGTAGCACCAATACCATCTCGAAGGAGCGCCAGCGGTGCAGGATGTCTTCACCAACACAGGCCGCTGCCAACCCTGGAATTTCAAAAGGTCAACACTTGGATCAGTATTCGGGATACCTTTCAATATCGAAACGTAAATTAGCTCCTCCGACCATCAAATAACATTCTTTGTCGTCGTCGGTCTCGTGCCCAGCTCAAGTTCCGCCTCTCTTCGGTTGATCACACGAATTATTCGGCATGGCATGGCACACGTTGGCATTTGAGAGACTGGTGGGGTAATAGAGGGCTGGGCGTTGGGATGTGTCCTCCTTCAAGTTACAAAGGGGACATATCGCCGGTGGTTCGAAGTTGGGCGATTAAAGTCAAACATCGAGGTTCGTCGTCAGCTTGGAATTTTCTTCATTATCTTACGCGACGTTTTGCCGCTACAGATATATCCCAACATTCACATTGTCTACTCTGGCTCTAGGTGCTATGTTAAACCGGAATCAGCGTAGCTCGAACCCCCAACTATCAACACGCCGGACAATCACCTGCAACGTCGTCCAATGACGATGACGACTTTGGTGACATTATGCCCTAGAGGAGCAAAGCAGCTCAGCCCCGCTGCGGAGGAGCAGAGTTTGCATTGGAGGCCTATGGGAATCTAGACATGAAAGGTTCGTTGCCCGATCTTGATTATCGAAGTTATAGAATATCAGACTGATTGGCTTAGCTAGCATCACCTTGAGCTCGTCCTGGCGACCTGTATGAAAATACATGAACTGAATCGGCTCTGTTCAAGATGAGGCACGATGAACGTACGAACGCACATCGTCATTCGTCTTGCTGTCTGAGATTATGTTGGACTGCTTCTCGATGGAACGAAGATGTGAATGAGTCTCGAGGAAGTGGAGGGGTCCCGTAAAATTGGAGTTGGAGATTCTGGATCCCTGATTGAAGAGACTGACTGTAATTGGCTACGGGTGAACAGGGAGGCTTTACCTTCGTTGTCGGGGTGCTTGGTGGGGAAGACGAAAAAGAAGGGGAAGCATTCGAGCGTTACTTAGGTTGGGCTCTTGATGTTCAATCAGTTAAGTATAGTCTTTTGTCTACTACATTTCGTCAATTGCAGATAAACGTTAAATGCTCATCGCAGAGCGTGCACATAACCATGATCGTTTCTGAGGTCTGTTGAGAAAAACAGTGTAGAACAATTTCTCATCAAAGGCCGCTTGATTTAAAATTGGCTTGACGAGGTTGGAGGGTAAATCGAGTTTAGGGCTTCAGAGGTGCAGCATTTTGACGTTGCTTGAGCAGGAGATCTGGACTCGGGAGGTGGTCTATCGAGGTACTCTTTCGAACAGCATATGAAGAGATGTAATAGTTTAGGAGATTCTCAGTTCTCAATTGTAGGATGCCGAATGTCGTTCCTTTTGCTGAATTTGGCCTTTACGCTGTGGTTGATTGCTGGTTGACTCGTTCAGAGCGGGTGAAGTGAGGTGTTATCAGTACTATTGCTGAACACCGGGGTTCATTAGTCTCTTTTACAGACCTTAGGATCAACAAATGACAGTCGATTGATGATAAATATAAGGTCTGTTTCAATTTGCGGGCCTTTTGGTGGGTGGGTCCTTTCGGTCTTCGGGCGACAAATCTACGGGCTTTTCAACCAACACGTGATAGTTTGCGTTCTTAGTGTGACATTACGTAATCCATCAGCCGCTCATCTAATCTTATCGGCTCAAATGGGACATCAAGTGGTCACCTTCTCGATTCCTCCTGGAACTCCTGAGGCTCGAGAAAACAGGACGAGAAGGGGCCGTGGCTGCTCTTACACGGACAGACAACCACAAACGGGTGAACGCGATGCTTAATGAGACAACAAAGCCATTTATTGGTGAAATTCTTGAGCTGCTATGGAGGAATGCAAACAGAACCGGATTTTGAGAGAACGACAAGTCTGTTCCACCAGGGAACAAGATGTACATTGACGGTGCCACCTTCGACACCATTGAGCATGAAGACCATCAATAGTGAGTTGGGTTGTTGAAGCAATTATCGAGCACGGAACGAGGAGATGGGCCTTGTCAATGCCAAGAAGAATAAGGTTGCATCGAAAATGGTTGTCGCGAATCAGCTTGTCAATCTCGGGTGAGGCGAGGCGCTCTGCAGAGAGGAAAATCTCCCACAAGCAACGCCCAATCTCGTCGATGACATTGCAGTCGTTCTTTGCCGCTAGTTGCAAGGTTTCAGCGTTCAGTGAGAGTGTACGAAGGTCTAACTCAGAGACTTCTCGTGCCTGATGCACGAAAGGAATACACGAATGAGTTTGAGCAATGAGAAAAAATTTTAGTGACTTACATGAGCATTTCCGAGCTCGATAAGTGGAGTCACCACTAATGCGGCTGGTGGTTGGGGAACATTTGGCCTGGGGTACTGCTGAAGGTTCTGTTGAACTAAAAGGGGACCATAGAAGGCTAAGGTCTTGCCCCATCCCGTCGATGCACAAGGAGAGTCGGAATCTTCTCGAGCGTGTATGACCAGTATTCGACTTGCGTTAGAACCATTCCGCCACTGAGGAAGGCGTGCTTCGATGATTTCACGGATGATAGTGCGACCTTCAAAACTCATCCATAAAAATGGTGGCCTCACCGCCGAGAGTATGGCGGGCATAAATGGGGGAGACGAGAGGACTGCATCAGTAAATGAATGAGCATTATGCGAAGCACAACAGACGCGACGCGTTTGTGACAAGGTCACACAGAAAGCAGCACGTGAGGACGCGCGGCGAGGCAATAGACACCGAAAGGACCCACCCACCAAAAGGCCCGCAAATTGAACCAGACTAGGGGTTCATTAGCGGGAATGTATCTTGTGATATTTTGTGCAAACGGGAGTGAAAAGAGGATGGTTTAATATTCAACAAGTCGTTCACTTTCCAGAGTGAGGGCAGGCGGATGGACCCCCAAACCATCAGTCCCTCCCTACCGATATTTGTTGATACTTGTGGGTGGAGGGATGGCTGTGATGCAAATGTCACACACAAGAACGCTTGGTGGCAGCCATGACACATCTGGCCTGGGTTCAACAGTCTGCACCCCCTGTCATGCTGCACTGGTCCAAAAACTGACGTGGATGCTATGCGAACGCGTGTCCTGTGGCACTCGTGAACGAATCTGTGCGAGTGCTCACTAGCGCCCACTCTCTCACCACGCTTGCCCCTACCAGTTTTCCATCGTACATATGACTTCCTCAGATATCGACCCAGGCCCGCAAGATGATGATGTACGGAGTCAGGTAAGTATTCCCCCTTTATCATGCGACATATAAGGCTCATTCAAGACCTGGTGGTAGTTGGACTCGCTCTGGGACGAAGCGACTGCCTTGCGCATCCGTTACAACAAATCTCAAGATCGGAATGATATAGATAACGCCATCTCCCTCTACAGGCAGGTTCTTGACCTCCTTCCACCATCCCATCCCGAACGCGATGAAGGCCTTGACTGGCTTGGGTATGTGTTGTATACCAGGTTCGAGAGATGTGGGGACTCCAATGATGTGCAAGAAGCAATTGTGTTGCAACGACAGGCTTTGGAACTTCGTTCCTCATCGCATCCCCTGCATTCTGCATCTCTTGGCGATCTCGTTCGATCACTTACTAGCGGGTTCAAAAGATATGGCAAGCCGGATGACCTTGATGAAGCAATCAGATTGTGCCGAGAAGCACTGGAGCTTCACCGTCCAGGCCATCCCAAGCGCTTCGGAAGTCTCAACAACCTTGCGAATGCAGTTAAAACCCAATTCGAGCAATATGGCAAAGACAAGGACCTCAAGGAAGCCATTGTATTGCAGCGAGAATCATTGGAGCTTTGCCCTCCAGGTCATCCTGACCGTGCCATGGGTCTCAATAACCTTGCAAATGCAGTTCTGACCCAATTCGAGCAATACGGCAAGGACGAGGACCTTGAGGAAGCCATTGTATTGCAGCGAGAAGCATTGGAGCTTCGCCCTCCAGGCCACTCCGAGCGTTCCAGCAGTCTCAACAACCTGGCGAATGCAGTTCTAACCCGGCTCGAGCAATACGGCAAGGACAAGGACCTCGAGGAAGCAATTGTATTGCATAGAGAAGCATTGGAGCTTTGCCCTCCAGGTCATCCTGACCATTCCATGAGCCTCGGCAACCTTGCGAGTGCAGTTAAAACCCGATTCAACCAATACGGCAAGGACGAGGACCTCGAGGAAGCCATTGTATTGCAGCGAGAAGCATTGGAGCTTTGCCCTCCAGGTCATCCCCTCCGTTACAGCTGTCTCAACAACCTTGCGAATGCAGTTACAACCCGATTCGAGCAGTATGGCAAGGGCGAGGACCTCGAGGAAGCCATTGTATTGCAGCGAGAAGGATTGGAGCTTTGCCCTCCAGGTCATCCCCTCCGTTCCAACAGTCTCAACAACCTTGCAAGTGCAGTTTTCCCCCGATTCGAGCAATACGGCAAGGACGAGGACCTTGAGGAAGCCATTGTATTGCATAGAGAAGCATTGGAGCTTTGCCCTCCAGGTCATCCTGACCGTTCCATGTGGCTCAACAACTTTGCGAATGTAGTTAAAACCCGATTCGACCAATACGGCAAGGACAAGGACCTCGAGGAAGCCATTGTATTGCATAGAGAAGCATTGGAGCTTCGCCCTCCAGGTCATCCCCTCCGTTCCAGGAGTCTCAACAACCTTGCAAGTGCAGTTCTCACCCGATTCGAACAATATGGCAAGGACATAGATCTCGAGGAAGCCATTGTATTGCATAGAGAAGCTTTGGAGCTTCGCCCTCCAGGTCATCCCCTCCATTCCATGAGTCTCAACAACCTTGCGAATACAGTTCTGACCCGATTCCAGCAATACGGCAAGGACATGGATCTTGAGGAAGCCATTGCATTGCAGCGAGAAGCATTGGAGCTTCGCCCTCCAGGTCATCCTCGCCGTTCTGGCAGTCTCAGCAGCCTTGCGAATTTAGTTAAAACCCGATTCAACCAATACGGCAAGGACAAGGACCTTGATGAATCAATCAGATTGTGCCGAGAAGCATTGGAGCTTCTCCCCCCAGGTCATCCTGGCCGTTCTGACAGTCTCACCAACCTTGCGAATGCAGTTCTCACCCGATTCGAGCAATACGGCAAGGACGAGGACCTCGAGGAAGCCATTGTATTGCAGCGAGAAGCATTGGAGCCTCGCCCTCCAGGTCATCCCCTCCGTCCCATGAGTCTCAACAACCTTGCGAATGCAGTTCTGACCCGATTCAAGCAATACGGCAAGGACGTAGATCTCGAGGAAGCCATTGCATTGCAGCGAGAAGCATTGGAGCTCTTCCCTCCAGGTCATACACATCGTTCCCTATCGCTCATGTTACTCGGCTCTATGTTCCTCGCAAGGTTCGGCTACCTTGGTGGACACGCCAATATTGACGAAGCGATGTCTTTATATACCGAAGCCACTCATAATGCCCTGCAACCCTCTCTTTTGAAAAGCTTTCATTTTGCGAGGACATGGGCTCTTCGTGCGAATGAACATCGACATCCTTCCGATGTTGAAGCCTTCGATGCTGTCTTGGGTATACTCCCCCAGCTAGCTGCTCTCAGCCTTGATATCAAAGCGCGGCAAACCGCCTTGCCTCCTGGAAGTAATGGATTGGCACGCTTGGCTTCAAAGTGTGCCATTCGGAATGGAAATCTTGAGAAAGCGGTGGAATTTCTAGAGGCAGGACGGGGTGTCTTTTGGTCTCAGATTCTTCGACTCCGCTCGCCTGTTGACATGCTTCGCGATATTGCTCCGCAGTTGGCGGATGCGCTCATTAGAGTCTCTACTGAACTCGATGCTGCATCACATCAAGTTTCGGAGGTCACGGATTCCAGCAACAGCCAGAAGATTGCCATTGAGCGGGAACAATCACGTCTCCAGCGCTTGAACAAGGAGCGGTCTGACACCCTTGATGCAATCCGACATTTACCAGAATTCACAGATTTCCTCCTACCGCAGCGTTTAGCCACACTCCAGAAAGCTGCGACTACATCTCCAGTTGTTTTTCTGGTCGCAAACAACGAAGGAAGTGACTGCCTTGTAATGACCTCCACAGATGTCCGACACATCCAGCTCCCGAATTTACCCACCCACACTTTGCAAGGACTTGCTAGTCTCCTCTCACGGACGTCTACAGGAAAGAAAATATCACGCTCATTCATGGAGGAATTTGACGATATTCCGGAGACACTATCACCTATGTTTGACCACCTGATACAGGATTCAAAGCTTGATCCAGAAGATGTTGAGGATGGTCCTCCAGGTGCGCGTCGCAGTGGATACGGCAAACAATGGGTCTCGTCAGAGACCGCTTTCAAGCTGGTTCTTGGATTCCTTTGGGATGAGATAGTGCAGCTGGTTATTGAAATTCTACATCTTTGCGTATGTGCTTCAAACTCGACGTGCGGACCAGTGACTCATCTCTTAATGTAGAAGTCTGAAGATCCTCTTCCGACAGTGTATTGGTGTCCCACTGGGCCATTCGCTTTCCTACCCATTCATGCAGCAGGCCGATATGAGACCGACATCAATTATGCTTCCCAGTACTTGATATCGTCATACACTCCCACCGTTGACCCGTTGCTCGTTGATGATCCTCTTGGATCCACAGAGCCATTCAGTATGCTTGCCGTCATTCAATCCCTAACCCCCAGTACCCAGCAAATGGACCTGGGCAGTCCATCCCCCTCTCTTTGCCCGCTTCCATCCACAGAAACGGAGATGGGTATTATTCGAAAGCACGTCCCACCCAAATTGCTAGTCACCTTGGGAGTTTCCGGTGCGCCGGCATCTGTCGAAGTCATTGAATCCCATATGCCGAAGTCATCCATTGTTCATTTTGCGTGCCATGGCACTCAGAACCAGACCGATCCTCTAGCGAGCGGATTGCATGTTGATGGTGGAGTTCTCACAATTGCAAGGATTATCAAACAACCACTGCCCCACGGCTCACTTGCCTTCCTTAGCGCCTGCAATACCGCAATGGGTGTTAAGAAGCTACCTGACGAAGCCATGAGCTTAGGAGCGTGTCTCCTTTATTCTGGCTTTCGGCGTGTAGTGGCAACAATGTGGTAAGTTTTTATCTTCATGCTAGGTATCACCTCACAAATGTCCGTCCTTAGGCAAATTTATGACGATGATGGACCTGTGGTTGCTGATGTTTTCTACGAGGAGCTCTTCCGAGGTGCTGATGGTAAGCCGAATGCGCAACCGGATATAACAAGGTCAGCTCTTGCACTCCATCTTGCAGTTGACAAGCTGCGGTCGTCCGGTGTCGCGTTCCATCGTTGGGTTCCTTTCATTCACATGGGGAAGTAATCCGAGTACTTAGTTTGCCGCCCTCAATAGATATTCGTAATTCTATTGCGAGGCAGACATAAAGTTCCATTCGGCCTACATAGTCTACATGTCTGCCTTGCTGGATATAGTATATTCAATTTTGAAGTTGCCCGTCGTTCGCATTCAATAAGATGATCTCGTGCCAGAGCACATCGCCCCCAGTCAGGTGAATATCTTCTTGGATGCGTCAAGGATAATGAGGAGGCCAGGACCAACATTCAATGCTCATTGTGGCAATGGTGGAGCGGTACCATCCAGAATCGATCCAGAGTAAGCGTCCTACACGCGCGACGAACTCTTCACGATGGCCGTCGTCCCGTAGATGTCATATCCGTGCATCATTCGCAAGGGTGGGAGCTGACATACCCTTTGTCCACGACTCCAGCTCATGCGTAGTGGATGGTCACAGCGAAGCTGCTGATCAAGTATATTTGAAGACAAATCATGCTCGGATTATTTGAGAATGGAATTCTCACTCTCGGAAGTATGACTAGGAGTCGGAACGGACATAGAGCATAGAAGATAAACACAAGGCGAAGTAACGGACTCTGGCAGTGATTCGGATCGGTCGCAACGTCGAACTGAATGATAACCAGCTTTCGTGGCAGTGAACGTCGAGACATCCAAGATCCACAGAAAAATGATTTGGTTTGACGTAGAGCTTTAAGCTTCAGTACGGCGTACGCACTGCAAGAACGGAAGAGAGGTTTGCGCGTGACTCCAGTCTTGATTGAGCATTTGTGACTGTCAGCGTCACAGTCCTTTGTCTTCAGCGTACTTGTCCTTCGACGGTCATCACGACTCACCCTCAATTTGCCAACGACCTCCTTACTTCGAGCCTTGACCCTCTAACGTGGTACCTATTACCTCCTTTGAACTCTGAAAGACTTTAATCTCTCTATAACTTAAACGTTTCATCTT
>Ga0247742_10001464_pt1 | contig 16472 bp, 18 predicted proteins | sample UWRJL208509C2_FD_180944 | JGI IMG/M metagenome (GOLD analysis project Ga0247742, IMG submission 180944) | Plant litter microbial communities from Arlington Agricultural Research Station in Wisconsin, United States - UWRJ-L208-509C-2 | ecosystem: Environmental > Terrestrial > Plant litter >...
TCTCAGGCGGATGTGTCGGAATACCTACCTATGCCACGACCACCGTGACAAACTCAGAGTATCGGCTAGCTGCTGTTGCTAGACCACCAATATCTGCTGCAGGTCAACGCCGACGTTGGGTCTGGATTCTGGAGAGAGGCCGAGGTCTGGGACCTGGATTTGAAGCTCAGTGGAAGCATGCACGAGCACATTCGCCTTTCCATTTCGAACGGAGGTACTGGGAAAAGGTGGTTTGTGGTCAAATGGTCCATGGTTGGCAGATGGGTTGGTGGTGCCTGGTGGTCGTTGGTGGTTGTTGGAAAGCAGAGGGCCCCACTATCGAGTCTCAAGTCCCGAGATCCTTGGCCAGCAGAGGTCAAATGGATTTGAACGCCGAACAAGGTACTGGGCGCTGCGCAGAGGTAGTCGGTCGTTGACAGAGTCAGCTGGTGCTTGGCCTAGGGGTGGCCGTCGGTTGTTGAAAGCACGGGTCTCACTATCGAGTCTTGAGAGGTTAGTATCCGCTTTTCCTATGTATTGGCCACCAAAGCTGACGAACCTCGGTTACAGATACAGACATTTCTTCCAGGTCTAGTCCACGACTCCGATTCCAGACCGTGTATACCGCCATTCTTGTCAACCGTGCCTCACGAACGTTCGAACATCGGGCCCCAGCACACACAGAACTCAGAACTGGGGTTCGTTTTTTCACTGGGAGTTTTTTGAATTCAACAAAGGCGCTATACCGCGCGGCGGGACATGTCTCTTTCGCGTCAGCTGCCTCCCTCCTCTTCCTCAGCCATAGGATCATATTTTGCCACAAACGTCCAACCCCTCGTTCGCGTTCCAACCTCCTTGTCCATAGCCAAAGGTTATACATTGTCAGAAATGACAGTATTCGAATGAAATGAATACTGTCTCAAGCAGTTACGCCGAGTGTCGGCTAATACCTTCCAAGTTTGCATCTCCCAGCCCTGTTCGAGGTCAAGTCGTATAAAATTTGACCATTCACCTTTCTTGAGAGCACCGTTAAAGCTGTTTCAAATATTGAATAAAATTAGGTCCGGTCATATGCTCGTAACAGTGACTGCTGTACCTGAAGTGCATGTGGTCCTCAGGGACCTGGCCAGGAGACAATACAAAAAGAATGCCGGTGTCACCTTCAGCAGGACCCGACACCAGTACATGGATTCTTGATTTACTCTTGTAGACCGGAAGAGAAACCTTGTTATTTGACAAGGCAGAGAAGAACTAAGTCAAATATGTTATGGTTTGATCAGATATAAGTTTTAGTTGTTCTGACCTCTCGAAGCAGGGCGGATCTAGCATATAAGCTGAAGATAGGATGAGCTGAATAAAAAGGCTTAAATCAACTCGACGTACTGTATCGATAATCTGGGGGAGGCTGAAGGGCGAGAACCGAGAATCTCCCAGGTGAAAGTGTCCAAGAACATTCGTAGTTTGGTGTCAATATCTGATTCACTGAAACCGGGGAAACCACTCTCCTGGAAAATGTTAGCTCCGCCAGTGTGATGCAGGACCACAAAATGTACGGACTCTAAGAGTTGCACAGAATTTCTTCAATTTCACCGTTGTAGGGTCCCGGTCCCAAGGTGCGGACCGAACAAGTGACTCGTATTCACCAAAGATGATATTTGGAAGCGTTTCAGAGAGCAAAGAGGTTAATCCGGCAGATTCGCACCGTGCAAGGGCAACCGCCAGAACCTCCAAGAGTGAGTCCTTGCTTGGGTACTTAAGCCCAAAAACTGTTGGGAACATTATGCAAGATTCAGTGGACATTGCGGACGGGATGACCACTCCACGTACCCTCGACATTGAATATCCATCTGATAGGTGCACGACGGAGTGTAAGCCAAGCTCCGTCGACATCTACAAATAGCTCTCGCGACCGGGACCGGTCCAGTAAAAATTCAACGAAGAATGTATGTCGAATCATGATATCTTGGTCATCGTCGCCGAGTTCTAGCATCAACTGGATATCTGCGATAACACGACCCAGTTCGCCATACTTCAGACCAAAAATCGAGGTGAGCCGTCTGAGGGATGATGAATTTGTAGGTGTACCAAAGATATCCACTTCAGAAGGCATGTTTCTGGCGATGATCACTTGGCCGAGGATTTGGAGTACGGCGTCTCGATGTCGTGAGGTGCGAATAAGATGTGAATATATTTGGTTGTACATGCCATCTTCAATCTTGATGTTGAACTCCTTCGATCTTGACGGGTCAAGAAGGAAGTCGGGAAACGACTTGTGGTAGATCTGGATATCGCGATTGTCATCTCCAATGCCAACGAGAGAATGCATATCTACTAAGCATCGCCTGACCTCCCCGTGTTTCAAGCCAAGAATCTGGTCAAGCTGTAGTGGAGAGCTCAGTACTGCAAAAGTACTTGTGGTCGTTGCAGGTGTGTCGGTAGTTGAGATGATCAGACTAATGACAATCAGGAAGGCCATGATTTGTAAAACATCATCTCGGCGAGTAGCATTGCGGACAATGTGACAGTAGAGTTGGTCGAGATTCTCGTACGGTGCATCACCACTTGGCTTATCCATCAGGCCTTGGATAATTGCGAGTCTGTCCTCGGACGAATAGTGTGGCGACAGGATATACGGCATGATCGTCGTGGCGTAGATGAACTGCCCCGACGCTTTGTCCACGAGCTGCGCGATGACATCTGCACCAGGCCAGTCAGGCGGTAGCTCAGGATGCATAGCCCGAGCCTCTTTAAATTTGACTCTGAAGTAGTGCCGGATGTCGCTATGGACCAGAAAATCTTCTCTCAGGTCCATGGAAGCCATACGATCGTTCAGGGATTGTGACCGAAGTTTATCGATGGCCTGGCAAATGTGTAGTTCAGGACGGCTGGCAATGAGGAAGCGGAGAGGTAGGCGAACGTCCTTCATCGCATCGCCAATGACTCTGATGATGTCGTCCTTGCCCGTGCATTCATCGAGGCCGTCGATAACGATGAGCGTTGGATATGACCTGAGGCGAATTGTTTTGAGGAACCGAGCGAATCTTGCCACTTCCTTGATAGGTTCGACGATCAGCTTCCTCATTTGCACCTCTCGTCCCTTGGTGAATATATATGGATCTTCGTTGATTGCCCTGTAGATGTAGCGCTTTGTGGATGGGAGAGCTTGCATGAGCTGAATAGCCAGTGTAGCAAAGATCCGACTCCCGTCGCTGCAGTTGGCAATCCTGTTTGAAGCGAAATACGCCGGAATCAAACGCCCTTGCTTCCTGCAGAGGTCCGCGAATGTGAGTAGCAATGCGGTCTTGCCAGTACCGGCGCCTCCATACACCCACATCATGGTGGAAGCATCGATAAGGCTCTTCTCCCACTCGTCCAATTCTTCTCCAAGTTCGACCCGAGTACCCTCCATGCACCTGGGTTGATTGATCCTCGCACTGGAATCTGGAAGGGCAGCAGGAGAGGCGTTTTGATGGAGAAGATCCTTTCCCAATGTTTAGTATTCGTTAGTTATATGATAAGACACACGAGTTATAACCGCAACCGTGTACCTTTTAATGGAACACCTTGGTAAACGATCTGACTGCCAATGTGTTGAGGGCCAGCTATCGTTACGGAACCATTAATCTGCTGATCACCACCCACGGCAGTGAGTAATGAGTTCTGGAAATGCATGATATTGCCCCGAGCATTGTGGAAAAGGCTCATGAATCAAACGGCAGCGCTAGAGGATGATAGTGTCGAGAGTCAGAGTCCAGGACGACATTGCTTTTGGGGCTGTGTATACTCATGATATCTGTCAGCCGCAGATTTTCCGGTTTCAACGCCCTAAAGCCCAACAGACATATATGCGTCCTATGAACATTGAGAAGAGATTTACATCCTTCGCTCACGACTCCGGTAGTATAACATACCAGAACATACCCCCAGTCGGTCGAGCTTCGAATCTCCAGCAAATTCAATGCTGGGATCGCCCTCTACTTGTTCATCAACGTTGCAACGTTTAACCCATCAGTCGCGCTCCAGCTTCCTCTACCTCGCGATCAGTCCTCTTCTCTCCTTCCCACAAACCACGTCTCTTCTTTTCGTGGCATCGGCTTGAAGGGTGCTCTCGTCCCTCGTTTTTAGCTCCTCCATCGATGGATTATGGTTCTCCGTTTACGCCTCCTCGGTCCAAGCTCCGTTTGTCCAAGACTCGACTACTTGATGCATGCCGACGACGACGCTCAGCAGCATCTAGCATATGAAGATGACGCTGGTGAGAAAGATGCCGCTTGAAAGTTCAAATTGCACGTTATATGGAACTGGAAGGGAGGCAATTTGGGTTTGGTGTTTGGAAGAGGCGCGCAAGATTGATGTTTGAGGCTGGGAGGTGGAGGCATGAAGGTTGCGGGATAACATCAGTGTACGATCGTCGCAGTCGGCATCCTACACGATGAAGATGATGAGCGTCCAATATCAGGGAATTGACAAGGGGAAGTTACCTAAACATATAGAGACCTAACGAGCGTCCGACCTCGTTGGGCAACGGCTGGTGGTGGTGCCAGATATGCATATAGGTGTCGATTCATCTTCAGACCCGTCATCGCCTGCTGCAGTTGCTAGACTTGAAGAAACGTATTTCACGCATGGTTTCCTGGCGCTAAAATTTGTATTTCGTTCGCCAAAGTTGATGACGCTACCAAAAATACCTCAAAGTCGGTGTAGGAGTAATGAAGTCGCGACCACCCTCGGTGATGTATCAATAGTAGCGGACGCTTGATGCTCAAACAGCCTGACTCTTTCACGTTTAGCGCATGATAAACGAGTATATATACAAGTCGTCATAAGGCCTCGAGAGTTGGTCTGTGATGAAGGTCAGTCACAGATAGAAGAGAAGAAATCGAGGACATACACTGGAAGATCCTGGTCGTTGTCCGAGCAGATATGCCCCTCAGTCCTCCCAATGGAGAGCCTGACATGTTCATGCGTCTCTCTGAAGCCATCAGCGAGCACGTAGGTACGAGCGCCAAGAAATCTGGCCCTATATATGCTCGTTAATGTGAAGTTGTTATGATACGAGGAAAGAGGCTGCGTACAGGAAGGGCATGGCCGAGCGTTTCGCTGGTGTGGGCGTAGGGACGTTTAGGCACCTGTTTGCTCCATATGATCCAAATATAAGCAGGGAATATTACGCCTGGCTTTAGTGCTACGCATACGCCGTTAGCTTAATATTACGTAGACAAGAATGGTCAAAGAAACTCACTGGGGACCACCTTTAAATTTCGCGGGTTGAATGTTGAGAGCCGCATCTACTCATGGCTACAAGCCATGAAGACCATAGTATAGACAAGAAGGGCTCACTGGCGTGTAGTGCAGTGACACGAGAGCGGGAGTGTAAAGAGGCGATACTGAAGGGTTGTGGTGTGTCGAGATTTGACAGCGATGAGAGAATGAATCGACTGCATGAGACCCAGCGCCTCTCTTCAATCCTCCCAAGTTGGGCACATCCCAACGATTCCTCCCTACTCCTTCGGCCACTGTGCGATTGTCACCGTCACTCGACAAGTTATACCACGTGAACAACTCGAGCTTGTTCGATATCTCGATTCGCCGCCTGACGGAGGAAGTTCACCTTGGCCCTGCTGTCAGAGTCACCACCAGACCCAGGACCGACAACAGCGAAGGTGAGGAGACCGTATATCGCGCTAGGGACATTTTTATCGTCGACGTAAGAACAGATCGGCGCTACTGGGGAGAGATGCGGCGCAGGAAGTAACACTGATATGCGCTTCCAAAACGGAGGCCTAGTCGTAGCCGAATTCCACGACGGAGGCGAATGAGAGCATTGGAAGAACTTGATAACCTCAGATCTGAAGACCTAGAAATCGCAAATCCATTAGGCCGCGTCGGTTTCAGAAGAAAAAAAGGAAAACGTACCAAGTACGCAGTGGTAGAAGATTTCGCATACCGCCATTGCTACGGCCACTCTTTCTTTGTCTTTGGATATAACCGCTATGAGAAAAAGCCTCAAGTATAACGTCGACTGCACAAGGCTAAATGGCGACAACGCGATTTGGAGGTAAGGGAATACTCAAGTAAGTAAGAGGACAGTGGGCAAAAGCAGGACAAAGAAATGTTTGAGGTCCTTGAATGTAACATAAACAAATAAACGGTCCGCGGAAGGCCGCTCTTTCAAGTTGTCCCCCTCGTTCCACCGTTTTGTCTTGATGTCGCTTTGACCGACCGACCAGCTCGATTTTTCTGAGTATACACGCCTGGTGCCCTCGATCTCATCTGGTCCTTGTTACGGTCCTGGCTCCATCACGTCCACTCCCGTTCACATGTCCGTAGTGGTTGGGGTCACTGCTTGATTAGTATAGCTAAAACAGCCGCAGAGGTCTAACTATCAACCCTTGAGAGCCGCAGGTTAGTATCCCTTCCTCCTCTGTCCTCAAACTTCAATTGACGGGCGTCGCTTATAAGTACAGGTGCCTCTGCCAGGTCTAGTCTACTATTCCGATCCCAGTTATGACAAACCGCCGTTCTTGCCAGCCTGAGGTTCTAGCGAAACGAGAACTAGGATCGCGCTTTTGTCCAGAGTTCTAACGTCTTTCAACCCGCAGAATCAGTCTGCCCCCATGCGATCTATACCGTGCAGCGGTCAACTACCTTCAAACTATCTGCTTCACCTCTTCTCACCTCCCTTCTTATGTGGAGCACGGAACGCGAAAGCGCCTCGACAAAGGTGACAGTGATACCCCAGGGTCCCGACCCGCCATCCTAATGGCAGAAAGTGAACGTGTGAATGCTATATGGATGGTCGGAATCATCCAAGCTGCTTCCAGCGGAAGCCTTGGGAAAGGATGGCACGGCTCCATTCAAGCCTTTCGAAACGACGACTCGACTCGTGATGCATGGCCACCACCACTCTTCGTCATCACCACACATACTTGTTCGTTCAGGGGTTTCCCTTGTGTCTTGGATCTTTAAGTACCTCTGTCCCCCCCAGTACCAGCAGCATCAGACCCTTGTTCATAGCTAATAGTCATACATTGTTCGAAATTACAGAATGTGATGAATACTTTGTCTCCTTTGCTTAAGCTAAGAATTACCCAGTTATCTACTTCAAGTCAAGCAGCTCGCGCCGAGTGTCAGCTAACAGCTTCCAGGTTTGCAACTCCCCATCCTCTTCGAAATCACGTACAAATTGACCTCTTGTACTCGTCCATACACCTTTCTTGAGAATATCCCTAAAACTATTTCAAAACCAAGAACAAGATTAAGTAAGATCGGATGCAAAAGTCGTGATGACAGTCGTACCCGAATTGCATGTAGCTCTCTGCCATCGAATTCGGAGACAGTAGAAAAAGAATGCTGGTGTCACCTTCAGCAGGACCTGACAGCAGTACTCGTATTCCAGAATTCCTTTGGTAGACCGGAAGAGAAACCCTGTGGTTTGATAAGGCAGAAAAGTACTATTCCAAATGTTTTAGAGTCAATCAGTAAGCTGTAACGATTCTGACCTCTTGGAGTAGGGTGAATTTAGCAGATAACCTAAAGGGAAGATGAGCTGAATATAAAGGTTTAAATCAACTCGATGTACTGTATCGACAATCTGGGGGGGCCTGAAGGGCGAGAATCGAGGATCTTCCAGATGAAAGTGTCCCAGAACATTCGTAGTTTGGTGTCAATATCTGATTCATCGAAACTTGGGAAGCCACTCTCCTAGATAAATCTTAGCTCGGTTAAAGGTGATGAAAGGTCAAGAAATGTACGGACTCTCAGAGTTGCATAAATTTGTTTCAATTTCACCGTGGCAGGGTGTCGGTCCAAAGGTGAGGACCGAGCAAGTAACTCGAATGTATGAAAGACAACGTCTGGTAGCGTTTGAGGGAGGAAGGAAGTTGATCCGGCACTCTTACACTCTGCAAGGGCAACCCGTAAAAGCTTCAAAACCGAGTTCTTGTGTGAGGGCAGGAATGCAAGGGCTTCAGAGAATGTACAGCAAACCAGCAGATTCAGTAGAATCAGAAGTCGAAATTGACATTCACGTACAGTTGGTAATGAATATCCACCTGAGAATAGCAGGTACATCCCGGGGCACCAATCGGGCCTCGTCGAGGTCTACAAACAGCTCTTGCGATCTGGTTCGATCCAGAAGGAACTCGAGGAAAGCTGCATGTCGGATCCTGATATCTTCGTCCCGGTTTCCAACCTCGAGTAACAGATGCAATTTAGTGATGATCTGCATCATACGGTTGTGGTCAAGGTTTAGAATTGCCGCTATCCAATTGGGCGATGGTTTTAGTGGGGGACCAATGGGTGTCACATCGGGTGATAGGCGATGGGCAATGATAATCTGCCCGAGGATTCGGAGCGTTATTTCTCGATCTCTGCAGGTGCCCATTAGATAAAGATATACTTGGTCATACATATCTTGGAGTTGTAATGATGTATTTTTGTTCCACGGCATTTGCGGCCCAGGGAATACACTCGAGAAAACTGATCAAATTTGAGTGATCAATCTGGAGCAACATCTACAGATCATCTCATTTACATACCTTGAGCGCCGAACACCTTCCTGATAGGTGCTGCAAACTTTAACGTAAGCCGTGCGTCATCTAAATCGAGGAACAACTCCCGCGATCTAGATCGGTCGAGCAGAAAACTGCGAAAAGAGATATTATTGATCTTGATATCTTGTTCTGCGTTTCCGACTTCAACCAACAGGCGGATATCCTCGAGAAGTCTTGGAATTGCGTTGTGCTCTAGTCCAAGAGTCATCTCGATCCGGTCGGGAGACGAGGTGTTTGCAGGAGTACCAAGGATGTCCACATCAGAGTCCATGCTTTCAGCAACCAAACACTGGGCGAGGACTTGTAGGATGATGTCCCGGTGTCGTGAGGTGCTGATTAGGTGGGAGAAAAGACGGTCAGGCATATCCTCCACATTGATAGCAAACTCATTCGATCTTGAAGGGTCGAGCAGAAAGTCGGAGAATGATTTATGATAGATCTGGATATCGAAGTGGTCGTCTCCAACATTCAGTACGGAATGCATATCCCTTACGCATCGTCGGACATCACCATTTTCAAAGCCTAGAATATCACCCAGCTTTCGCGGAGAGCATAGCCGTGCAAACGCGCCAGCGGGTGCATTGGCAGTAGCAATGAGCCGATTGATGATGATGATGAGAGCCATGATACGCAGCATATCAGCCTGGCGGTTGGCATTGCGAACGATGAATGAATACAGTTCGTCGAGACTTTGGTAAGGTTCGTCGCCAGGTGGTTTCTCCAGTAGACCCTGTATGACCGCAAGCCTCTTTGCGGGTGAATGATATTCAAACATAATGTATGGTATGATCGTGGTTGCGTATATGAACTGCCCAGAGGCCTTGTCCACCAGCTGGTCAACGACGTCCTCTCCTGGCCAGTCTGGTGGTAGGTAAGGATCTTTGGCCCGAATCTCATCAAACTTCGCTTTGAAGTACCGGCGGATGTCACGATGGATGAGAGTATCCTCCCTCAAGTCCATGATAGATACACGGTCCTCCGGAAACTGTGACTGAAGTTTGTTGATGGCATCGACGATGTGGGGTTCCGGACGACTAGCGACAATGAAGCGGAGGGGTAGGCGAACATTTCTCATCGTATTGCCGATGATCTTGATGAGGTCAACCTGGACGTGTTTGCCTGTAACTTCATCAAGGCCGTCTATGACAATGAGGGTCGGATATGTTATGTAACCCATGGTGATGGCGGAGAGAAAGCGCATGATCATTGCGATCTGTTTGATGGGTTCGACGATGAGGGCGTTCATTTGCACTTCAAGCCCTTTGGAAAGGAGATGGGGGTCATTACAAAGTGCCCTGTCGATGTATTTTGCTGTAGAAGGCAGAGCCTGCATGAGCTGAACGGCCAATGTAGCGATAATACGATTGCCATCGCCGCAGTCGGCGATCCGATTGGAAGCAAAGAAGGCACCAACAGAAAGTTTTTGCTCTCTGCAGAGGTCCGCAAACGTGAGAAGCAGAGCCGTCTTTCCCTCACCAGCACCCGCCAACACCCACTTCATGGTGGCAGCGTCGATGGGGCTCTTCTCCCAGTCGTCCAACTCCGCGCGAAGTTCGACTCGAGTTTCTTCCATGCACCTGGGTAGAACGATCCTCTCGCTGGAATCTGGAAGGGAGGCAGGAGAAGCATGTTGATGCAGAAGGTCCTTGCCTAGCATATATTAATTTGTCAGCTAGATAGTCAAATGAACGAGCTGTAACGACAACAATGCACCTTTCACTGTAGCCGCCTGATAGATGTTCTGATTTCCACCAATATGCTGAGCAGCGATCGTTACGGGACCATTGTTCTGCTGATCGCCACCAACAGCAGTAAGGGAAGAGTCCTGAATGTGGATGGGGGAATTCTGAGCATTAGGAAAAATGCTCATGGGTATGGGTTCGATGACTGAGCCTGACGTTGACGAAGTCAAAGTACTATTACGACTTAGTCTCCCGTAGCCAGCCTGACGAGACTCCGTGACCTCTGTGACAAGTCACAATGCAAGCATGAGGTACTCCATCTGTAATTACGACTGTTACATAGTTCACATCACGCGTCACGGCGCCTTTTGAACTGTGATTCACAGAGAAAAAGTGCACATCAACAAAACGGTCCGCGGAAATGGCCTCTCTTCCATGCCAACAATGCCCATCATCCAAGTTCTCTCATTCCCACCTTTGCGTTGGATATAATTGATCATGCCATGTTCCACATTCCCTATTGATACGCCCTCGCCACCATCGACGTCGAAAGGCACAACACATCAAGACGAGGTCGTGGATGTGGGTTCTCGCGTCCTCTCACGTCTTCCTATGGATCCGATGAAGTCTACAGCTCATCAACCGATGATTGCCCCAACGGTAGACCTACCTACACAGAGATTGGTGCAACATGCTCTTGTAACTTCAATGGCTTTGAGGATATTGGGGTCCGTCTCATTCCTCCTTTCGTTATGATAAACCTACTTAATCTAACACTCTCGAATTTTTTCAGATCAAGTCCACAAATCATGACCCCAACTCATGTCCCACCAGTATCAACGTCTGCTGGACGTTGGTGCCGATAAACACCTCCAGTCACTGCCCATTAAGATCAACCCCCAGACTGCTTGCGCTAGATGCCGACGTCGACAGCACTTTTAGCCAAAAGTTCCGAGTTCCAAGCGCTGGCGGTGCAATGTGGATTAGGAACAGAAGCAGAGGACTTAGAAGAAGGCACCTGGGTGCGGGGCACAGGCACGGCCGAAGTTTACATGAAACTCGAAGATCTTGAAGCCATGACGCTGATTTTGTAAATGGCTGTCAGTGTCTTGTTCGAGAACAACGTGGATGCAACAAAAAGGTCAAAAATCATCCGCCCCAGCCTCTGCGCCAGCTGTGTCGTCGCAGATAGGGAAATCAAGCTGGGCTCTGTCCTCAAACTTCGCCTGACGGGTGTGGCCTATGAGTCCAGATGCCTCCTCCAAGTCTAATTAGTCCACGACACCGATCTCAGGGCATAACAAACCGCCGTTCTTTCCAGCTCGCGAACATTCGAATGTGTAGCCTGAGGTTCTAGCAAAACGAGAACTGGGATCGCTTTTTGTCCAGAGTCATTAACGATCCGTCGTCTTTCAACGTCTTTCAACTCGCCATATTAATTTTCCCTCGCGCGATCTATCCCGTACGGCGTGATCGATGTTCCATCGCGCCGACTATCTTCTTCAGTCAAACCGTCCGCTTCACCTCCTCTTATCCCCATCTTATGAGGAGCTCCCGCCATAGGCATCAAGCCAGCACTTGCACCTGCAACGACGACACTTCATGGAACGCGAAAAAGCTTCGAAGAATTCGAGAGTGAGACTAGCCCCCAACTCCCCATCCCACTGGTAGAAAGCGAGCATTTGAAAGCTATACGGATGTCGATGAGCATCTAAGCTCTCTTCAGTGACGCCTTGGGAAAGGGTGACACAGCTCCGTCCAAGCCTTACAAAACGACGACTCGACTCGTGATGCATGGCCGCACCACTTCTTCCTCTCTACACTAGCATCTAGCATCCGCCACGGCCATTTAGCAGAGGGCGACGGCGATAGCGCCCACGAAGATGTTGTTCACACCTCGAAGGCCCCATTATAAGGGTTTTGAAGGGCGATTTGCACGCCTCTGTCATGAACAACACACGCTGGTTCGTTTTGGGGTTTCCCCTTGCTCTTCACCTCCGCTCTGCATCCGCATCTCCATCCTACCCTGGCTCTCGTCCGTTCATACACTGCGGCTTGGTGCAATTTGCGTATCTGGTCTTTAAGCGCCTCTGCTCCTCCCCTCCCCCAGCGCTAGACCCTTGTTCATAGCCAATGATTATACATTGACCGACATTACAGTATTAACATGCAATAAATACTGTCCATCGTTTTAACTACTTTGAGGCAAGCAACCGCGCCAAGCATCAGCTAACACCTTCCAAGCCAAGTCCTTTTCAAGGGCATGTACTCGTGACCGTCAAAAGTATGGAAACACGTGATTTTTTGATATAACTCGACAACAAAAAATGGTGAAAACATGAGAGTAGGATATGTTATTTTGGGGTATTGCCCTCCGGGCAGGCCTGGACACTGTATCCCTCCCGAAAACGCAAGACATTTACACGTTAAAGGACAAAGACACATTGGTTGTAAGGTTGGGCCTTGAATTTGGATGGTTTGGATATTTGTCGGTTGAATTTGCCAGTTGGATGGGAGAAGGCGCACGACTTGGTGATTTGCATCTGTGGACTGCGCTTTAATACACATCACAGATAATCATACAGATTTTTAAGCATATCGACACAGTATGAAAGCAGCACAATCAGGATCTACAATCATAAATCTGCAGTGCGCAGGTTTGTGACCATTCAAATGGAGTCTCATAGTACGATCTGCAAATCCGGTTTCAGTTGTCACATGTTTACATGCTCACGTGTTTGACGCGACTTTGGGTAGACGTGTTTGATGAACAATAGGGGTTGCAGATTTCAGTAAGTAATGAGTGGAGGTACTGGTACGATAGGTCTAGTAACTTTTAAGCGATGTTGGCTATTAGATACAGGTAAAAGTTCCTATCCACGACATGAAGCTGTCTAAGGTAGATGGAGCGGATGGGGTGCGTATAGGGGTATATTTAAGGGTGGCAACGAGGTCTGCACTCATAATAGAGATTGGTGCTTGGAAGGTCAGTGGGTAGAAGGCGTCATTTATTGTATGGTAGTTTCCTTCATTATCAAAAGCTATGATCTCCACGTCTCCAATGGTTACATTCCGACCTCTGAGTCTTGTGATTCTGTAGTTGAACGTCTTGAGTTTCTTCTTGTCGAAAATAATTTTCTGACCTATGTGTAGGGAGACACCAAAGAAGATGAGATCGCTAAACTGTAGGGAGTACATAACTCCTTGTTTGAAGCTCGGTTTGATTAATTGCAAGGCATCACTTGAAGTCGTTAGATGGAGGGTTCTGACGCTTGGTGCCGGGTTTGTGAAGGTTGGGTCGGCCCACCTAACTCCAGGTGTTTCAATGTCGATAATGGAGCCTGTGGGTTCAGGGTCTGTGACCAAGGAGAAATCATCTAAGCGGTAGTCAATCGGATGCTTTAGACCTAGGAGAGTTGGGTCAGATCATAAGCGTGTGTGACTAGAAGATAGAAACCTTTGAGTTTGCTGGAGCGACTCAGCGCATTGGGTATTGCCAGTCGCAATATTGGTGTGGGCTGAGAATTTATTATAGAAGAGTTTTGAGGAACCATTTTTGTCAGAGCTTGAGAGACGGGCTCCTCTGGTTCGATGTAGGGTTCGTCATTGACAAGGATGGTAATTGGGGGTCCAGTGAGATTTTTTGGTGCGTCATGAGGTGATACTGGTCGAATCGCCTGTGCTGGTGGGTCCTCGCAATAGAATAGATCCTTAAAGTGCTCGGGATCCATGCTCAAGTCTATAGTTGCAGCCATTGCGCAGAGGAGAATGTAGAGGACAGAGAAAAAGTTTGGGCTTCGCCAATTAATATATGGCTTATGTTATATTGGTTCATTGGGGCCGATTTACAGGGCTGACAGGGTTGGGCACTTCAAATTTAGTTTGTGTTCCTTATTATGTTATTAGCTCACATTATTCAGATGGCGCATGGTCATTGCGACTATGTGAGAGCCAGTGCATAGCTGGTGCGACTATGTGAGCGCATGGCTATTGCGACTATGTGAGAGCCAGTGCGTAGCTGGTGCGACTATGTGAGCGTATGGCTATTGCAACTATGTGAGCGCATGGCTATTGCGACTATGTGAGAGCCAGTGCGTAGCCGGTGCAACTATGTGAGCGCATGGCTATTGCGACTATGTGAGAGCCAGTGCGTAGCCAGTACGACTATGTGAGTGCATGGCCATTGCAACTATATGAGAGACAGCACATGGCCATTGCGACTATGTGAGAGACAACGCATGGCCATTGCGACTGTGTGAGAGACAGCGCATGGCCATTGCGACTGTGTGAGAGCTGGTGTGTATATTTATCATGCCATGCTTCGGCATCATTGGGTCAATTTTGTTGTTCGTTTCCTAGGTTTATCAAGTATTTGCTGATATTTTTATGGGTCTATGATTCGTTTCAACAGTTCTCTTTATTTGCATTTATTACAAAAAAATCAGTATGTGTCTGGCCTATCAGTTATTTTCATTTGCCCAATGGTGTACTACTCTGACCTACTCTTCTTGTTTTTTCTTTCATCAGTCCCAAAATTTATTTATCCATTTAAGGTATAGTTTGAAAATAGATTTCATCACTGGTTGAGTCCAGACCGCTATAAAATTGGAGAATTGGTATTGGTACGTAATGCAGCCATAGAGAATACACATACACTGCATTTCAAATGTTACCCTACATCACCTGGATGCACACATTTATGTGCGACAATGCTAAGGACACCAAAGACACCAAATCAGGAACGGAATTAGAGTTGAAAGATACCAAATCAGATCCCACGTCAGAATTGGAATCGGATGATTAATAGAAAATCACCGTGATCGGCAACAAACAATGCCAAATACCCCGCCAACTGCTTAATGTTCGCATTCAATTTTCCTCGCTCATTCATTCTCCCCCCACTCGTTAACTCACTCACTGCCTAGCTGCATACTTTTGTCTTTTTCTACACAACTGCCTACCATGTCTAGTCAACAAATCCCACTGCGCTGCCTCACCGTACCTGCGCAGGTGTATTTCAATTCCACTGGAAATGCGCCGCCTGCCTATGCTTCATCTGTCACTCTCGGCAAAACGCTAAACTCTAGCCCCACCAAATCGCTATCGTCTGCATCCTCGCATACTACAATCCGCCCTCTACCACCACTTCCACCCCATTCATCCCCATCAATTGCTAAAGGCTTACCACCTAACACCACCTATTGTGAGGCCGCACCCTCTAACATTATTCATTGGACCAAGACACCCACCTCCAATAATCTATCGAGTTCTTCGATCGATAGCATTCAAGCTGCTAGCCTCATGTCAAACGACACTGACATCCTGGACTCCCCATTCATCAGCATTCTTTACCTTTTATCCGAAATAAAACCAACAAAACGATATGCGCTTGCACCCCGCTTCCCTACGCTCACTGGAAAAGAAGAACCACTTCGACTCCGCATCCGAGAATTCCTTGACAACTTTCGATACACTCGCATGCGATTCCTGAAGTTAGAGGTTCCCTCAAAATTGCTCCTCAACTTCAAGTATTCTGCTGTCGAAGGAGTGGACTATGAATTTACCTTTGACACTTACTGCTTCGAAGATGAAAGTGTCGAACTTGGTCGTGCTGTACGCATAGGTGGTTTCTTCCATATGCATGACGAATATCGCTTTGTTGCTCTACTCAACATCGTCAAGCTGAAGATGGGTCAGGTATTGTTATTGGCACTTGATAGGGAGAAGGGTTATATTGGTATGGAGAGTCCCGTTCTTCCTCCCATCATTCTGAACATCCCTATTCGTTATATTTCACCTTCACTCTTACATACATACACTTCACCTTATCTTTTTCTCTATAAAGCTCTCATTCGTGTTCAAGATCAATGCTGCAATTAGGGAGTGTTAGTACTATTTTGTTTTGAATATTTTTACTTATACGCATAATCAAAATCAATCTCGTCTTTTCACTTGATTTGACAACTGAGGACAATTGATAATCTGTTCCCCGTGGATGTCAGGCATTGAAGATGTTTGGTATAAACATCAGATCAAGTAATAAAGCCTTGATTATCAGGCAGACTCCACGCCTGTTCAGGTCTGATCAGGCCGGCGCGTCAAGAACATCCTGATCAGACTACTGTTATGATACGACCTACTCTTCTTGTCACGCATCACAGGCGCCTTCGAAGAGAAGAGATTGGGCGGATGTCACGCGTCCCAACCAAGTTTGAAGAGCGGGACAAAAATTTCTCCCTGCGGGGCGGCTTCAATA